>Ga0209396_1006685_pt1 | contig 10509 bp, 10 predicted proteins | sample GOMGulsemesocosm_6_FD_184638 | JGI IMG/M metagenome (GOLD analysis project Ga0209396, IMG submission 184638) | Methane-oxidizing microbial communities from mesocosms in the Gulf of Mexico - GOM8C Gulf of Mexico (SPAdes) (version 2) | ecosystem: Environmental > Aquatic > Marine > Cold seeps... | reverse complement strand
GTGGAGGCGTTGCGCCGTGGGGGCATTCAAAAGATATTTATTGGTAATTTAAAGCCGGGACTGCATAAATTAACCGCTGAAATCTTAGGCAAGGACGATGATGGGCGTTCGTTAAAGCGTACAGTCATGGCTGAATTTGGTAAGGCCCGTTCCAGTAAATACCTGGAAATTAAAATCAGCAACAATGAAAAACAAAATCGACCAGACTTCGCCATCGTAGAGTGGAAATAACATGCGCTGGTTTTTGTTGATCGCCTTTGCGATCAGTCCTTGTGTGTCGGCCGAAGATTTGTTGCCCGAGAAACATCGAGCCAGCGGACAAGATGCCTTGTATGGCCAGGCTTTATTTAGCTTGCATGCAGGAGAATATCAAAAGGCCTTGGGGTTAAACCAGGCTCTGCAACAACGCCGTCATAAAAATACGCCTCTTCTCAAAATTCAGCAGGCCACTGCGCAGTTGGGTTTAGGCATGAGTCAGCAAGCCAAAAAACACTATAAGAAATTGCTCGCTGCCAAATCAAATAAATTGATTTCCCACGGTACCCGCGCTCAGGCCTGGTTTTATTTGGCCAAACATTTTTATAACAAGGGTATGTGGCCAACAGCCTTACAGGCTATCCATCAAGTTAAAGGCATTCATTTAAACCCTAAGCTTAAAGATGAATTTCATTTTATTGCTGCCACTCTTGAGTTATTTCAAGGTAAAGCCAAGCTCGCCGACAAACATATATTAGCCATCAGTGCTCAGAGCATGTGGGCGGCCTACGCGTTTTTAAACCTGGCGGTGAGTTATACCGAACGAGATGTGCACATTAATCAGGTGGACGCGGTATTTGAAAAGGCCAAAATGCTCACCAAATACACTCAGCACCCGGAAAGCCTGGAGGACAAAATTAACCTCATGGCGGGTCAGTTTTTTTTCGCCACGGGGCGTGGGCGCAGCGCCATCAAACATTTAAAAGCGGTTAGCCTGGACGGAGCCTTTACTTCCAAGGCGCTACTGACCTATGGCTGGGCCTTGACCGAGCAATGGCAATATCACGATGCCTTGCAACCCTGGTATATGCTTAAGACCAATCACTCGCCACTTAATCAAGATGTACAGGAAACTCTTATTGCTATTCCCCATTTGTTAGAGAAACTCAATGCTAAAGTCATGGCCCTGGGCGCCTTCGATTATGCCAGTGAACAATACGAGATGATTTATAAGCAATTAGAAGAGAGCGCTAAAAGACTAAATACAGGTGAATTTATTGAGCCTTTACTGGCGCAGCAAATACCCGACAAGTGGGGCGCGTTTGCTGCTATCGATTTATCTTTGCCTAATCATCCTGATCGAATTTATTTAAAAGACGTCATGAGTAAAAGTTATTTTCAAGGGGAGCTTAAAAACCTAAGGGATTTGCATGTAATGAGATCCCAGCTTAACTCAGGCATCGCGCAGCTAAATGCATTTGAGAAAGTTCAAATAGCCCGTCGTGATGAATACCAACAAGTAAAAACGGATAAACGCATTAATCTCACCAGCCGCCAACTGTTAAAGCTTAATAAACGTTATAAAGCCCTGCGCGCCACCATAGATAAGGCCTTTAAAAACCCCAGTGGTGTGGGATTGGCGTCGGAATTTGAAAAGAGCCAATTGGCAAGTTTCAAACAACTGAAAACAGACTTTAAAGTCTTGAATGACCATAGCCATTATCTGCAACGGCTGCGTCGTGTGGAAGGGGTTTTAAAATGGGCATTGTCCCAGCGCTATTATGAACGAAAAAAAGAAGTGTCCAAAAATCTGGCGATTCTTGATGGGAAAATCAAACAAACTCGTAATCAGCTTAAGGCCGCCAAATTAGCCTTTAGATCGTCACCAAAAAGCTTTAACGGTTTTGATAAAAAAGTAGCCCGATTACGCACCCAATACCAGCAGCAATTAAAGCGCCTGGATGTTGTTTACCAAAAGCAACGAGAGAAAGTGGGCGGAATCGTAAAGCTTGATATTAAGAAGCGCCAAAAATTGGTGATGGACTATCAGCTGCAGGCTCGCCTAGCAGCAGCTCGATTATTTGATGAGACCTCAAACAAACACAGGGTTGTGGCCGGTGCCGAGGTAAGACAATGAACAAGCCCCTAATTATTGTGCTTAGCAGCTTTATGTTGTTCGCCTGCGCCAACCAACCTGAAAAAAATGTGATCAGTTCGGGGCAAGATTTAACCGGTAAGAGCATTAGTAACATTCGCCCGGTAGGGGTGCGCCTGGCTAAGATGCCAGCCCCGGAAATCAATACTCAAAAAGCCATCGCTAAATACCAGCACTTTTTGGAGATATCTCCCAATAATGACACCCGAGTGCATGTATTGCACCGCTTGGCCGACCTTAAGCTAATGGACATTGAAGAATTGCTCAGTGAAGACCCAGAGCTATTGGATGCCAAACAAGTTCATAAAGTGTATAAGCAAGCCATAGATACTTATCAAAAGGTACTTACCTTATTTCCAAACCGCCGTGACAGTGACATGTTGTTATACCAATTAGCCAAGGTATATATGTTAAAGGGCGATACCGATGCCGCACTGAAGGCCCTGGATACCCTCACTAAAAATTTTCCTAACTCCCCGTTAGTGGTGGAAGCGCAATATCGCCGTGGCGATATGTTGTTTTATGCTCAGCAATTTTCTCAGGCCCAGCAATCGTTTGCCTATGTCGTGCAGCATAAAAATAACAATCGGTTTTATACCAGTGCACAATACATGCGAGGCTGGAGTCAATACAAATTACATAAAGGTCAAGACGCCTTGACTTCATTTATGGGGGTGATCGACAGTCGCTTTAAAAATACAACCTCCATAGTAACGGCCTCTAAAGGTGACAGAGAGTTGTTGGATGATACGGTAAGAGTCATGAGTATGATTTTCGCCAATGATCAAGGCCATCGGGAAATAGTAAAATTGTTTAAGCGCATGGGGTCTCGTCATTACGAGTATTTGTTATACGATGCGTTGGCCGAATATTATATCAATAAACGCCAATATACAGATGCGGCAAAGACGTATAAGGCGTTTGTAAGTGCCAACCCACAAGATGTATTGGCCCCGGCCTTTTATTTAAATATTGTTAAAAGCTATAAAATGGCCGGGTATGTGGACCAAGTGTTGAAACATAAGATGGCCTATATCGAAAACTATGGAGCTAACAGTCTCTACTGGAGTTTGTTTGACGAAGACATTAAAGAAATGATTCGTCCTAACCTGAAAGGCTATACCGCAGAATTGGCCCAGTATTATCATTCTAAGGGGCAAAAAACCAAGAATCTTAAAAGGAAATTCAATGCCTTGTTAACCGCCGCCAGATGGTATCAGGAGTACATAGATACGTTTCCTCATGATAACAAGTTGGGTGAAATGTATTTCCTAAAAGCTGAAGCCCTTTACGACGTGGGCCGGGTTGAGGATGCTATCGCGGCTTATGTGAGTGGTGGTTTTGATACCATTTATCATCAGCATTCTGAAGAGTCTGCATTTGCTGCTTTGGTAGCCTTTAACCGCATGATTGCCAAGAGTAAGGGAGAGGAAAAAACCGTTTGGCTTGAACGCAAGGTGGATACCGCTCTAAGGTTTGCAGATGTATACCCTTATAATAAAAATACAGTTCAAGTATTGGCCAGGGCTGCTCAAGGTTTATTTAGCCTTAATAAATTTTCATTGGCGGCCAGCACGTCTGCTCGGGTGTTGTCATCGGGCGAGGCAAGTGTGAAGCAAAAATCGGTGGCTTACCTTATTCAAGGGCATAGCCATTTTGATTTAGAAGAATATAAACCTGCTGAAGTGGCTTATATGGCGGCGCTAGATTTGAAAAAGGTTAAAAAATCTGAATTAAAAGATGTACGAGAAAAACTGGCAGCCAGTATCTATAAACAAGGGGTGGCCTGGGTTGAAAAAGGTGATTTGGATAAGGCGGTTACTGACTTTATGAGAGTGGGCGAGGTGGTACCAGAATCTCCTATTCGTATTACGGCTCACTACGATGCAGCGGCATATCTTATGAAAAAGCAGCAGTGGCCAAGAGCTGAGAAGATATTGCTGAGTTTTCGTGAGTTATTTCCCAAGCATAAGTTAGTGAAGGATATCCCTTCCAAGCTAATCGTGGCCTATGAAAATATGTCTCAGTGGAAAAAAGCCGCGTTTGAACTACAAAATATTTGGCGCTTTGGTCGCAACAAAGAAAAACAGCGTATCGCACTGTATCAGGCCGCCGAATATTATGAGAAGGCGGGCGATATTAACAATGCCATGTCCATGCTCAAGCGTTATGCCCATAATTATGCCAAACCCTTTGATGCCCAGCTGGAAGCCATTAATAAACTGGAAGCACTTTACCTAGTGCAAGAGAACCATGAGAAACGTAAATACTGGCTTAATAAGCTCATCCTTGCTGACACCAAATCTGGTAAAGACCGATCCGATCGCTCCCGATTTCTGGCCGCCAAAGCTTCCTTTAGTCTGGCTGACTATGAGCGCCAGGCCTATGCACAAATTAAGTTAACCTTGCCGTTGCAAAAAAGCCTGGGTAAGAAAAAAGTGGCTTTAAAACTCACGCTAGATGCCTATCAGCGCACTGCCAAGATGAAGGTTCAAGAATTCACCACGGCCGCCACCTTCCAAATTGCCGAAATATATGGGCAGCTGTCTCGTGATTTAATGAGTTCGCAACGCCCACCGGGTTTGGATGAATTGGAACTTGAAGAATACGAGTATCTACTGGAAGACCAGGCATTTCCGTTTGAAGAGTACGCCATCAATATTCATGAAACCAATATTAAACGCAGCTGGGATGGTTTGTATGACGATTGGATTTCAAAAAGTATTGGTTCATTATCCAAGTTAATGCCGGCTCGCTATGGCAAAGAGGAGGTAAGTTACGATGTTATTGCTGAAATACACTAGTGTGATTGCTGTGTTGTTTAGTTTGAGCGGGTGCCTAAGTGGTAATGTGAAGCAACAGGTATCCGCCAATGTGGAATCCCAAGTTATTGAAATACCAGCCCAAGCGGCTCTTGATTTTAAGTTGGCCATAAGTCACCTCAATGATGACAAATTAGCGCAAGCACAAACAGTCTTGAAAAAAATGACACTAGACTATCCTCAGCTGGCAGGCCCCTATGCAAATTTAGGGGTGGTATACAGTCGCCAAAAAAACTGGCAGGAGGCCAAGTTAGTATTAGAGACGGGGCACGAAAAGAATAGCCGGAATATTAAAATACTTAATCAGCTAGGGTTTGTTTACCGCCAACTGGGAGAGTTTGACCAAGCTGAAAAAAGTTACCTAGCAGCCATCAAGGAAGCGCCGGCAAACGCTACCGCTTATAAAAACCTGGGCATATTGTACGATATTTATATGGGGCAGTTTATTCAAGCCAGTGAATACTATCAAAAATACCAGGGCATGATGGATAAACCTGATCGCAAGGTGGCGGGGTGGATTGTGGACATCAATCGTCGGGCGGGCATTAAAACCCAAATAGCGTCCGAGGTGAGCCGATGAAAATTTTACTGGTACTGGTGACAAGCCTGTTTGTTTTCTCAAACGTCTATGCCAAGCAAAAAATTACCCGATTGGAAGGCATTAAAATTAAGGCGGACAACGAAGCGCCGCAAGTGATGTACATCATTCCCTGGCAATCCCCCGAAGGTGCCGAGCGCTTGTACAGCCCAATATCAGGGGGAGAAGTACAGCGCCTCAAGCCCATCGATCCGTACACGTTTGAGTTGGAGTTGGGGTTACACCAGCAATGGGAAAATCCCCCTGAAGTGGCCGTTGACCTAGTGCCATAATCGTAATCTAATGGCATTGGTTACAATAAATTACAGTTCGTAATAATAGATAACAATAACGAGATTGTCGGTTTAAGTCTTTAGGCCGAATTAACACAAAAAAATAATAATTCATTAGAGGAAGTACACTATGGATACTCTTATTCGCTTTTTTCAAGATGGTGGTGTTTTCATGTACCCCATCGCCGTTATTCTGGTGATTGGTTTATCCATCGCTATCGAACGCCTGCTGAGTATTTCGTCGGCCAAGCGTAAGAATCGTGCCGCCTTCGAAGACATGTTACCTATGATTCAGCGTAAGGATTTTAAGGCAGCCTTAAAATATGCAGGACAAAGTGATAGTGATATAGCCAATATTTATGGTGCCGGCATTGCACGCATGCCCAGCAGCAGTCGTCGTGAGGACATCGAATACGCCATGGATGAAGGTCTAATGGAGACCACTCCAAAGCTTGAAAAGCGCACAGGCTATATTGGTACTCTGGCAAACATATCCACGCTAATGGGTCTGCTGGGTACCATTATAGGTTTGATTGCAGCCTTTACCGCAGTAGCCACCGCCGCCCCATCCGAAAAAGCCACCTTATTGTCCCAGAGTATTTCTGTGGCCATGAACACCACGGCCTTTGGTCTAATTTCGGCGATCCCCTTGTTGCTGGCGCACACTGTCTTGCAAGCGCGTACCGCTGAAATTATTGATAGTTTGGAAATGGCATCCGTTAAATTTTTAAACATCATTACCGAACGTAAACCTACGGCTCAAGCTCAATCTGCTGCCCCTAAAGTAGCCAAGTAACACAGGCTTGTGGAGGTTGGTTTATGAGACGCCGTAGAAAAACACAAGAAGATACCGAACTGGATATTACCTCTTTCATGAACCTGATGATTATTTTGGTTCCGGTTTTGTTGATCAGTATGGTATTCAATCAAATTACCGTGCTTGAATTAAGATTACCGTTGGAGCAAGAGCTTAAAGAACAGGATTTAAATCCTGATGATTTAACTCTGGAAGTTATAATTCGTGATAATGGTTTTAAGGTGAACCTGGGCCCCTTAAACATAGAGAGTATCGATAAAAAAGATGGCAAGTTTGATATCAAGCACCTTTCCATGGTTTTACAAACCATGAAAAAGAAGTTGGGTAACGAACGTAAAGACATTGTTATCTTGTCAGAACAAAATATTGATTACCAAGTGATCATTGCAGTAATTGATGCCGCCAAATCTTTTCAAGCGGTGGTGGCAGCCAGTGTGGTGAATGCCGTGTTATTTCCTGATGTATCCCTTGGTGATGCCCCTGACGTGGAGGTGAAGTCATGAGTTCAGCCAAAGTGAAACGTCAGGCGCGCAAGGCTCGTCGAACTAAAAAAGACGTCACCCTGAATCTAGTATCCTTAATGGATATTTTCACAATCATGGTGTTCTTCTTGATGATGAACCAGAGTGATGTGGAAGTCATGAATAATGATGACATCACATTGCCTGATAGTGTTACCCAGGCTCAACCATTAAATACAGTTAATTTAATGGTGAGTGGTAGCGACATTATTGTACAGGGCCGCTTGGTGGCATCGGTAAAAGATGTTTTGGCCATGCCGCTGGAGCAAGAGTTAATTCCTGAACTGCAGAAAGAGCTGACCTATTTGGCCAGTAAATCCCAAGCCAGCGCAATGGAATTGGAGTTAGGACGTCCCATCACCATCATGGGTGATAAGGGCATACCCTATAAAGTATTAAAACGTATTATGGCCACCTGTCAGAAAGCGAAATACACTCAAATCTCACTTGCCGCGCAGAAAAAAGAAGTTAAGGAGGCGTAATGAGCAGTCTGACATATCGTACTCCTGAATTGCCTTGGGCAAATGGGAAACAAGAGCATTTATTTAAGCTGATTTTAATCACTTTTTTAGCGGTAACCTTGGTCATGGGTGTTATTGTGCCCAATATCAGTTTACCAAAAATTGAAAGGGAGAAGCTTGAAAAAGTGCCGGCTCAGCTGGCCAAGGTAATTAAGCGCAAAAAGGAAGCGCCAAAACCCAAGCCAAAACCCAAACCCAAGTTGATTGAGAAAAAAGTAGAGAAAAAAATTGAACCCAAGAAAAAGGAGGCGGTGAAACCCAAACCAAAACCCAGGGTGGTGGCGAAGCCTAAACCCAAACCAAAACGGGTAACTAAAAAAGAAAGAAGTCCAGAGCGTATCAAGGCTGCCAAAGCCAAGGCGAAAAAGTTAATAGCTAATTTTTCCAGTGATTTGACAGACATGCAAAGCATGCTGGATATGTCTTCATTGGCCATGGATAGCTCTAGTTTGAACAATGCAGGGGCGGCCGCCACAGTAGTAGGTAGCGTGATCGATCAAGCTGCGGTGGGACGCATAGGTGGCATAGATGAAAGCACTTTGACTCGATCTACAGGAGCCGATCAATTGGCGGTAGCAGATCGTGATACCACTAAGGTGAAGGAACTGGCTAAAGATGTTATGTCGGCGCCACAGGATAAAAAGCTGGCTGGTATGTCACGCTCGCAAATGCAGATCAATCGCGTCTTTGAGCGTAACTTATCGCGTTTCACACGCATTTATAAAAAGGCGTTGCGCAGTAATCCTGCACTGGAAGGTACCGTTACCCTTGGGGTAACCATCGCCGCCAGTGGTGATGTGAGCAGCTGTAAAATTAATGCCAGTGACTTGCAGGATAAAAAGGTTGAGAAGCGTATGGTGATGACATGCAAGATGTTGTCATTTGATACCGCTCGATCGGCTGACAGCTTTGAGTTCCCACTCACGTTTGCACCCTAGTTTTAGTTAGTTTCAAGGTGAACTAGAGATTCCGCTTCGGCGGACTCTCTAGTTCTTAGGGCTATCGACTTGAGCTTCCGGTAGTGCTGTCTGAAAGGCCGTGAGGGAATTACAATGCTGCCAAACCCCATTAATCAAAGGGTAATCCCTCATTTCACAGTCAAATCGCAGTGCGTTATAAACCTGGGGTATCAGGCAAATATCCGCAAGAGTTGGCTTCTCTCCAAAACAATACCTGCCCTGACAATTAACCTGTTGTAAAGATTGCTCCAAGGCTGAAAACCCCTGGGCAATCCAGTGCCGGTACCAGTTCATTTTTTGCGACTCATCCAAGGCCAAATCATCTTTTAGATATTTCACCACCCTAAGATTATTTAATGGGTGAATCTCCATGGCCACCTGATAGGCCAGCCCCCGTACCTGGGCTTTCTCAATGGCTCCTCTGGGCAGCAATTCCACCTGTGGATATTCTTCATCTAGCCATTCTATGATGGCCAAGGATTGAGATAGCAATGTATCTTCCATGGATAAAGTCGGCACTAACCCTTGAGGATTCAATTGCCTAAAAGCATGCTCTTTTTGCTCGCCCACTAGCAGATTTACCGGAACGTTTTGCCATTTAAGGCCTTTGAGCTGCAAGGCAATGCGTACCCGATAGGCAGCAGAGGAGCGGTAATAACCATATAAGTTCATCATGGCTGGGCTTCGAGCTCAGGGGCAAACATAGGGCACCACCTTTTGATGTATTTTTCCAAATATCGAGCTGCCTTTATCATCCAGCATTTCAATTGTAACCTCATCTCCAAAGCGCATAAATTCGGTAGTGGCTTTACCCTGGGCCAATATTTCCAACATGCGCACCTCAGCCAAGCAGCATGAGCCATTGCTGCGATCCACATTAGAGACCGTACCCGAGCCAATAATGGTACCCGCACACAGTGGGCGGCTCTTAGCGGCATGATGAATCAGTTGTGGGAAATTAAAGGTCATATCGATGCCCGCATTGGGTTGGCCAATTAATTTATCATTAAGCAAAGCCCGCAACGGTAAATGCAGTTTGCCATCCGACCAGTATTCTTTCAGTTGGTCCGCAGTCACAGCCACGGGAGAGAAACTGCTGGAGGGTTTGGCCTGATAAAACCCAAAACCCTTGGCCAATTCCCCCGGGATTAAATTGCGCAGGGACACATCGTTCACTAGCATGAACAACTTAATGTGCTCATGGGCATCCTTGATGGATACCCCCATGGGAACATCGTCCACTATGATGGCCACTTCGGCTTCAAAATCTATGCCCCAGGCTTCATCCATTACCGATATGTCTTCTCTGGGGCCCAAAAATGTATCCGAGCCCCCCTGGTACATGAGCGGGTCTGTCCAAAAACTCTCTGGCATAGTGGCGTTTCTGGCTTTACGCACCAGCTCCACATGATTCACATAGGCGCTGCCATCGGCCCAGTGAAAGGCTCTGGGCAATGGGGATGCACAGTGCAAACTGTTAAAAGGTTTTCCTGATAATGTACCTGCGTTCAAGTGGTCATAGATATTTTTTAATTTGGGTTCGCAGCTCTGCCAGTTATCCAAGGCCATTTGCAGGGTGTTGGCAATTTGGGGAACCGCCACACATTTATCCATGATTTGATTTACCACCACTAATTGGCCGTCTCGACCAGCTTGTAAAGATGCCAGCTTCATTTAGATTCCTGTGATATTAGTAAACGTAATTTAAATTCCATAAAATAAATTGGATGTTAATCGGAGGCCTTAAAACTGCCGTCGTGTAGCCAAGCAGCGTGCTGAGGTGCCTGTTTGGTTTTATCCCACTCCTCGATCATGGCCGGTGCTACCTCGTGGAGTTTTTTCAACATGCCCGGGGCGGCGGTGTTCAC
>Ga0209396_1006682_pt1 | contig 10512 bp, 14 predicted proteins | sample GOMGulsemesocosm_6_FD_184638 | JGI IMG/M metagenome (GOLD analysis project Ga0209396, IMG submission 184638) | Methane-oxidizing microbial communities from mesocosms in the Gulf of Mexico - GOM8C Gulf of Mexico (SPAdes) (version 2) | ecosystem: Environmental > Aquatic > Marine > Cold seeps... | reverse complement strand
TGAATGATTGGATATGTAATGTTAGGGTCACAAAATATCGACGTTTCGCGTTATTTTTACAGCGCTTTAATGGACATGATGGGTGCTAAAAAAGTAGCGGATTCAAAAAAATTCTTGGCGTGGAGTTTTGGTGAAGACAAACCTATGCTTGCAGTTGGTATCCCTTTTGACGGGGAAGATGCGAGTTATGGTAATGGCGCAATGCTTGCTTTAAAGGCTTCTTCGGTTGAAGAGGTTGATAAGCTGCATAAGAAAGCATTAGCCTTAGGCGGACAAAACGAAGGTGACCCTGGCGTACGTTCAGGTGGTTTCTATTGTGCTTATTTTAGAGACCTAGATGGTAATAAACTAAACTTTCATTGCAAGCCTTAAGCAAGTAACTAACAAATTAAAATAGGTGGCTACAGTAGCGTTAGCCCCAACCCCACCTATATGCCACTATCGCGCATTATACTTGAAGGCCGTATTCTTCAGTGTCTAATTTTATAAGCGCGTCATTTCAAGTCTAAATCTAATCGTTATTCATTATCCTATACCCTATCTTATTTGTGTTTCTCAAGGTTAAGTATAAGTGTGGCTTATAGTTTGAATAAGCTAGGCCTACTTTAAGCAGACGGGCATTTGTTTAGAATGCAGGGCATGGAAACATGTTGTTAACGGATTTAACGCAAATTATACTTAATTAACGAGACTGAAATGAAAAAAACTATTATTGCACTATCAATCATTACTTCTTTACCAGCATTCGCAAATATGAACGCCCACGTTGCTTCAGAAACAAATACGGGTCACAAAGTTGAAGTTGAGTATGTTACTTCTGATTCTCTATCGATCGCTGGAGCTCAAGGCCAAATCGGAATCGATGACTTTGCCCTTACGTTAGGCGTATCGTCAGGTGACAATTTAGATATGTATAACGCTGGACTTAAATATGGTGGTGAAAACTTTTTCGGCGAAGTGAGCACAACTTGGTTCGATGTTGATGGCATGGATAACGCCTACGATGTGAATGTTGGTTACCAGTGGGCTGGTGAAGCGTCATTAATGCATGTAAAAGTAGCACATACACGTTTCTCTCAAGAGTTTAACTCGGGAACTCCGCTCTCTTCAGAGAGCAAGGCTTCAGCAACGAGTCTAGACTTTGGTGGTGTGCAAATATTAAATGGTGACGTTAATAAAGGCGTTTACCTCACTTATGGTACAGGTGTTCAGTATTTGTCTTCTGAGAATGATGGACCTTGGGGCTATTCAGATTCTGAAACGGGTGTTTACGGTAAAGTGGGGGCTGGCTACACTGTGAGTGGATTTAATATTGAAAGTGATATTAATTATAACTCAAACCTAGAAGAAGCTATTTTCAGCATCAATGCTGGCTATAATTTCTAATTAGAAATATTATAAAAATGACAATTAAGCCTGATATAATCAGGCTTTTTTAGTTGTCCCCTAATTTAAGATAATGCTTCTGTTTTCAATTTTTCCTCATTTAAACGATAAGGTGTGCTATATGGACTTAAACCTTTTGAACACATTTCTGAAAGTGTATAGCCACATGAGTTATACGAAAGCGTCAGAAGAGATTGGGATTAGTCAGGCAGCGGTAAGTCAGCAAATCAAAAAACTAGAGAGCCAAATTGATAAGTCACTTTTCATAAAGCAGGGAAGGTCGATAGCGCCCACGTCACAAGCAATTTTTATGGCAGAAAAGCTAACGCAAGCGGAGGAACTGATTAGCCAATCTGTACACAGCAGGTCATTCTTGATTTATTCGCAAGAAATGTTTGTGTATCAGTTGAATCATTTAGACTTAGAGATTAAGAACTCGCCGAGTAATCAAGACGATATTGTTGATGATTTACGTAAGCAGAAAGTCGATCTAGTGATTGATTTTATAACAACTTCAGATGGGTCGATTATTGTAGAAAACATAGCAGAGGAAAAGGCATATATTGCTGCATCGAAAAATCACCCAAGAATACAAGGAACATTGACTGAAGAGCAGTTCTATAATGAAAAGCATGTTGCATTGGTTATGAAAAGATCAGGTAAAGATGTGTTCACGATAATTGCAGAAAACCCATTACCACGGAATGTAGTTTATCATGCTCCATCAATTATGGCCCAGTTGGTATACGTTTCAACATCCGATAAACTTTGTATCATCACTGAAAGGATGCACAAGGTTTTCTCTGATATGCTTCAACTGCAAATAATCGAACCACCAATGAATTTGAATAAAGTACCGTACTCGATGCTTTATCATAGACGTGACGTTAACAATCAAGCGCATAAAGAAAAAAGAGAAATGATTAAATCTATCCTACAGGCGACTCCAACTGCCGCGCTTTCTTCAGAGGTCTAGATCGTATAAAATTGAATTTTCATTGCAAGCCAAAGCCAAGTAACTGACAAATTTAAATTGGTGTCGGGTGGCTGACAGGGATAACAAATGACTCAGGGTGTAGTCCAAATTATTTTCATCAGAGATTCTAAAGTTCTGCTTGGTTTTCGTCAAAACACCGACTTTCTAGATCTGTTATGGGGCTTTCCTTCTGGTAGAATTGAGCTTGGCGAAAGTCCTCGAGTAAGTGCAATTCGTGAGTCATTAGAGGAAGTGGCTGTAGAGCCAATAAGACTCGATTTTTTAATTCAACTTCCTGATACGCAGATGGACTTTCAGCACTTCGTTTATGTGTGTAATGATTGGAAAGGTGACATAAAAAACGCTGAACCTCATTTATGTCGTGAAGTTTGCTGGTTCGATATTGAACACCTACCTACCGACTGTATCCCAACGACACATACCGTCATGATTGAATTAAAAAGGAAACTCAGTGAACATCGCTTTATTTGATTTTGATGGCACGATCACTAATGAAGATGCGTTTACCAAGTTCATCTTCTACGCGACCCCAAAGTATCGCTTAATTACAGGTATGATACTGCTATCGCCTGTCATCCTATTACACAAAGTAGGGTTATTTCCTGCCGCAAAAATAAGACCTCTCATAGCTAAGTTCGCATTTTGGAATCGATGTGAAAAGCAGGTGTTTGAGCTGGGTGAAAAGTTTGCTTTGGAGTATTTACCTTCGGTATTAAGGCAAACTGCAATGGAGCAGATTCACTGGCATAAGACCCGAGGTGATAAAATCGTGGTTGTCTCTGCGTCGTTAAATCCATATCTCTATTTCTGGTGTAAAAAACATCATGTAGAGTTGATATGCAGTGAATTAGAATCAAAAAATACAGTACTGACCGGCAATTATGTACACGGTGATTGCGGTGGTAATAACAAAGTCACTTTCATCAAACATCGTATTGACCTATCACAGTTTGATTCAGTGTTTGCATATGGAGATACCAAAGAGGACTTACCTATGTTGGCACTGGCTCAAACAAAGTATTATCAATGGCGTGAAGTGGCTTAGCGGAAGTTATTGTTTCAATAATAGGAGTTACTAATGAGTCTAAGGGTGGTACCTGAGCTGTATTGTACCGATATAGATGTTACTCACGGATAAACTCATATTTCGAGAAAGGTATATGTATTAAAAAAGTATGGTTTTGTTCTTAAATTTTGTTATTGCATATAAGTCTTGGTAGGTTGATAGTTATTATTTTAGCATTCCATTTTAATAGGATCAGCTATGAAACGCTTCACTCTGTTTTTGGCTTTATTATGCACTCCAGTGGCCTACGGAAGTACCTTCACATCAAGCTTCGTTACAGCGGCTTTAGAGAGGACTGAGCATAACGTGCGATATGACGGTTCTTATCATAGAATCGCTTATCCTAATGGTGACATCCCCGCTGACATCGGAGTTTGTACCGATGTACTAATTCGTAGTTATCGTAAGTTGGGTGTTGACCTTCAATCATTGGTTCATGAAGATATGCGAGCTGATTTCTCAAAATACCCTTCAAAGAGAATATGGGGATTATCCCGTCCAGATAGTAATATCGATCATCGGCGAGTCCCTAATTTGCAAGTATTCTTTACGCGTCATGGCGAAGTGCTACCAACGAAACAGGACGGGACATTATATCAAGCAGGGGATATTGTCACTTGGATGTTACCTGGGAACCTTCCTCACATTGGCATAATTGTGAACCAACGGTCAGACGATTCTGTAAGACCATTAGTTGTTCATAATATTGGAGGTGGCCCAGTACTTGAAGATATGTTGTTTAATTATAAGATCACAGGGCATTATCGATACGAGCCTAAAGAGTGAGCGTGATACTCATGTGTTTTAATTTGCTCTATAAAATAGAATGGAATCTATGAAAGAACTTATTCGAAGAAAAAAGATTATCAATTTTAAACTGCTCAATAGCTTTCTTACTCGAACAGCTTTAGGGGCTATGTTTGTATATTACGTAGCAAATTACATGGACGAACCATTCTTAAATCAGCTTGGTTATTTCATCTTGTTTGCGCTTGTTTCGGTCTGTATTGATTACTTTGCGATTAACTCCAAGCAAACCGCTGCGATAAAAATTTGTGATGAACAATTTGAATTACTCAATGTGTCGATTAAATTGTCTGACATAAAGGAAGTGCTTTATTGTCAATCCAAGAGATTCGAACACACTGTAAGATTTGGCTATGTGAATTCCACTTATGCAGATTTTGAATTATCAGACTCAGACTTAATTGATGATCTACGTTTTTATCATTTTCTTGTTGAGAATCGAATACCTGTAAAAATGCTGGATAACCATGAACGACTTTATTTATAGGTTATGATTTCCCTATTTCAGAAAAACCATACACATCAAATCCTCTTATTGTCGCAGGCCTTTTTTTACATAACTCAACCCATCTTTGGACGTGAGTAAATGTACCTAACTCTAGCTGTTCTGATGCGTTGTAAAATACATCAAGCCATATAACCCAGGGGAAAATAGCAATATCGGCGATACTGTATTCGTTACCGATGATATATTCCTGATGCTGAAGTCGTTCATCCAAAATTTTCAATAAACGTTTGGTTTCGTTGGCAAACCTTTGTTCTGGATAAGGATGGTCGCAGTTATCCTTACCGTAAGTATGGAAATGTCCAAAAGCGCCAAACATAGGCCCTACGGCACTCGCTTGAAAGAATAACCACTGGATCGTTTCACTGCGTTCTATCGGGTTTTGAGATATTAACTTACCTGATTTTTCAGCTAAATAGAGCAATATAGCGCCTGATTCCATGATTGGGTGAGCGATATTCCCTGGCCCTACTAGGTCAACAATTGCGGGGATTTTTGCATTGGGGTTAATCTTTTTAAAATCCTCACTGTGCTGTTCACCTTTGCGTATATCGACCGTATGTACATCATAATCGAGTCCCATTTCTTCTAATGCCACTGGGATCTTGATGCCATTTGGGGAACCTAAAGAATAGAGTTGAATATTAGCCATGTTAATTTTTCCAATTTAGATATCTGCTGTATGGACGAAGATTAATTTAGTGATGCCTTCATTGTATAGAGCTTAACTAACAAGAGAATAGCCAAAATAAGCACATCAGTTTTGCGTCTGTCGCAAAGCTGAACTGTACTAGTCATGAGAGTAAATTCATTTAGCAATAGCTCAATAAAGTATGGTTTTATTGCGATTCAATTGTGGTTTCAACACTATGCTGATAGTTTCGTTTAGATTTTTTACTCAAATAAACGGACAAAGGATTCTTCGCAATGGATGCAGACATAAGATCAAACATAGTTAAAGGTACATTCGGCGGGGTGGTTATAGCAATTATACTTTACGTACTTTCACAATCATTTTTCTATGCCGAACCTGGGTACATCTATCATGTTCGAACTGTAACAGGTAACGAAGCTGTCGTGACCGAAATTGGCTATAAGTTTTATCCATTTGGCCGTTATAACTCTTGGAAGCGAGCCATGACTGTTCAGGCTGCTTCAGGGGCGATTAAACATGCCATTACTGCTGAAAAAGACCAAGATGCTGCATCTGCAAGTTTACCGCCAATGAGTATCATGTTTTTAGACCAAGTGGATGCCAAAGCGGAAGCGACCGTACGTTTTTCTATTCCTTCCGATGAAGAAGGGTTCCTCAAGTTAGCGCACGAGTATCGTTCTCCTGAAAACCTGTTACGAACGGCTTTACTGCCTGCGTTTAAGGAAACATTACAAGCCAATGCCTCGTTAATGACTGCTGAAGAATACTATGCTGGTGGACGTACTGAGTTTAATTCTGAATTTGAACATCAAATGAATAATGGTATTTATTTAGTGAAACGTGAAGAAGTAGTTGTGAGGTCTCAGAGGACTGCTTCAGCGTCTGCGAACGCTGCATTAGGTAGTGAGCAGGAAGAATATGGTGAAGATACAAAAATGATATTTGTGGTTCGAAAAGTACTGGATAAAGATGGCCTGCCACAACGTAAAACTCAGCGATTTACTGATTTTGGTATCACGGTAGTATCCGCATTAATTACTGACATGAATCCAAATCAGAAATTTATAGAGCGTATGCAATTGAAACAAAAAGCATCGGCCGATAGAGCGATTGCGCGCGAACAACGTGTGCAAGAAGAAGAACAGCGTTTATTGGTTATCGCACGTGGTGAGCGTGAAGTTGCTGAACGACAAGCACAAGCTAAAGTTGACCAAATACAAAAAACCACTGAAGCTGAAACCGATAAACAATTGGCTATTACTGGCGCTAAAAAGTTAAAAGCTGAAGCTGAAATCCATCGAGAAACAGCACAAATCAATTTTGAAAAAGCCATCATCGAAGCTAAGACGCAGCGTACACTGGCAGATGCAGAGGCATATCAAAAAGAAGTGATCTTACAGGCGGATAATGCGTTAGCGCAAAAGTTAGATGCAGAAATAAAAATCCAACAGCTATGGGCTCAGGCTTATGCTAAACGCCAAGTGCCGACGAATGTTTTTGGTAGCGGTGGTGGCGCAGGTGGTGCTCCCGTCGGTAATGATTATGAGACCAAAGCCTTCATGCAAATGCTTACGCTAGATGCAGCAAAAAGGTTAAGTTATGACCGTAATTTAGTGAAAGAGTAGGGGAGGATATTAACCATTCCTCGCCTTTTTTATTTTTTTGTCTTACACTGATTTTAATTTATACCCCCTAGTAAAACAAAGGAAAAAACATGGCTGTAGCAACTGCACGACACATTTTAGTAGACGACGAAGCAAAGTGTAATGAATTAAAAGCACAAATTGAAGCTGGTGCTGATTTTGCTGACGTTGCGAAGCAAAATTCAAACTGTCCTTCAAGCGCTAAAGGCGGTGATTTAGGTAAGTTTGGTCCTGGTATGATGGTTCCTGAGTTCGATAAAGTTGTATTCTCAGCGCCTGTAAATACAGTTCAAGGTCCAGTGAAAACACAATTCGGTTATCATTTATTAGAAGTTACTAGCCGTAGCTAATAATAAATTATGTTTCTCGCATCTTTCGTGATGCGAGAAACATTCTTGCTATTCAAACTAAGATTAAATTCCCCTCAATATTTTATTACCCCCTATACCAAGAAAAGTAGTATTGTGCATGCTTGTCATTCTTTGACTGTTCTATTCACTACTGAATTATTTTAAAGGTATTCACTTGATTAATTCCCATAAGTTCACCCTTGCAGGTTGTCTCGCTATTTTACTTTGGAGCACTATTGTTGGGCTAATCCGTAATGTAGCTGAGCAGTTAGGTCCGATTGGCGGCGCTGCGATGATTTACACTGTCAGCTCTGTATTTCTGTTAATTTTTTTAGGGGCACCTAAGCTTAAAAGCTTTCCGCCTCGCTATTTACTCATTGGCGGTGGGCTGTTTGTGAGTTATGAAATTTGCTTGTCACTCGCGCTGGGTATGGCAAACGATCGTACACAAGCGATAGAAATGGGCGTCATTAACTACTTGTGGCCCTCGTTAACAGTATTGCTCGCGGTATTTATCAGTGACAAACCCGTTAACAAATTACTTTACCCTGCAATTGCGCTGTCATTCTTTGGTGTAGCATGGACAGTGGGTGGTGATGACGGTATTTCGATTAGTCAATTAACCAGTAATATTGCGACGAATCCCGCCAGTTACTCAATGGCATTTTTTGGTGCGTTTATTTGGGCGCTGTATTGCAACATAACGAAGAAGCTTGCCAACGGTATGAATGGTATTACTTGGTTCTTTATTGGCACTGCAATTGCTCTGTGGATTAAATACCTGATAAGTGATGAACCCACCATGGTATTTACGACTGAAGCGACATTTGATTTGTTACTCGCGGGTATCGTGATGGGCTGTGGTTATGCGCTGTGGAATATCGGTATTATCGGTGGCAACATGGTGTTCTTAGCCACGCTATCTTATTTTACACCAATCTTATCGACATTCTTTTCGGCAATGATATTAAACATCGAGTTGACGACGAAGTTCTGGGAAGGCGTGGTCATGGTGACTATCGCCTCGTTAATTTGCTGGTGGTTGACGCGTGAAAAACCTACACTGAAGACGCAGGTTGAATCTAGTTAATTGTTTTTAATTCATTATTTATTAATTAACAATGTTAAATTAAATATGAGTATGGTGACGCTGTCTTTCCTTACTGTACTGACTATTTTACTTACTGTATTTAAGACTAGGTGACTGATTATGATTAACATTGAAAAATTAAATGCGTCACATATGAGCGAGCTTCATAACATTACGTTAGCTAAAGAGCAGATAAAATTTGCGAGTACAGTGGAAGCGTTTCTTGCTGATGGAAGCGAGACTACGCACCTTCATATTATTAAGCATGATGATGACGTAGTTGGCTTTTTTAAAATTGATACCGCTTATTCGTCAACATTCTCGTTTTGTTCAGAACCAAGCGTTGGGCTTAGAACATTTGTCATTGATGCGAAGCTGCAAGGTAAAGGCATTGGCAGCAATGCGGTAAAGGCTCTTATTCCTTACCTTAAAGAATATTACCCTGACTATCACTCGCTATATTTGACGGTGAATTGTCAGAATCCGGGTGCGGTAATCTGCTATCAAAAAGCAGGTTTACAAGACACTGGTGAGCTATACCTTGGTGGTAGTGCAGGCCCTCAACATATAATGAAAGCTAAAATTATATAGCTTAGGTCATAAATCTTGAATTAAAATGTTTTTTTGTAGTCCAATACTTGATGTACTGTGATTAATTTAGATTCAATGAATATAGGGCGATAACATGAGAACACTTGGCAACATAATCTGGTTTTTGTTTGGTGGCGCAGTCATGGGACTCGCGTGGGTTTTATTCGGTCTACTCGCCTTTATTAGTATTGTTGGCATCCCTTGGGGACGATCTTGTTTTGTTATCGCTGGTTTCTCATTTTTCCCATTCGGCAAAGAAGCTATCTATCGAGATGAATTAACCCGCGCAGAAGATATCGGTACCGGCAGCTTTGGTTTCATCGGCAATGCATTGTGGTTCATCTTTGCGGGAGTTTGGTTAGCACTCGGTCATGTCGCGTCTGCGGTTGCTTGTTTTGTGACTATCATTGGTATCCCATTTGCACTGCAGCATTTGAAGTTAGCGGTTATCTCGCTTGCCCCCATCGGCCAAACTATTGTTGATAAAGACGTTGCGGCAATGGCGCGTTATAAAAATGATAAGTTTAAACTTTAATAAAAATACATAGCATAATAAATAAAATATTATAAAAGGCGTGAAATTAAGTGTAAAAGGCGTAGAATACTGACTCTAAAACATAATTCACTTTAATCTAGATGAAAGGAGTTGTTAAATAACGTGATAATTACGCCGCCTTAGCCCCTGTTATTCCCTCTTTTAGCTTTATAGCTACCAAGTTCATACTTGCACTGCGCTCTGTCTTACTGTTTTTTCAGTGATTTCCTGCGCCCTAAATTTATAACTTAATTTTTCAGGTCTCTGGATCGCTTTCGGCTACCTGATGAAAAGTAGAGATTTAATGTTTAAACAATTCAAAACCGATTGGATGTCTAACATCCGCGGCGACTTGCTGTCTGGCGTTGTCGTTGCACTTGCACTTATTCCCGAAGCTATCGCTTTTTCTATCATTGCCGGCGTTGACCCTAAAGTCGGCTTGTATGCCTCATTCAGTATTTGCGTTATCGTTGCGTTTACTGGCGCAAGAGCTGGCATGATATCTGGAGCTACTGGTGCGATGGCCTTATTAATGGTTACCTTAGTTAAAGATTATGGCTTGGAATATCTACTGGCCGCATCACTTCTTACCGGTATTATTCAGATAGCGATTGGCTATCTCAGGTTAGCAGACTTGATGCGATTCGTTTCTCGCTCTGTGATCACTGGCTTCGTCAATGCGCTGGCGATACTTATCCTTGTGGCACAACTTCCCGAATTGACCCATGTAAGTTGGCATGTCTATGCCATGACGGGACTCGGTTTAGCTGTGCTGTATCTATTTCCGAGAATACCTAAGATTGGTAACCTGATCCCATCACCACTTGTATGCATTGTATTACTGACTGTTATTGTCATGTATACCGGTATTGATATTCGCACTGTGG
>Ga0209396_1006678_pt1 | contig 10516 bp, 7 predicted proteins | sample GOMGulsemesocosm_6_FD_184638 | JGI IMG/M metagenome (GOLD analysis project Ga0209396, IMG submission 184638) | Methane-oxidizing microbial communities from mesocosms in the Gulf of Mexico - GOM8C Gulf of Mexico (SPAdes) (version 2) | ecosystem: Environmental > Aquatic > Marine > Cold seeps... | reverse complement strand
CACGACTCACGACTCACGACTCACGACTCACGACTCACGACTCACGACTCACGACTCACGACTCACGACTCACGACTCACGACACAAATATACAAGGATCTCATTATGCCTCGCTCTTTTTCAGAATTACAACCGGATATGGTGCTAGATGCCGTGGAGGCTTTTGGTGTTGAAGTGAGTGGTCATTGTTATCCACTTAACAGTTATGAAAACAGAGTGTTTCAAGTCGGTATAGAAGATGGCGCGCCAGTGATCGCTAAATTCTATCGCCCTGGGCGTTGGAGTTTAGAGCAAATAAAAGAAGAGCATCGCTTTGGTGAAATGCTCAGTGACGCAGCGGTTGATACCGCTATTAGCCTGGTCACTGGATCCGGTGATTCAGTCATAGAGTTTGCAGGCTTTTACTGCTGTGTACAGCAAAAAATTATGGGGCGCATGCCGGAAGTCGATAACTTCGATAATTTATTCCAGTTGGGTCAGATTATCGGTCAGATGCATGCGGCGACCAATGAATATCAATTAACGGAGCGTCAAGTTTTTGATCCTAAAGCCATGGGAAGCGATAATGCCGACTTTCTCGCCGCTCATTGGCTACCTAAAAAACTGTTACCTCTTTATCAAAAAACGGTCGCTGAACTGGTTCAGAAAATAGCGCAATGTCTGCCGTCAAATTTCAGTGATAGCTTCATCACTATTCACGGTGACTGTCATTTATCCAACGTACTAATGACTGATTCAGGCCCGGTATTACTGGATTTTGATGATGTAATGAGTGGGCCTGTGATACAAGACCTATGGATGTTTTTAGCGGGAGATAAAATACAGCAGCAACAGCAGTTGTCTGAACTGATTGAAGGTTATCAAGAATCACTAGATTTTCCTGCAAAGCAACTGGCTTGGATACCGGCTTTACGAGCGCTACGTGTGATTAACTATACAGCGTGGCTGGCCAAGCGCTGGGATGATCCGGCTTTCCCATTGGCGTTCCCATGGTTTAATACACAAGACTTTTGGATAGCGCATATAAAAGAGTTGCAGCAGTTGAGTAAGGATTTTGGCGTGAGTTTTGATGTGCAACCAAGAGTGGGGGGGAATTTTTGAGCGCTCTCTATGTTATTTGCGTTGTTTAGTGTGCGTCATTTAATGAAAAACGTTAGGGCTAGCTAATGCCAGCCCCAAAGCTAGAGAGTCACTTCTTATACCATTTTCCCGCAGGGTTCTTTAGATAAGCGCCCTTTGCGGCTTTTTGGAACAAGCGCTGGGCAACACGTTTGGACATCACATCTAAGCTAACACCCGCTTTGGCTGCTTTTGTTTTAAAAGCGGCTTTGCGTTGGTTATTGATAGAGTTAATCAGGCTGCTGACAGTAGCATTAGGTGATGCTGCTACACTGTCTAAATAGCCATTGCTGGTTTCGCCAATAAGGCCTTGGGCTTTGGCTTGATCCATAGTGAGCGCGGCACTAAAACTGCTAAAAGAGATTAACAGTACGCTTGCAGCTATCATTGAAAGTAGTTTGTTCATGCTATTATCCTCCTAGAAAAGATCGCTCTTCTCGCTAAATAAATCATCAATTTCTTTATCAACTTTGATCAGTATTTCGTGCTCAATTTTAACATTCAAGTTGATGGTAATGGGTTCTTTCGGGGCTTCTATCGCAATTTTTGGTGAGCAGGCGCCCAATAAAAAGATGCAAGACAATAAAGCGACGCTGAGCTTAGTGCTCACTCCTTTATTGCTGGTGGTTTTTGACATGCTGTTCTCCTTGTGTGCCAAAACTTCTGACTATCGTTATTAGATGCTAACGGCTTGTTAAGTTCAGGTCAATATCGCTTTATAGAAGAGGCTGATGACATTAAGGGGTTTTTGCTTCAATCTTCTTTTGTATTCTTTCACTCAGCTGGTCGCTAAACTGGAGTGCTTTTAAGAGTTGCAGGACATTTTCTTCAATGTTGATGGCGAATTCGATAGGTTGGCCCTCTTGCCAGCCTGGGTTTTTACCCGACAGCTTATTGCGCAAAATAAGCTTGCCATCCGGGGTGTAGTTAGCATCAATAGAAAGTACTTTATAGTGAAAGTCCTCTAATACATTTAAGGCGATCTCTAGGCCTTTATTGGTTTTGGCATACGCTCTGACTTTATCATTTGCGCTATAGCGTATGTAACCGTTGTCTGTGCTGTATATGTCTCCATCTTTAATCCAAAGTTTGTCGCCTTTAATGCTAAAGGGGAGTTTTCCCGCCAGTGTTCCAGTACCGACTAAGCTAGGTTGCTGTTCCAGCGCTAGTATATTATTGAGCGGTAATTTAGAGAAATGAATCACAGAATGACCGGATAGCGGTTTGAGTTTGATCGTGAAATCATCCAGCCTAAGCGATGCATCTAAAGCTTGTGCAGTGGTCTTTGAAATATGAATTTTAGTATTATCGCTCAACATAGTATTTATTTTAAACGCGGTGCTGATATTAGTGATTGGCACGGCATTATTAATAGCGCGAATGGTTAGACTCCCTGTTTGTGAGAGTTTGTTTTTCGCAAAGGTACTGTCACTTGAGCTGTTTATGCCTTCAATACTGGTTTCTTTGTGTCTTAAATTGAGGTTTTTAATACGGTGCTTGATATTCGCTGTAATGTCGCCTTTATTGATATCCAATTGACCTGTCTGTGAATATTCACCTGATATCACCGAAACATCCTCAGGTAATGATAGTTGCAAAGCGTTGGCGATAGCTTGGCTATGTGCTGCGATATCCAGTGGTGAAAATTGCCATTTAGCACGGATTTTTTTATAGTTTTTCTGACTGTTGGCTTGAACCTTCATGCTAAAGGGGATATTACTGCCTGTGATGTGCGCCTTTGTCTTATGTTGATTTTGACTAATATCATGGTTTGCATTGATGTTGATATTTTTGACAATTGGGGCGCTATGTACACTGATACCATTTATGCGCGTTTGCGCTTTTATGCGCAACGGTGAGAGAACTATCTTTTTTAGATTTAATGTCGCTGATCTATAGCCGACTGTCTTTTTTTTGTATTTGAGTATTGAGCCAGTTACACGTAGTTTTGAGGGCTCAATGCTGATTTGTTGCATGAACTCAGAGGCGTTTGATTGAGCGAGGTTATTTAAGGAAAGTCTAATAGGAGCCATGCTGGTAACTGAAAGCTTTTGGGTTTTAATACCGCTATTTTGCAGGTTTTTTAAATCAAGTTTTAAGCCTTTATCGAGTGTAAGGGAAAGCGATTCTCGATTGATGTCTGCTTGAAGTTGAGTGTCTAATACGAGCTCTTTAAAAGGTAAGTTTTTAGCGCGCAGCGATAGTGCAAGCGACTTTATATTGAGTTTAGCGCTTTGCTTGGCAGTGTTAATTTGAGATATATCAAAGGCTATTTCGGGGTGTTTAATCTCACCATATTGGCTTTGCCAAATGGCAGCTTTGATAGATATTGCCTGATCTTCAATGGACAATTGCTTATTTTGTCTGTCATAGCTCAGGGTAGCCGATTGATTGTTGCTAAGAGTGAGTTGGTCTGATGTTAATTGCGCTGTTGATACTTTGTATAAATCAATTAGGCTTGCAGGCGCAATGGTATTTTTAATGGTGTCAGAGTTAAGGCTTATTACCCCTTTTATTTGGCTCTCTAGTAGTGCAAAGGGTAGGGCGGTTTTAGAGTGTTCAGTAGTAAGGGTTAGCTTGGGTATTTGGTATTGCGCACTTAGGCTTTGTTTAAGGACGTTTATCTGGGTAATAGAGACTGTTATCGGCAGATGGTTAATTGCCCCAGCAGCAGTTGCTAACGATTGGCTGGTTAAGCTGGCTGAAAAATCCGCGAGTTGTAATGTGGGTAGCGCAGTGTCTGATTGAGCTGAGAGAGTGAGGGTAAATGGAGTGTTTAGGACGGCCTCTACCTTGGCTGCATTTACTTGCGCTGTTTGGATTTGTTCTGCCAGAAGCCGGCTGTCTGTCAGTAAGGTTATAGCCAATACCTGTTCTTTGAATTGGCTAGTACCACTGCCTTTAGCGCTAATTCTTTCGAGCTTAAAATCGTTTTTAATAAGCGCATTGATCGCAGAACTGTTCACTTTATAATTAAATTTAGCAGTGCTTGTCGCGTTGTTCATGAAAGTTTCAATATCAGTAAACTTAACAGGCAAACTGACTTGCTTACGGGTATCTATAGATAACTGGCTATTTTCAATAACGCTGAATAGTTTCGGGGCCAACCAAAAAGACTGCGTGTTGAAATGATCTAATTGAATGATTGATTGAGATTGAATCAGCAGTCGCGACTTCTTGACTAATGCTTTGCCGCTGATGGTTAAGTGATTGAGTGGGCCAGAGTTATTGGTGATTCTATCTGTGAGAGTAAGTGAAAAGTCATTGCTACTGGTCAGCTCTGTATCGATATGGGCAATATCGAGACCGTTTTCGAAATACAGCAAACCTAGGTTTAGACGATCTTTACTTAGATTTAACTGCCCTTTAAGGCTCATTAATTGTGTTTCTGAAATCTGCCAATAAAGCTCTAAATTATTGATCAAAATATTAGAGGCAGGTATTAATGGGAATAACTCACTGGGTAGGTAGTCTGATAAGTTGATCAGCTGTTTATTTGAGCGACTTGTGCTTTTTTGAAAGTAAGCAAGGTCGGCGGTTAAATCTAGCTTAACCGAGCCGATATTGAGTGTCTGAATTTTTTGAGTCGATAAAAGGTCCCATAATCGGTAGTGAACCTCTATGTCTTGCAGTACAGCATTCACTGAAATATCTTGATTGTGACCGATGAACTTGGCAGAAGGAATAAGAATGTAGTTAAGCTGTGGCTTCTCAATAGATAGATCGGTCGTTATCCCGTAACGATGGAGTTGGTTGCTCACGAGTTTGCTAATAATTAAAGGGCTCAAAAAATAGAGCACTAATACAGCGATGCCGATCGCTATTAAAGCGTAGCAAAAACGGTTTGATTTATTACTCGTCTTTTTGATTATAGGGCTGTTCATCTAGCAATAATAAATAGTTACGCAGATGAAGAGAAGCGATATGCGCTTGTGATGGGAAATATTTCTCTCGTCCTGAAATTACATGCAATATTCGGGCTAGCTGTTAGAATAGCAGCCTTTCCCCTATCTAGTTTTCATCCAGAAACATGGCCGTAGCCAAAGCGACTCAATGATTTAAGATGTGCGCTACTAGATATAGGCGTTTAGTTGTTCTAAATAACTATATCTGGTGGTGCGCAGATTGAGTCAGTGAGACGTTTGCAGTAGGCGGCAGTTTCTATTGGAAACTACTAATTTTTAATGAGGTTTTTTGTGGATCCAATGATACTTTTTTTGATCACAGGTTTTGTTTCTATGTCAGCGGCGCTAAGTGCGGGTGCACTCAATAAAGAACCAAAAGATCAAAGAGAAGGTTTTCTGGCAACGAATAATGGTGCACTGTTTGTGGTCATGGCAGGTAATCTAGCAGCAGTGACTTTGCTCGGCTCAATGGCATATGGGTTTAAACATTTGCACTGGGCAATTCCACTGTCTTGTATGTTTGTCAGTTTTCCTTTGGTGCATATCTTATTACTGCAAAGAATGTTGGGTAATAAATGGAGCTTATTGACGATGATTGTACCAACGCTTATCGGTGCTGTTGCACTTTACTGGTTTTGGTAAATCATCATGTTTTCTAATATTGACGTGCAAAGCGCGATTGTCGGAGCAGTGTTAGCTTTCGTAATAGCATTGGCTTTTTTATTTTGGTCTTTGTATTCCAGTGCAAAAGCGCGTCAAAATTTGCTGTTTAAATTAAAGTTGCAGCAAAGTAGAGAGCAAAATATTAGCCAGCAACTCGATGCGCAGCGCGATCAAAATCAAAAGTTACAACAGCGCATGCTAAGTGTTGAGCAACTACTGCACCAAGAACAGGTGATCAATGCACAACAAGGTGAGAAGATCTCAGTTTTTGAAAACTCTGAAATAGAAAAGCAGCAGATACAGCAAGAGTTAGCACAGCATCGAGACTTATTAGCCGCCGCGAATAACCAAATTACCCAGCTTGATACTCGCTTGGTGAGTGAACGAAAGATCAATGAAGAAAAATCTGCGCTTTTCAATCAGGCGAGAGATCAGCTAAAACAGGACTTTGCACATTTAGCCAACCAGATTTTTGAAGATAAAACCACGCGCTTTTCCAAGGATAGTCGAGAGTCAATTGGTAATATCCTAAACCCATTGCGTGAACAGCTAGGGGATTTTAAGCGTAAAGTAGAAGATGTTTACGATAAAGAAACCAGAGATAGGCAAGCACTGTATCAACAGATTGAACACCTGAAACAGCTGAATCAACAGATGAGTCAAGATGCGATTAATCTAACCCAAGCGCTTAAAGGCGATTCTAAAGTGCAAGGTAATTGGGGCGAGGTGATTTTAGAGCGAGTGCTTGAAGAATCGGGTTTACGCAAAGGGCATGAATACGAAACACAAGTATCTTTGAATGCTGAAGGTAAGCGCTATCAGCCCGATGTGATTGTCAGGTTACCCGATGAGAAAGATATGATTATCGATGCTAAGGTCTCGCTAACAGGATACGAGCGCTATTGCAGTGGCGGTGACAGTGCAGAGCGCGAGCAATATTTGATTGAGCATGTGCAATCGATCAGAAATCACGTACGTGGCCTAGGCCAGAAAGCGTATGAAAAGTTAGAAGGAATACGCACCTTAGATTTTGTATTGATGTTTGTACCTGTTGAGGGGGCTTTTCTATTGGCCTTAGAGCACGATCAAAGCCTATTTCGCTACGCGTTCCAGCGTAATATTATTTTAGTTAGTCCTACCACGCTGTTAGTCACACTGCGCACAGTGCAAAACATTTGGCGTTTTGAGCAGCAAAACCAAAATGCTCAAGCAATTGCCAAACGTGGCGGTGAGTTATATGACAAGTTTGTTAGCTTTGTTGAATCAATGGATGATTTAGGTAAGCATTTAGATCGCGCGCAAGGTGCCTACGATGAAAGTTACAAGCGGTTATCCACAGGTAAAGGCAACTTAGTTAAGCAAGCGGTCTCTCTTTCAAAATTAGGTGTAAGTGGTAAAAAACAGTTACCGAGTGCGCTGACTCAATCAATAGAGCAAGATACGAGTAATCCATAAAACCTTCAATAGAAGGTGTAGGAGGGTTTTCTCTCAAGTTTAGCTATTCTCTCTAGCAATATTACTTCTTACTAAAACACACCTATGTCTGTAGATGTTTCTTGATCCCTGCTCTTTGTGTGTACTTTTTACTTTCTTAGTGTGAACTTTAAGTCCGTTGACGGCATTGTTATCCGCTGTAGCTGAGTATGCAAAGTGTGCCTGCGGTGCCTATCAATTTTGATGCAGCTATTACAGCATGAGATCACTGTCGCAAAATATGTTGTTAATGCAAGGTGAAAAAGCTTGGGAATAAGTATCTATTGATATACAAAAAACAGTGTAGTGTGTGTATTGGTTTCTGGGTACTAGATGTAGTGTTTGATGGTTTTGTTGAAGAGTGAGAAAAATATTACTCGGCCCGTTATTGTGCAGAATATAAACCGATAGAAGGATTTTAATACAATATTCAATGTCAATATTGGTTTTTGATAATTCGCCAACGGTATGGATTTTACTCTTGATTAGTATTATTTAATCAATACTCTGTTTTGATTATTTAGTATAAATCAATATTAAATTTTGATTTTATAATAAGATATGTAAACACGTTTTAATTCATAAAGATAATATTAAAATAGTGAGGGAAAAATAGTGTCTTCGCTGTAGTCCACTATCTATCTAGCTTTGAAAGAAAGTAAATAAAAAATAAATTCATAAAAAGCTGGTATCCTCTGGTGATTTTTTGTACATTGCTTATTAATTATTTTTAGAAGTTTTACTGGTTTATATTAAACTCTGGCGTATAATTCTAAAAATATATATTTTTTCTGGGTCGGTTGATTAAAAATAAACCGATTCAGCGTTTATAACAGTGCGAAACTTGTTACTCGCTTACTTAAAAAACGAAATATAGTGGTTATTATTGTTAGGCACTTGTTTATATCCAACTTTATAGCAGTGGTTGGGATTGTGAAGGTGACTAGCAGAGATAGATCTTATTATTTATGACACCAAGCGGTTTAGTTAATGGAAATTGAGCACAATATGATCGTAGCCTTAGATATCGGGACCTCAAAAGTGGTTTGTCTGGTGGGTGAAATATCCGCAGACGGGCAGATTGAGGTGATTGGTGTAGGCTCGCATCCCTCAAAAGGATTGAAGAAAGGGGTAGTGGTTAATATTGAGTCGACAGTAAGCTCAATACAGCGCGCGGTAGAAGAAGCAGAATTAATGGCTGGATGTAAAATACATTCAGTGACGGTTGGCATTGCAGGCAGCCATATAAGCTCGCAGAACTCTCACGGTATTGTGGCAGTGCGCGAAGGTGAAGTGACAGATTTTGATTTAGAGCGAGTAATAGATGCGGCAAGTGCAGTGGCCATCCCTGCAGATAGACGCATTATTCATATATTGCCGCAAGAGTATTTGATTGATCATCAAGAGGGGATTAAAGAGCCCCTTGGAATGTCTGGCGTACGTTTAGAGGCAAAAGTTCACTTAGTGACAGGCGCTGCGAATGCGATTCAAAATATTGAAAAGTGTGTGCGTCGATGTGGTCTTGAAGTTGATGGGGTTGTTTTAGAGCAATTAGCATCTTCATATGCAGTACTGACCGCAGATGAAAAAGACCTAGGTGTTTGTATGGTCGATATTGGGGGGGGGACTACCGATATTGCGATCTTTACCCAAGGCTCTATTCGTCATACTGGCGTTATACCGGTAGCGGGCGATCAAGTAACCAATGATATCGCGATGGCTTTACGTACACCAAGCTTTCATGCTGATCAGTTGAAGGTTAAATATGCATGCTGCTTAGCGCAATTGGCCAGTGCAGATGAGACGATTAAAGTACCCAGCGTGGGCGATAGAGCACCGCGTGATTTAAATCGTCAGGCACTGGCTGAAGTCGTTGAGCCAAGATATGACGAACTGTTTTCTTTAGTACAAGATGAGGTTCGCCGCAGTGGTTACGATAATTTAATAGCGGCGGGTATTGTACTGACTGGCGGTACTTCCAAAATGGAAGGTGCCGTTGAACTGGCAGAGGAAATATTCCATATGCCGGTGAGATTAGCCATGCCTAAGGGTGTTAATGGAATGGGTGATATATTACAAAACCCAATATTCTCAACCAGTATTGGTTTGTTGCATTATGCGCGTGAAGACCAACCGCAAAGTAGCAGTGCATCACCGACAAGGCCTCCGGTTGAAATAAATAAGCCGATCTCGCCAGAGGTAATCAAGCCTTCATCAACAGCGGTGGCAAGAAAGAATAAGAACCAACCAGGTGTTATTAGCCGTTTTAAAGCTTGGTTGGGTGGAAATTTTTAATCTCACTAAATGCAGTGAGATAAATCGAACAAAAACAAGATTGGCAGAACATTGCCCATTGCTTGAAGTACCCGCCGCATTTTTTTGTTGATGTTGTGGTGGGGCTTTAAATCAGTTGGTAAAAGCCAAGCTGGATAGATATAACGGGCAGAGCCCAAAGGAGAGAGATCATGTTTGAACTGGCAGATAACCTACCAGATAACGCCGTCATTAAAGTTTTAGGCGTAGGTGGTGGTGGCGGAAATGCTGTGCAGCACATGCTGACGACTGACATTGAAGGGGTTGAGTTCATTTGTGCCAATACAGATGCGCAAGCACTGCATGGCATGACAACCGGTTCAGTGATTCAAATCGGCGGGGAGCTCACTAAAGGTTTAGGGGCTGGTGCAAACCCAGAGGTAGGTCGTCAGGCGGCTCAAGAAGACCGCGCGCAAATTGCTGAAATGATTGATGGCGCAGACATGATCTTTATTACAGCAGGTATGGGCGGTGGTACTGGTACAGGTGCTGCACCTATTGTTGCTGAAGTAGCAAAAGAATTAGGCATATTGACGGTGGCTGTTGTGACTAAGCCGTTTCCTTTTGAAGGGCGTAAGCGCTTGCGCATCGCCGATGAAGGTATCAATGAATTAAAAGATCATGTTGACTCTTTGATTATAATCCCCAACGAAAAATTAATGCAGGTTATGGGTAAAAACTGCTCACTGATCAATGCATTCAATGCAGCCAACGACGTATTGTCGAATGCGGTTCGCGGTATTGCTGATCTTATTACTCGTCCAGGTATGATCAACGTCGATTTCGCCGATGTACGCGCTGTAATGGCCTCTATGGGCATGGCGATGATGGGTACGGGTAGTGCAACTGGCGATGATCGTGCGATTGTTGCAACAGAGGCGGCGATTAAAAGCCCACTATTAGAAGATGTTGATCTTAAAGGTGCTAGCGGCATTTTGGTTAACATTACTGCTGGCCTAGATTTAAGCTTAGGTGAGTTCACAGAAGTCGGTCAGATTGTTGAAGAGTACGCCTCAGAAAACGCCACAGTGGTTGTTGGTACT
>Ga0209396_1006674_pt1 | contig 10521 bp, 5 predicted proteins | sample GOMGulsemesocosm_6_FD_184638 | JGI IMG/M metagenome (GOLD analysis project Ga0209396, IMG submission 184638) | Methane-oxidizing microbial communities from mesocosms in the Gulf of Mexico - GOM8C Gulf of Mexico (SPAdes) (version 2) | ecosystem: Environmental > Aquatic > Marine > Cold seeps... | reverse complement strand
TATTTTTACTCCCAATAGCCCGCTATTGGATCGTAAAAATGCCTTGATAACCAATAAAATTTCGTCACTGGAACTAAAGTTAAGTTTTATCTTGTAACTTCATTGCGTTACAAAACTCTTATCCAAACCCCAGGTTATATAAAAACGCCGCTAATAATGGCGGCGTTTTTGTTCTGTTCGGTTAAAGCTTACTTAAAGCGCGTTTACTACGTCTTTAATTAATTCTGGTCCTTTGTAAATAAAGCCCGTGTATATTTGAACCAACTTAGCACCGGCTTCAATTTTTTCTTTAGCGTCTGCACCGCTAGAAATACCACCAACACCAATAATAGGTAGTTTGTTGTCTAATGCTTTAGCCAACAACTTGATAACTTGTGTGCTTTTTTCTTTTACTGGAGCGCCACTTAATCCACCCATCTCTTCGCCATGCTCTAAACCTTCAACGCCTTCGCGTGAAAGTGTGGTGTTTGTAGCTATAACACCATCAATTTCATTAGCAATTAAACACTCAGCGATAGACTCTACTTCAGGTTCAGTTAAGTCTGGAGCAATTTTTACTGCGATAGGTACATATTTACCATACTTTTCTGCTAATGATTTTTGCTCAGTTTTTAATGCTGAAAGTAATTCGTTAAGCGCATCACCGTACTGCAATGAGCGTAAGCCTGGTGTGTTTGGTGAAGAAATATTGATGGTGATGTAAGTGGCAAAGTTATAAACCTTTTGCATACAGTGAATATAATCGTCTTTTGCGTTTTCTTCTGGCGTGTCTTTGTTCTTACCAATATTGATACCTAAAACACCTTTAAATTGTGCTTTACGAACTTGATCTACAAGGTAATCAACACCTTTGTTATTGAAGCCCATGCGATTAATAACAGCATTAGCTGCTGGTAATCTAAAAATACGTGGTTTTTCGTTACCTGGCTGTGGACGCGGTGTAACAGTACCCACTTCAACAAAACCAAAACCCATTGAAGCAAATGCAGGAATACATTCGCCATTTTTGTCTAAACCCGCTGCTAATCCGATTGGGTTCGGAAATTCTATACCCATTACGTTAACAGGCTTATTAGGAACACTTTGGCAGTAAGCAGCTCTAAACGGTGTTTTTCCGGTGTTTTTTAATGCTTTTATCGTCATTTCATGAATGGTTTCAGCATCAAATTTAAAAAATACGTTACGGATTGCAGAATAGAACATAACACCTCAGCGTTGGTAGGAATCGAATAAAATAGAAGGGAAATTGTTTATATAATCGCATAAATAAAAAATCCCCGCGTAATGGCGGGGATTTTAGCAGTTAAAGAATAACCGTTAAAGTTAACTCTTGATTATTTGCTGAATAACTTAACCTTATTTAGAGGTTAGTTACTTTGCAGGATCGCAATTTAAGCTTAATAACATTAATTCACGTAACGCAACTGAGAATTTAGCGAACTCATGCGTTTGCCCTACTCTGAACTCTGTAAGAATGTGAGTCCAGCGCTCTAACGGTAGTGCATTTAATTCAAACCATTGATCTAATAACACTTCTGTTTTCTTGCTCTTGGTATCACTACGTAATATAACGCCAGTAAGTGAACGTTGTTGCCAATCTAACTCTTCACGATATGACGCTCGAGCGAGTGCTTGCCAATGATTAGCTACTGGTTGACGAGTAATTTGATCTAAGAACCAATGTAACTCTAAACGTGAACCTAAGTTAAAGTATAAGTTGGCAACCAAGTTAACCGGACGTTTGTCTTCAAGGGTAAGTTCGGCAACATCCATAGCTGAGAATAATGTACTAAGTTTTGCAATATAACCCGCAACTACCTTAGGTACGTTAGATCTTATTAAACCATCTTCGATGCGTTGTAGTTCTTCAACTTCGTCGCTGACCATATATTTAAATAGATTTTTCTCCATATCGATAAAGGTTGGTCTATATAGGTCAATCGACTCTTGAAGCTCAAGTGATTTATTACGATGACGTAAAAACCATCGTGTTGCTCGGCGTACTGTTCTACGAATTTGGAACAACATTTCAGTTTGTACTGCTGTTGTGATTTTATTATCTAGCGCTTCAATTTTTTCCCAAACATCAGCCACTCCAAATACATTACTGGCGATGGTGTAACATTTAGCAATTTCAGCTACTGTTGCGCCTGTTTCTTCAAACATGCGATTAACAAAATTAAAGCCCATATCGTTACCAATCACATTGGCTAATTTAGTGGCAATAATTTCAGCGCGTAGTGGATGATTTTGCATTTCAGCCGAGTACTTTTTCTGTAACTGCTGAGGGAAAGACTCAATCAATAATTTGTTGTAATAAACATTATCAGTAATTTCAGGACAAACTAAATCGTCTTTCATTACCATTTTGTTATAGGCAAGTAATACTGAAAGCTCAGGACGAGTTAAACCTTTACCTGTGGCTAGGCGCTCTGCTATTTCATCATCATTTGGAATAAATTCTAACGCACGATTTAGTTTCCCCGTACGTTCAAGTTCAGTAATGAATCGAGCTTGTTCTTTCAATTGGCTGCCACCACGAATTGCGGTGATAGATAATGAATGTGTTTGGCGGTAACAATCTTCTAATACAATTTCTGACACTTCATCAGTCATATCGTATAAAAGTTTGTTACGTTGTTTAACCGTTAAATCACCATTTTGCACTAAGCTATTAAGTAGAATTTTGATGTTAACTTCTTTATCTGAACAATCTACGCCACCTACGTTATCAACTGAATCGGCGTTGATACGACCGCCATTTGCTGCATATTCAATACGACCAAGCTGCGTTAATCCAAGGTTACCGCCTTCACCCACCATTTTGGCTTTTAATTCGTTACCGTTGATGCGTAAAGTATCGTTAGCTCTGTCACCTACTTCTAGGTGTGTTTCAGTAGAGCCTTTAACATATGTACCAATACCACCGTTCCAAAGTAGATCAAATTCCATTTTTAAAATGGCTTGAATCAATTCTGTTGGTGCCATGTTTTGTTTTTGCGTACCCAACATTTTTTTGATTTGAGGCGTTAGTTTTAACGACTTAGCTGAGCGGCTGTAAATTTCTGAGCCTTCAGACATTAATTTACGGTTGTAATCTTCCCAGCTACAGCCTGGTAAATTAAACAATCTTTCACGTTCTTTATACGAAGACGCTGCATCTGGATTTGGATCTACAAATATGTGTAGGTGGTTAAACGCAGCTTGTAAGCGAATATGCTTAGATAACAACATACCGTTACCAAATACATCTCCTGCCATGTCACCAATAGCAACACAGGTAAAGTCGGTTGTTTGACAGTCAATATCCATTTCGCGGAAATGACGTTTAACAGACTCCCACGCACCTTTTGCAGTTATGCCCATGCCTTTATGGTCGTAACCTACACTACCACCAGATGCAAAAGCATCGCCCATCCAGAAATTGTATTCGTCTGAAATACCATTAGCAATATCAGAAAAAGTTGCCGTTCCTTTGTCGGCTGCAACAACTAAATATGGGTCGTCTTCATCTAAACGGACAACACTTTTAGGTGGTACAACTTCACCACTAACAATATTATCGGTAATGTCCAATAAGCCACGAATGAATGTTTTATAACATTCTTTACCGGCTTCAAAGATCTCTTGGCGAGAACCTTGTGGTAGTTGTTTACATACAAAACCGCCTTTAGCTCCAACAGGAACAATAACGGTGTTTTTAACTTGCTGAGCTTTAACTAAACCAAGCACTTCTGTTCTGAAGTCTTCACGACGGTCAGACCAACGTAAACCACCACGAGCAACTTTACCACCACGTAGGTGTACACCTTCAATTTGTGGTGAGTAAACAAAAATTTCAAACTTAGGGATCGGCTGTGGAACTTCACTAATTAGTTCAGGTAAAATCTTAAATGATATATAAGGTTTATCGTTGCCCTTTTCATCTGCTTGGAAGTAGTTAGTACGAATTGTTGCACTGATCATTTCAACAAACCGACGAATAATACGGTCGTCGTCTAAGTTAGCTACTTTATCTAACGATGTTTCAATATCGTCAGATACTTTATTAACCATTTTCTCTGAACTTTTCGCTGTGGGATCAAACTTCAAGTTAAATAGTTTGATCAATAACTTGGCAATATTAGGGTATCTTGAGAATGTGTCTTCAATGTAACTTTGACTAAAAGTACCGCCTATTTGACGCTCATATTTAGCAAACGCTCGTAAAATAGAAACTTCACGGCCGCCTAACTCTGCACCTAAAATCAGTCGGTTAAAGCCATCATTTTCTAACTGACCTGACCAAACTTTAGCGAAACCATTTTGGAACAGGTTCTGTACTTTCTCTAAATTGAACTTACCTTTACCGGTAAGAAGCATTGAAAAATCAAGGATCCAAAACGTTTCACTTTCAGTGGTTTTAATAGCATAAGGACTTTCACCTATAATGCGTAACCCAAAGTTCTCTAACATAGGTAAAACGTCAGATAAATGAAGCGGTTCACCCATATGGAATAGCTTAAACTTAACTAAACGGCTATCTGCCGATTCTTCTTGAGGCTGATAAAACAACATCTCTAAATCACGGTCAGAAGAAAGTCGTTCGAACTTTTCTATATCAACTAATGCAGAACCCGGTAATACTTCGTCTTTGTATGATTGAGGAAAGCTCACGTATTTACGTGCTAATGCCTTACCTTTAGCCTCACCCTTGTGTGACTTTAACGCAACGGTTAGCTTATCGTCCCAGCTGCATGCTGCTTCATTCAAATTACGTTCAATTTCTTTCACATCTATATCCGCTTTAGTTGACTTCACTCTCACTGTATAGTGCGTTCGAGCTTGGGCTGATTCAGAAAAATACGTTGTGAATTCAACTTCTTTTTCACTGCCAAATGCTTCTTTTAATAATTGTTGCGTTTCCATACGCAGTTGTGTGTTGTAGCGTTCTCTTGGCACATAAACCATACAAGAGTAGAAACGATCGAACACATCGCGACGAACGAATAAGCCAGAGTAATCACGCTCTTGCATTTGAAATATACCTAAGACATTACTAAGTAAATCTGCAGTGGTCGATTGTAATATTTCATCTCGAGGGTAAGTTTCAAGGATATTTATTAACGTTTTATAGGCGTGAGTACCTTTAGCAAAACCTGACGAGTGGCAAACACCAGCAACTTTAGATTTAATAAGTGGTAAGTCAAGTGCACTATTTGTGTAATAAGCTGAGCCAAATAAGCCAACAAAACGCTCTTCGCCAACAACATTACCTTTGGCATCAAAGCGTTTAACACCAATATAATCTAAGTGCGCTGGGCGGTGAACACGTGAACGTGAATTTGTTTTGGTTAATATGAGTAGGCTATCTCCTACTGCAACTTCTCTTGCTTCTTCACCTAATTTAGATAATAAGCGTTCGGCGGTGCCTTTAGACTGCTTCATTAACCCTAAACTAGTATCAACTTTTGCGGTTAACGCTACATCACCTTCTAAGGTTTTAACGTCGTAAGAACGATAACCCATTAATGTGAAGTTGTTATTAAGTAACCAGTTTAAAAATTCTAACGCGTCTGTGTGCTCTTCTTTAGAACATTTGTATTTTGATTTTTTAACGGTGCTAATAACTTCTACCAATTTATCTTTCATTGGTTGCCAGTCATTAACCGTTAAAGAAATGTCACTCACTACTGAATGCAACTCCGCTACTACATTATCTAATTCACTTTGATCCGAAATTCGATCGACTTCGATAAAGAATACGGTTTCTGTTGAAGTTTCTTTTATTTTTTTGTCTGACGCTGGTGAGAGCTGTTTAATTATATTTTTTTTATCTCTCACAATTTTGATCGGACAATTAAGCATTAAATGCGGTGTTACACCTAAACGAGATAATGCTATTCGTAGCGAATCCACCAGAAATGGCATATCGCTTACTATAATTTCTATGATGGTATGACTTGATTTCCAGCCATGTTTAGATACTTGCGGATTAAATGCTTTGATAACCGGTTTATTATCTTGGTGATCATTTAATGCATTCCACAAGCTTAAAGTTGCACCGTACATATCACTATCGTTACGACCCGTAAGATCTAACGTAGAGATATTGCCGTAGAGTAATTCAGAAAACTCTTCGACTAAAGGTGCTACTGCTGCAGGAACTTTTTTTTGAATAAGTTTTGCTACATTATTTAATATTACTGAGGGTAAACCATTTACTAACGCCATGCCTTGTACCTTATGGATAAAACACTTATTGATTATTGTATATTTTTGTTATTAACGATTTGGAACCTAACACTAATTATGTAAATTAAAACAACTAGGGAAAATAACCATTCGTTATATTCGTCATTTCCTATAATAATAGACGACAATGAAAATAACCATTGGTTATATTCATTATTAGCCATATTAATAGAATAGTCTGTATTTTTGATTTTATTAGTAATTTTAAGCTATTGCGAGAAATATTTTTAGATAGGTGAAAGTTTTACAGGTGGGTTACAAAACATGCAATATTCTTTATTCACTTCCTATAAATAGAAAATGACCTTTCGGCCATTTTCTTGTTTAATTATTCAATAAAATAATATTCTAAGGTATTAAAATAATTTTATTATTTTGGCTCTTTCCATAAAAAAGCTGCGATTGCTGGTAACACGATAACAGCAGCAAGCATATTCACTAAAAACATAAATGTTAATAATATGCCCATATCAACTTGGAACTTCAGATCTGAGAAGAACCACGTTGATACACCAATCGCTAATGTCACCCCAGTAATTAAGACTGCACTACCTCGTTCTTTTAATGCCGCTAAATAAGCTGCTTTAACACCAACACCTGCACGTAACTGTTCGCTCATGGTCGATAGAATATATATTCCATAATCCACACCAATCCCAACACCTAGTGCAATTACCGGTAAAGTAGAAACCGTTAAGCCAATATCTAATACCGTCATCAACCATTGTGCTAGCGTAGAAACAACATACAGTGGTAAAACTACTGAAATCGTCGCTTTAACACTTCTAAAGCTAAGTAAACATAAAATGATTACTGCACCGTACACATACAACATCATAGGTAACTGAGCTTCTTCAACAGCTTCATTAGTTGCAGCCATTACACCTACAGGGCCAGAGGCTAACTTAAACACTAAGTTATCATTTTGAAGCTCCGCACTTGCAATTTTAACAGCATCAACAACTCTATTTATGGTTTCAGCTTTGTGGTCATCTAAAAATAAGATCACCGGCATAACACTACAATTATTGTTGAGTAAGCCACTTGTTGAAGGTACGCGGGCAATTGATTGAACAAGTGATTGCTGATTACGCGACAACACTCGCCATTTAGCATTACCTTCGTTATACCCTGCGTTTACCACTTTAGCTACAGACGCTAAACTAACCGCTGACTGTACACCTTGAATGTTTTCCATTCTCCACTGAAACTGATCGATAACATCCATAATATCGTAGCGCGTACAGGCATCTGCAGATGTTTCAACAATCACCGACATATAATCAACACTAATCGCATATTTACTTGTGATTAAGAAAGTGTCTTGATTGTAGCGAGACTGCTCATGTAGTGCAGGTGCACCAGCATGTAATTCACCAATTTTAAGATCTTGAGATTGGTGATAACCAACAGCAAAAAGAACCGCTGTAATAAGTAGAATTAACGTTGCTGGCCCTCTAGACGCAACGTTAGACATGTGATCCCAAACATTTTTATCGTTATGGCCACGATATACTTTCTTTGTTGCTTGCTTCTTTGTTTTACCAACCGTAGGTGAAATTTTGATATAGGACACTAATAACGGAAGTAACACTAAGTTAGTAAGAATAATCATTGCTACACCTAACGAAGCTGCAATAGCTAACTCTCTTATAATCCCAATATCTATAGAAAGCAGTGTTAAGAAACCAATGGTATCTGAAAGTAGCGCTATGCCACCTGGAACAAGTAATGCTCTAAAGCTTAGTTGCGCCGCTTGTAAGCTTGTTTTACCTTTAGCAACCAGCTTACCCACCGAGTTAATCATTTGAACACCATGACTAACCCCAATAGCAAAAACTAGGAAAGGAATAAGTATCGACATGGGATCTAAACCAAAACCAAGCGTGGTCAACAAACCCATTTGCCAAATAACAGCAATAAGAGAACAAACAATAGGTAGTAGTGTTAAACGAATAGAAAAACAAAAGAAATAAACCATAACGGCCGTGATCGCGATAGCAATGGCGAAGAAAGTAATAACACTTTTAGCACCGTTAGCAACATCGCCAACCATTTTTGCAAAACCAATAATGTGTACACTTACATTATCTTTTTCGAATTTCCCTCTAATTTCATCTTCTAATTGTGTAGAAATTTTAATGGTGTCTAACTTCTCACCCGTTCCTGGATCTACATCCATAAGTGAAGTTTTCACCATTGCACAGCTGTAATCGTCTGAAACAATACGTCCAACAATACCTGCTTTTTCAATATTACCTTTTACAATAGCTAACCCTTGTGCGTCAGCCTTAAAGTTTGCAGGAATTACCGGACCACCGGCAAAACCATCTTCTACAATTTCTACAAATCGAGTGCTTGGAGAGAACAAAGATTTAACCTGAATACGATCAACTCCAGGTATGAAAAATAATTGGTCGTGCACGCCTTTTAACGAATTAAAGAATCCTTCGTTGAATATATCTCCGTCTGTATTACACACTGAAATTAATATATTATTTGCTCCACCAAAATTTTCTTGGTGTTTCAAATACGTTTTCATATAAGTGTGTTGCAAAGGGATGTTTTTGGTAAATGATGCGTCTAACTTTATTTGAGTTGCTTGAAACATTAAAAAAGCAGTGGCAACGACAAAAACAAATAATACAAACGATCGTAATCTAAATAACGAACTTTCTATACGGTTGATAATTGAGTTAATCATATTAGTAATTCAGTCCTGAAGTATCCATAGAAATATTTTTAATGCCAACATCTGACACGGCAACTATGCGCCCTCTATACCAAACACCTGCAACCAGTGATTTACCATCAGACTGCACTTTTAGAGCGAAGGATTTCCCATCATCTTTACTTTCAAGAATGACTCCATTATTACCTAGTACAAATATCCGACCTTCATCAGACAGAACAATAGAATTTAATAGCGCTGTAGTATTTGTTTTACTTGCTGCCCAAGGAGTACCATTCATTAAACTTCTGAAAACATTACCACGCAAACCAACGACAAGTAGATTACCTTCTTGAGTTCTCGACAGATCAAAAAATGAACCTCTGTATATCTCATCAAAGGTTTGCCAAGTTAATCCTAAATCGTAGCTTTTAGCTATTAAACCAATTTCACCAACTAAATACGTTGTTCTACCATCTGAAACAATACGGTTAAAGTGAGGTAATATACTTTCAGTTTCATCAAAATATGCTTCTTCATCGGTAACCTTTAACTCATTTAAATATTCTTTATCGTCTTCAGTTAAAAATTCCTCGTGAAATTCTGACAACCATGTTTTTCCGCCATCGATAGTTCTGAAAAACATTCCGTATGCGCCTACGGCAATTCCATGGAATTGATCTTTAAAAATGATATCTAATAAAGGTTTTTGTAACGCGGGTTGGTGATGTTGGATATGCCAGTTATGGCCACCGTTGGTCGTTTTTAAAATTATGGCATCGTGCCCTACTGCCCAACCAACCATAGCGTCAATAAAAAACACGCTGGTTAAGGTAGCCTGTGTTGGTACTTCAACTTGTTGCCAATCAACACCATTTACTGATGTAAGAATATGACCTCGTTCACCCACAGCGACGAGCTTTTTATTATCAATATTTACAATATCAAGTAAAAGAGATTTTTCAGCTAAAGGGGCTATAATTGTGGAGACAGGTTCGTTACTCGCATTTGCAGTAACGCTAAGTATATAACCCAAACAAAAAACTAGAATACGTAGCATAAAAAAATTAAAACTCCTCAATATTTAATTTAATTTCATTCACAAACATTTTACAAAACAAATAAAAACGGCTGACATTGTCAGCCGTTTTACAAGCTAATATTGTTTAACGACGACCTTCTCTTCTTAAAGCTGAAGGTGTGAATGACTTGTCTTTTAACTCAGCAGAAAAGTCGTACATTTTCGCTTCGTTGTCTAAGCCCATTGCAATATAACGACGAGATTGCAAGTCATGGAACACTTCTAGAGTAGACCATTGTGTTGGCACTTCATAGTAATTTAATCCATGAGCTACCCCAACACGGTATAATTCATCACGATTATCATATATATCTGTTACCGCTACTTGCCAGCTGTCTTCATCAATAAAGAAAACACGTTTCTTATAAGTATGACGAGTATCTGACTTAAGTGTTGCCTCAACTACCCATACTCGATGTTTTTCGTAACGTACATGTTCAGGGTTAATATGTCCTTTTTGAAGTATTTGGTCATACTTTAAGTTATCGCTATGTAAACGGTAATCATTGTAAGGAATATATAACTCTTGTTTACC
>Ga0209396_1006672_pt1 | contig 10521 bp, 7 predicted proteins | sample GOMGulsemesocosm_6_FD_184638 | JGI IMG/M metagenome (GOLD analysis project Ga0209396, IMG submission 184638) | Methane-oxidizing microbial communities from mesocosms in the Gulf of Mexico - GOM8C Gulf of Mexico (SPAdes) (version 2) | ecosystem: Environmental > Aquatic > Marine > Cold seeps... | reverse complement strand
AGCGATAATTGAATATAATTATCGCTTTAGCTATAAAACATTGAGTTAAACAACAAAAGCCATGAATAAAAAAACACCTATCAACACCAGCGAACAACCTAGTATTTTGTGGCACGATTATGAAACATTCGGTATATCTCCGAAGTTTGATAAACCTTCTCAATTTGCAGGTATTCGTACCGATCTAGATTTAAACATCATAGGCAAGCCTGAGATGTTTTATTGTCGGCCACCACATGATTACCTACCTCAGCCTGAAGCATGTTTAGTTACCGGTATTACGCCACAGAAAGCTCAGCAAGAAGGTTTGTCTGAAGCCGACTTTGCTGCGCGTATTCATACTTTGTTCACTCAGCCAAATACCTGTGTTGCAGGTTATAACAATATTCGTTTTGATGATGAGTTTACGCGCTATCTACTTTATCGTAACTTTTACGACCCATATGCACGTGAATGGCAAAATGGTAATTCGCGTTGGGATATTATTGATATGGTACGTGCCTGTTATGCACTTCGCCCTGAAGGTATAAACTGGCCAACCGTTGAACGTGATGGTGAGCAAGTGGTGAGTTTTCGTCTCGAGTTGTTGACCAAAGCGAATGATATTGCCCATGAGGCGGCTCATGATGCAATGAGTGATGTTTACGCCACTATTGCTATGGCTAAGTTAATTAAAGACAAACAACCTAAACTATACGAATTTATTTTTAACCTAAAAAATAAAAAACAAGTTGCTGAGTTACTCGATGTTTATAACATGACTCCGGTTGTTCATACTTCGAGTAAAATTTCTTCAGAGCATGGCTGTACAAGTTGGTTTGCGCCTTTTGCTTATCATCCTGTTAATAAAAATGCCATTATCGCCGTAGATTTAGCGCTTGACCCTCAGCCGTTGTTTGATTTAAGTGCACAAGAAATTAAAGAACGCTTATATACCAGGCATGATGAATTAGCCGATGATGAGTTACCTATTCCTATCAAGCTTATCCATATTAATAAGTGCCCTATTGTGGCGCCGGCAAAAACATTATTACCTGAAAACGCAAAACGTTTGGGTATTCCTCGTGATCTTTGTTTAGAAAACTTAGCCAAATTGAAACAACATTTGGAAGTAAGAGATAAATTAGCGGAGGTCTTTGAAGCAGAAGACTATAGCGATCAACCAAAACCAGATGCTGAACATTCGTTATACGGCGGTAATTTCTTTTCGCACAGCGATAAAGCACAAATGGATATTTTACGTGGGCTTCCAGCAGAACAATTAGCAACGCACCCGTTCACTTTTCAAGATGAGCGCTTAACGTCTTTGCTATTTTTATATCGAGCTAGAAACTTCCCGTTAACGTTGACCAGTGCTGAGCAACAAAAATGGCAGCAACGATGCCAAGACAAGATTCAATTTGGAGGTAAAGGATTGTTAAGTGCGGATGAATTTATGATCACCTTAGAGAATTTAGCCCACGAACATGAAAGCGATGCAGGTAAAATGCAGGTACTAAAAGCGCTTTATCAATACTTACAATCTTAATATTATTGAAAAATCATCGCTATAAATGCACGCTGACTTTCTCAAGTAATAAAGCTTAAATTAACGGTAAATAAACGCGTTTACCGTTAATTTTTCAATGAGATGTATTAACGTTTAGCGCCTATAACGAGTTAGTGATGTATGGCCGCTCATGTCTAAATAATTAATAAGGTTATTCGTTGTATGTTCAATATTATTCACGTCACTTGGAATAACTAATATTGTATTATCACTCGCCATACAAGCTAAAATACCTGATGATTCGCCCATATCTTCAACAATTTTAGAAATTAACGTTGCCGCACCAATAACTGTTTTTATGATTATTTGCATATTATTGTGCTTTATTCCTAATATCACAGAGTCAATAGACTCTTGAATTAGAGGGATATGCTGTTTCGCGGGCAACCGATAAACCGCATCATTATTATTATCTCTAAACTTTATCGCACCCACTTTTTTCAATAGACGTGAAATCCGTGTTTGGGTAACGTTTTCAAAACCTCGTAATGACAGAGCTCTAGCTAATTGTAACTGTGAGCCAAAACATTGCTCATTCAACAATACTTTAACACTATCAAGCAAGTCAGATTCTGAAACATTCATCATAATTATTTTCCACTATTACCCGTTTTAAACGCTTTAAATTTTAATTAGTGCTTTAGCATTATTGGCTGACTAACAAAGCGATCAATACCTAAATACGACGCTTGAGCACTTTGACTGTTAAAGCTATTTGGCTCAATTTGCTTACTATAAGCGGTTTGCCATTCTATTAAAGAAAAGTCATCAATATTTAGTGTGACTTCTTCACCATTTTCTAACACGGCCTGAGCAAGCACTCGGTAACTTCTATAACCGACACGTGGTGAGTTAAATTCTATCTCAACATTCTGCCACTGCTTGTTTGCAGTTAAGTCTACTGTACCAATTAAATGCTTTTTACCATTTTTAAAAGCATCAAATAATTTTTGTCTCTTTTTACGTCCCTGCCAATAAAAATTAACTTTAACAGCCGATTGTACTTTAAACTTAGCTTTTAATGTCATAGCACTACTCGCTTTGTAAACTCGTCTAAAGCTTTGCATACCAAAAACATTGCTCTGTGATGGCTTTAATTGTATTGCTAAGCTGTGCTGACCACTGGCACCAAAATCATTAATTGATGTACTTTCTCTATCAAATAACCAACCGCGTTCAGGGCTGTCAAATAGGTTGAAGCTTTCAAAGTTACTGCCGTTTATAAGATTAGTTCCTAAACGGTAACGTACTTCACTATTGGGTAAAACAACCTGTGTAATAGATGCTTGCCATGGCAATTTATATAAACTGGCAACACGTTCGCTACTGCTGAACACGAGTTGAGTTTGTTGGTTTTCTTTTTGAACTGCCGTAACTAAAGCTTTATCCGGGGTAATAACACCGTGTCCGCCTGACTGCCCTATCTCGGTATTACGAATTTTAGAAAGTGTTTTAAGACGTTTCATTACCGTATAACGATGCATACCTGTTGCTGGTGTCGGTTTATAGCCTTTAACATAAATAGGCACTATTTCTGCGCGGTGAAACTTTTCGCCATCAAGCCACACATATAGAATAAAACTGTGTTGAGTTGCACTAAAGTTTTGGTCGAATATAAAATTTCCCATTGAATAGGCAATAAGCTTATTGTTGTATAGCTCTAAACCTTGCGTAACATGCGGGTGATGCGCGATTGCTAACGCGGCTCCTGCATCAAGAGATGATTTTAATCGCTGTTCAGTAACACCTGTAGGGCTATCGGCATACTCTTGGCTGCCATGATACTGAATAATGGATACATTATTTTCTGACACTTGTTTCTTCACAGAACTCAACATATTTTCCATTGAACCATATGCTGCACCACCATGATGCTTATTTGCCGTTTGTGTTGGGTTTGCACTGCCCTCCCAACCTACGTAACCAAGCATTGAAAAATTGATGTTTTTTATTTTTTGTTTATGGGCTTTTAATGCTGATTCTTCATCAATACCTGCACCAGAATAGGCCAACTTACTTTTATCTAAAAACTTTAAGGTCGAGTGCATGCCTGGCTCCATATAATCATAGGTATGATTATTACCAAGGGACACATAATCAATACCCGCCCAACTCAAGGCATCGAGTATTTCGGGTCGAGAATAAAAGGTGACTGACTTAGGCGCACGTTTGGCAGGTTTTTTCTCTGCTATTTGTGTTTCTAAATTCACCGCAGCGTAATCAGCGATGCTCATGTAAGGTTTAATATGCGAGACAATAGCACGGCTATCTACAGCTTTAGTCTCAGGGTGGATCAACACTTGATCACCAAAATAAGGTTTATAATAACGACGATCCATCATCACATCGCCACCAAAAGCCAACATTACCCGTTCTTTGACTTTTTTCACTAAGGTTATATCACTGATATTTTGTATGTTTTTTGAAGTTTGTGCTAGCTCGAAATGGCTAAATGTTTGTACACTAGCAAAATAATTAGGATGCGATAAAATAACTTGATAGCTGTCTGCGACCTTTGCGTTAACTAAAAACTTACCATCATGGCTTGTTGTTACTTTTTTATCTCCCACGGTAATTTCAACACCCGTAAGCGGTTTTCCTTGCTCGGTTTGAACCTTGCCACTAATAGCAAGATTATCGCTAGCAAAGCTATTTACCGTAAAGATAAATAATAAAAAGCACCAAAATTTGTTCATCATAATTCCTAATTTAAAACCATTAACAGCTACTACTATATAGCTTTTTTATTGAAACCTTTATTCATAAAACAAACAAGCCCATAACCTAAGGGTATGAACTAAATACAGGTTAATTTCATTAACATTACCTATAGCCTTAATTTATGAAGCACTAAAATTATAGCAATATTAATATTCAAAGAATTAAGTAAGGATAAGGAATACCTTCTAAACGATGAAATCGAGGCAATGATGAACAACTCAACAACTAATAACGATGAACCTACAACCACAGAAAAGAAACCAACAAACCCATTTTTTACCCGTAGCACGTTGAGCAAAGCCCAAAAACAATTTACAACACCTACTCATGAAAGTGATGATATAACGCCTTTTTATGTATTAGGTTATAACTAAAATATTGAGTTACTTTTCTTGCCGATAATGTTCTGTACGAATATGGCTAAGATCGCCATTTTTAACTGCATCTTTTACAATACCTTCTAATCGAGTTTGAAAGTGTGTTAAAGGTGAATGGCTAGAAATAACTAAGTAATGAGGATATTCATGCTGCGGCTGATAGCGTGTTTTAACAACTTTATCGTTTAAGTTTAGCTGTTCTAAAATAGGTGAAGTACTTTCTTCATAATGAATAAATGCATCTATACGTTTATGAAGCAATAGTTCAATATTTTGCTTTAATGAAGATACAGAATGTTTCTTTATTTTTTTATCTAGATCGAATGTTGAGAAATATTTTGCATGGCGGTTAATTCCCACGTCCTTCCCCTGTAGATCCTTATATTCAGTAAAACTGTCACTATTTTCTTTTAATGAATAAAAACGAAACCTTAATGTTTCATAGGCAGGAAAAATATAAATAAATTCATCTTTTCGGGTCTTTGTTCGTTGAAGCCCAACCATTAAGTCTAACTTACCCATTTTCAATTCATGGAGTCGACGTGCGAACGACATCGTAGAGATATTCAATGTTACCGAGAGTTTGTCTGCAAAATAGGTTAAGTATTTAGCATGTAACCCTTTCTGAAACCCTTTAGCAACGCCAGCCTTAATAACTAATTTTTCTTCCGAGACTTTAGCGGCATTAGCCTGTTCCCCACTAATGAAGTAAAACAGCAAAAACAAGCAGACAATTACTTTCATTAGGTATTCCTTTTGATGCATTCTATAGCTAATTATGTATAGAAACGCATGAAAAGAAAGTAATAAGGCTGACCTTATTCCTAAGTATCAGCCTATGAGTAAAATTTTGTCCTCTGATAAATAAGAGTATTAATGAACAAATTTTCCTGCAAGTTTTTTCAAATAACTTCTGTGATGAATAACTAACTCACCGTTCACCATAACGTGATCTATTCCTGTCGAGTATTTATTCCACGTGGAGAAATCTGCGTTAGCACTGAGGGTTTTTGGGTTAAAGACAATAATATCTGCTTTATAGCCCTTAACTAATTTCCCTCTATTGTCTAAACCAAGTATTTCAGCCGTTTTGCTTGAACTTCTGTTAATAAAGTCAGCTAAAGTAAGTAATTTATTTTCAACAACATATTTCTGGTACTTTTTCGGAAAACTGGCATATTTTCTTGGATGACCGTTAGTACCATCTGACGATGTAACGACCCAAGGTTGTACCATAAAGTTTTCAACATCTTGTGGCGACATATTAAAAGAGGCAACACGAACATCACCTTCTTGTACTAGTTGAATAGCAGTAGTAATTGGGTCTTCTGATCTTTTATTTGCCACCTCTTCTAGATTGAGGCCAACAAGTTCTTGGTTTTTAAAAGCGGTGATCAATAATGATTTGGGTCCACCACGCCGGCGAATGTTTTCAGTAATTTCGCCACGTAGTTTATCGGCTAATTTAGGATCATTTAATCGTTTATAAAAGGCTTCTTTTGAATCAGCCATGACCCATTTTGGCATTACGGCACTGTGTAATTTAGTACCTGAAGCTAACCAAGGATATTGGTCTGCTGAAATGTTTAAACCACGCGTTTGCGCTTGCTCAATTTTTTCAATGACATTTTTGCTTTGCCCCCAAACGTCAACACCTAACGCTTTAATATGAGCAAGGTGTAAATGTATATCAGCTGCACTTGCAATATGAATAGCTTCATCTATTGCTGCATCTAAACCTATATTAAAGGTACTTTCGTCGCGTAAATGCGTATCATAAATGCCGCCATGTTTACTGGCGATTTTTGCCAGTGTTACGACTTCCTCAGTATTAGCGAAACTGCCTGGTACATAATAAAGCCCTGTTGAAAGCCCTAGTCCGCCAGCCTCCATTGCTTTCGTTAATAATTGCGACATTTCTTCAAGCTCTTTGTCAGTAGCAAAACGTTGAGCTCGCCCCATTACTTGTTCACGCACACTGCCATGACCTACAAGTAAGCCGACATTAGTGCCTATTCCGTTGGTTTCTAACGCTTTAGCGGTTTTAGCAATATCGACGGGTCCTTCACCATCATTGCCATTAATAACGGTCGTTACGCCTTGAGTAAGGTAATTTAAATTATGATTTTTATCCTGACTATAAAGCTCTGCTAAGCTATGAGTATGTGGGTCAATAAAACCAGGGCTAACCACTTTATTTTCTGCATTAATCACTTTTGTAGCCGTTACGTTATGTTCACCTCTTGGATAAATACCACAAATAATATCACCACAAAGTGCAATATCTAACGCTTGAGCTTCATCATGAATACCTGTGTAGACTTGACCATTTTCAATTAAAATATCAACCTGGGTTTTATTCGCAAAAGAACAGGAAAATAAACTAAATAAACAGCCCGCTATTAATACTTGTTTGATTGTTTTTTGACTCATTAACCTTGACCTATTCTTTACTATGATTAGTGTTCGACAGCATTGTTTGCATTAATACTGTCGATGCATTTTTTGCGATAACCTTGATATTTTCACGGTTTGTTTCATCACCCACTTCATAAGTAATAGCATGAACATTAAAGTTATCGGCAAAATATTGTTTCGATACGCCATTATTGGGCGTATTGCCTGGCTGCAACACCACATTAAAGTTAGGCATAGCTTTGTCTAAATGCCCTAACCAGTGCTTAACTAAATAAGGTTCTTCAATACCGTAATTTACCGGCATGGTATAAAAAACATCATGTTTAGTTGAATGAAAGTCTATGGCAAACTTGATCTTTTGCCCTTTTGCCACTAATGACTTCAGGTAGTTGTTTATATGTTTTGTTTCGGGTTGGCTAAAGTCAATCCAATCTCGATTAAGGTCTAAGCCATTCGCATTATGTCGCCAATTCCCCATAAAAACACCATCGGGGTTAATATTTGGGATAACGAGTATATTATATTTTTCACGAAACGCTTTAGCTAAAGTATTATCGTCTAACAAAGTTTCAACAAACGGAAATAACGCTAGCGCACCAGTAATTTCTGGCGGGTGCTGTCGGCCTAAAACGACTATCCACTCTTTACTATCGCTTTGACTTTCAATTTTATATAGGGGACGACCTTGGACTGACTGCCCAAAAACATCATGGCTCACCGTTGTTTTACTTTTTAGTGATTTGGCCCAGTCGACATAATACTGGTTGTTAATAATTTCTTGTGCAGAAATATAGGTAGGCTCAGGTAAAGCGACCATATCCATGATTAAACGTTTGCCTTGAATTTTGTGTTTCTGTAACTGCCAATTTTTACTATCTCTACTGACTTTAGGTAAATATCTGTGCTTATCACCGCGCACTACCATAGTAATAGTAATGTTTGTTTTTTGCTTAGCTTGAACTTTAAAAGCATACCAAGGACTTGAGTTAATTGGGGTATTCTCAGGAACTAAAGTAATAATATACTGATTATTACCCAGTGCCCTACATTCATCCATGCGCCCTGTAGCAAAATCAGCCGTTAATATCACGTTACCGGTATTACATGCTTGCGCATTGTCATTTTTACGATTTTCTGTTGAGTTACAAGCGATAAGCAAGCAAGTTATAAATGATAATGAGCAAATAGATAATAAATTTTTCATATGAAGGTCTTTTTTATAATAAATTAAAGAAAAAAATGGCTCGATTAAATAAACTTTCGTCAACTAACCGAGCCATATTTCAAAGCTGTACTAGGGATACAATTAATTAAAACTTAGTATTAAAGTTCAAGTAGAAGTATCGACCTAAGCTAGAGTGAACGCTACTGTTATAACCAAAAGTTTCGTCGGCAATAGGAGGCTTTTCATCACTTAAGTTTTTAATGCCAAATGTCACTTTAGTCGATTTCATTATCGTTTTAGGTAAACGGTAATTAACATACATGTCAAATCTTGAGTAACTATCAACTTGATATTTCAAGTCTTCTTCGCCTACCGTATAATCTAAGCTAGTATCTTCAAAGCCGCTAACATAACGGTATCTTAATCCAGCACCCCAAGCATCTTTTCTCCAATCAAGTGAAGACGTAACACGCCATTCTGGACGACCATTCGTTGCGACTAAATCTCCACTACCGATTATGGTAACGTCTTTACCATTATATTGTAACGCTTCAACCAATGCTTGATCATCAGAATTTTGAGCAGCAATAACCTGAGCAGTTACATCGTCAGCTTCTTGATAAAACTTTGTTAATTTAGCGCCATTTACTTTGAACTTAAAACCACCAAAACTGGTATCAAATTCATACATCATGCCCAAATCAACCCCAGCAGATTCTCTAGATTGCAAATTGATATAATCATTTTTCAAAGCAATAACTTCGTTTTCATCACCACTTCTAGTCAATAAAGGATTACCCGTACCTGTTTGATGCGTTAACATCGCATCATATAAAATTTGGGTTTGAGAATGAATTAAACCAACAGTATCTTTTTGATCGATTTTCCACCAATCAGCAGTAAATGTTAGACCCTCAAGAGGTTGTAGAATTATTCCCCAGCTAACACTTTCACTTTCTTCAGGTTTTAAATCATCGCTACCACTGCGTACTTCTAATACACCATAACGAGAACCTGTAATCGGGTCATTACGAGTATTTACTCGAGAAATATCAACCGCAACAACTTGTGGTAAACCTGGTGCTTTAAAACCTTCAGCATAAGAAGCTCGAACTTGAACATAGTCATTAACTATCCATGATAAAGCTGCTTTTGGTTTTAAAATATCACCGACATCTGAAAAACGCTCATAACGTGCTGCCAACTGCACATCTAAACGCTCCATGAAAGGTAAACCTTCAAATAATGGAATAGCTAATTCACTATAAGCAGAGAATACATTTCGGCTACCCGCAGCATCTGGTGTTGGGCTACTTCCTAAAACAACACTGGCAAATTGGTCAACGTCTTTAGCGCCGCCAACAACATCTAAAAATTTCTCAGTGGTATTTAATTCATTAGAACGGACATCTGAAAAGTTTTCGTAGCGATATTCAACACCTGCGGCGAAACCAACATCACCAGCAGGTAGTTCAAGAATGTCACCTCTAGAGATTTTAAAATCAAAAAGTGCAAGTTCTGTTTCACTGTCGCGTATCACGTCGATCATGAAGTTATCGATCACTGACTGGCTATTACCCGTTGTGTCTCCTACATGAGGATTATTAACATCAGCACCATTAAACACATCGTAAGCTGTTGCTTCATCTGTACTATTGATCGCTTCTTGGAAACGTTGTGTATGTATACGATTAGCTTTATCTTCTGTTGTTGCTTTTGAATATAAAGCCGCTGTATCCCAATCCCAATCATTAAAATAACCACGTAAACCGGTTAAAAGTCGATAGCTTTCGTCAGTTACCTCAACATTACGAGGACCCGTATCAACAGGACGATATTTACGTAAGTCGACTGTTTCACCAAAAGGGTTATAAAAAGCATCGGCTGATATCTTAAAGCGCTGCGATGTTAAGTTAGCTGTTTGCTCACGCACTCGCTCTGCTTGAGCATAATAATAAAGAGCTTCACCATAAAGTTCGATATTGTCGTTCAACTCATGCGTTAACATACCGTAAAAATTAGCACGTTCAACACCCGAGCTTAATGAACGCTCACTGTTTCTGTCATAGCCAGCACTAGATGGTTGGCTACCACGGTCAACACAAACACCTTCAACATCTAACGCCGTTGTTGGATTACCTCTAGAGTCTGAGTTTTCACATCCTGAGAGAGAATCAGGTTGCAAATGAAATGTACTCAGTGTTTTTGTTTTAAATTCCCCCCAAGGCGTCGACGAATTTAAGTTATGTAGATCTGAGTTACCATAGATAGGGTTACCATCATCATCAGTT
>Ga0209396_1006668_pt1 | contig 10526 bp, 10 predicted proteins | sample GOMGulsemesocosm_6_FD_184638 | JGI IMG/M metagenome (GOLD analysis project Ga0209396, IMG submission 184638) | Methane-oxidizing microbial communities from mesocosms in the Gulf of Mexico - GOM8C Gulf of Mexico (SPAdes) (version 2) | ecosystem: Environmental > Aquatic > Marine > Cold seeps... | reverse complement strand
CTTTAGATGTCGATTTTACAAATACTAGTCAAAATGGATTTTCTTACAGTTGGGATTTTGGTGATGGTACTTCTTCTATTGAAGAAAATCCTACACATACCTATGCAACAATGGGGAGTTATGATGTGATATTAACAGCGATCAGATGTGGTATAGAAAGTCAAATTACACTTGAAGTTGTTGTTGGGGATGTTGGTATTAGTGTAAATCAAAAATCTATGTTCAGAGTGTTTCCTAATCCTTCAAGCGGGACGGTAAATTTGGAAACAATCGATAATAAAAATAAGATATATGTATTTAACCTTCTGGGAGAAATTCAAAAAGAGATAAATCCTACTGAATCAAAGTTATCAATCAATTTACCAAGTGGCTTGTATTTAATAAAACAAGGGATTTCAACTCAAAAGATTAAAATTGATTAAATAAGCATGTTTTTTAAATTTAAAAACCCTATTTATTGCAGGGTTTTTTATTATTTGTTAATAAATGTCGGAGCTATTTTTTTTTAAATTTTCGTAATTACTTATTTAATAAATAAGTATTCAAAAGCTAATGAATTATCTAAAAGTGACTATATTTAGAGTTTTATTTTGATTAATGATTTCAGTCTGTATTCCTATTTACAATTATGATGTAACCAAATTGGTTAAGTTGTTAAGTGCACAAGCTAATGTGTCCAATATTCTTATTGAATTTATTTTGATTGATGATTCTTCATTAGAAAAATTTAGGAAAGTCAATTCGAATATTGAAATAGTAAATCAATATATTCAGATGAATAAAAACATTGGTCGTTCAAAAATTAGAAATAAATTTAAAGAGTACGCTAAGTACCAATATTTACTCTTCTTGGACTGTGATTCTGGTATAATTGAAGATGATTTTTTGTTAAATTATGTCAATAAAATAGATCAAAATAAGTTTGTAAAAGTAATTTGTGGTGGTAGAATATATAATAAAGAAAACAAGGATAGAACCATACGTTTAAGATGGAAATACGGAAAGTTCAACGAAAGCCAATCATTAAATGTACGAAAAGAGTTTCCTAATAATTCTTTTATGACCAATAATTTTATTATAAAAAAGGAAGTTTTTGATTTTGTTAGTTTTGATGAAAGACTTAGTCTCTATGGTCATGAAGATACAATTTTTGGATTAGAATTAAAATCGAATAATATTATAGTGGAACATATTAATAATCATGTTATTGATCAATATATAGAGCCAAATGATATATACCTTAAAAAAATAGATGAAAGCATTTTGAACTTAGTTCAAATTAATGATACTTATGATGATGTTTTTTTGAATGAAATAAAATTATTGAGAAGTTATAATTTTGTAAAACGTAATAGGATGCTATTTTTAGTCAAAATATATCATTTCACATTTAGTAAATTGAGCGTATTATTTTTTAAGAAAGGTTTTATCGTTTTAAAGATGCTTAGTTTATATAAGCTTGGGTTATTCATTAAATTAAATCAAAATTGGGCTCAAAAAGAAAAAAATAAATCATTTGGTGTGTAATTAAAATAAATAGTCTTTTATGATCAGTTGGTTAGTTTTTCTTATCTTATGTGGTTTTTGCATTGCAATTCAAAAGCAAATTAAAGTTGATTTTCTAACCAAAAAAATATTTTTATTAAGTTTTGGTGTGAAATTAATTTACGGATTTGTATTTATATTAATATTTAAATATTGGTATGGAAATGGAATACTGTATGGAGACTCGAACAATTTTCTAAATGATTCAAAAGCGATTTCTCTTATTGCCTCTGATTCTTTAGTAAATTATTTAAAAGTCTTATTTGGTTTAATAAATGATGAATCACTTGAAATTCGGGAGTTTATTGAATACACTCATATTTGGACTTATGTAGGTAAAAATGAATTATTAAACGATAATAGATTAATAATTAAGTTAAACTCTGTAATTCATTTGTTTTCTAACAGTAATGTTTATATACATAGTATGATTCATTCTTTTTTGTCTTTTACAGGAATCATTTTTATTTATTTATCATTTAGTGAACTAGTTAAACATAAAAAAATGTTTTGGCTTTTATTAATAATTTTACCTTCAGTTTCTTTTTGGGGGGCTGGTATATCAAAAGAAAGTATAGTGATCTTTTCAATTGGTTTATTTTGTTTTGGTTGGTATAAATTTTACAAAAAAAAGTACATATTAAGCAGTTTTATTTTATTGTTTAGTGTCATGCTGTTTATTTTTAATAAACCACATATTGGAATTATTATGATTCCAATATCTTTGATATTTGCGATAGGATCCCTTTTTAAATGGAACTTGAAAGTTTTAAAAATTGTACTGGCTGGTGTTTTAGTAAGTTTTGTTTTAATAGTAATAATTCCTAACAAACTAAACATTACAGAAAAGATTAGTTTTAGGCAACAAGAAATGATTAATATTTCTGAAGGCGGGGTAATTTTTAATAATGATACCGCATTTTTTAAGTTTGATTACGAGTTTGTTGATAATTTTGAAAAAGTCAATGACACATTAATTAAAGTTAATGTAACAACTAATGGGTCATATCGACTTTTAGATAGTTATGATGTAAAACCTTGTAGGTATGAAGCAAGTGATAAGAGTTATAGGCATTATCTAACTTATCAACCATCCGGAAGTTATTTTGAACCTGTTGTTATAGATGGTTCAAAGCTAAACCTGTTCATGTCAATTCCTTCAGTGCTGGTTGATGTGTTAATTCGTCCTTTTCCCTGGGATAATGGTGATACTTTAAAGATATTTAGTTTTTTACAAAATATTTTAATTTTATTTTTTTTGATTATATGTGTTTTAAGAAGGCGATTACTTCAAGATGTTGAAAAATGGATTTTATTAATTTTGATTATGATTACGTTTTTTATTATTTTATTAGTTGGTTGGACAACGCCAATATTTGGTGCATTAGTTAGGTATAAAATGCCTGTGGATTTATTTTTAGTTATTATATCATTCATTTTATTAAAGTCAAAAAAACATGAAAAAGTTTAGTTTATTGGTTTTGTCTACATTACTATTAGTTGGTTGTTATCAAGGAGAGAATGCTGATTTAATTATTCATAATGCCAAAATATACGCATGTGACGCAGGTTTCAATGTATATGAAGCTATGGCTATTCGAGATGGTAAAATTATTCAAATGGGACCCGAAAGGGAAATTTTGAACGGTTATGCTTGCGATAATTTAATTAATGCTGAATTACAGCCTATTTATCCTGGGTTTTATGATGGACATTGCCATTTTTTATCTTATGCTAAAACTTTAGGGCAAGTTAACTTGGTGGGAAGTCAGTCATTTGAAGAGGTAATAAAAAGAATTACAGAATTCAAAAACAAAAATGATGTGCAATGGATATTAGGCAGAGGATGGGATCAAACGTTATGGGAAAACGATTCTCTGTTTCCAACGAATGAAAAATTGAACGAACTATTTCCAGAGATTCCAATTTTAGTGAGACGTATAGATGGTCATGCCGCTTTAGCAAATCAAAAAGCTTTAGATTTAGCTGGTTTCTCAATTGACACTAAAATTGAAGGTGGAATAGTGGAGGTGATCAACGGAAAATTAACTGGTGTTTTAGTGGATAATGCATTTGATGTGATTAATAAGGTAGTTCCTGATTGGACTGTTCAACAAAAGAAAATGTATTTGAAAAAAGCAGAGTATAAGTTGTTTGAGCAAGGTTTGACATCTATAAATGATGCGGGTGTTGATGAAGTGGAGAGAGATTTGTTTATTGAAATGTATGAAAATAATGAATTGTCAATTAACTCATACATGATGTTATTTCCAGAAGGTGACAATTTAAATTTTGCAACTAATAAAGGTATAGTCAAAACTAATAAATTGAATATTCGTTCATTTAAACTAATTTCAGATGGGGCATTGGGTTCAAGAGGGGCATGTTTACATGAAACATATAGCGATAGTCCAACTCAGTATGGGTATTTATTAAAAAATCAAAGTGAAATGAAGGATATTGCTGATTTAGCGAAAGAAATAGGGTATCAATTAAATACGCATTGTATTGGAGATTCTGCAAACTCAGTAATGCTAAACATTTATAAAGATGTTATTCAAGATACATACGATCACCGTTGGAAAATTGAACATGCACAAGTTTTAACACCTTCATCATTCGAAATGTTTGAATCTATAGGAGTTATTCCATCTGTTCAACCAACCCATTGTACATCTGACATGCGATGGGCAGAAAATCGATTGGGTAAAGAAAGAGTTAAATTAGCATATGCATATAATGATATTCTTAAAAAAGCTGGAATTATAGCACTAGGTACAGACTTTCCAATTGAAAACATTTCTGTAATAGAAACTTTCTATGCGGCAGTAAGTAGAAAAAATAAAGAAGGACTACCGGTTGAAGGATTCCAAATAGAGAATGCATTAAGTAGGAAGGATGCTTTAATGGGGATTACATATTGGCCTGCGTATTCAAATTTTGAAGATAAAGAAAGAGGATCTTTAGAAGCAGGTAAAAATGCTGATTTTGTGTTTTTAACAAACGATATCATGGAAGTTGTTGAGTCAGAACTGTTGAATATATTTGTTTTGAGAACCTTTATTGATGGAGTAGAAGTATTTAATGCAAAATAATAGAATGACCACACTTATATGATTGATAAGCCTGAAAGGGGGAGCAGGTGTATTGGAATACGTTTTGAGGTACTTAACTATTTTTATTATTACTGGCTTTTTAATATGGGCAATTTTAATGTTTTTCATGACTAACGGCTCATTACCAGAGTTGATTTATATGGTTAGCTTATATATCAGTTTTGGTTTGTCTGGATTATTAGTTTCATACTTGGTATTTCAAGTTGTTAAAATATAAAGCAAGGTATTACTATCAAATTGATTTTGATGAAAAAAAGTTGCTTAGTTTACATTTATTTAATGAATTTAAAGGAACTGAATTCATAGAAAATATTTCATATTCAAGTTTGAGTATTGAAGATAAAACTCAGAAAGTTGATGTAAAAGCTGAACAACGACTTAAAATATATAATAATTCAAAATTAATAAACAGATTAAATATTCCTAAAACAGCTTGGAGAGTGCACCCACGAATAGCGTTGATAGTTGAAACGTTTAGAAAAATAGCAAATAATTAAAATTAGTTTACATTTTCACCAACCTTTTGAAATTAGGGTTCGTTAATAGTATTGGAAACAATGAAAAATGATTGGAAAGCTTGCTAATTCAAGCATTTTAATTAGTTTTACATAAATAAATAATAAGAGCCTATAGATTAGATTTTACTTTAACTAAAAATTACAACATTATAAATTGACTTTCCTTTGGGATAGTTATATAATTATTTTAATAAGTAAAATTATGGCTATATTACAATTAACAGATCAACAATTAATTAAATCTTATTTAGAAGGTTCTGAAAGATCATTTGAAGTTTTATTAAATAGAAATAAAGATAGAGTTTTTGGCTACATTATGTCAAAAGTTAGAGATTCCGCCTTGGCTAATGATATTTTTCAAGATGTATTTATCAAAGTGATTAAAACACTAAAGAACGGGCGTTATAATGAAGAAGGGAAGTTTTTACCTTATGTATTAACTATTTCACACAATTTAGTGATAGACCACTTTAGACGTATTAAAAAGATGCCTACAATTTCAGAAACATCTTCTAATCGTGAAGATTTTGATATTTTTTCAGTTCTTAAAAGAACAGACGATACAATTGAGGATACTTTAATTAAAGAACAGATTGAATCTGATGTTGTCAATTTAGTTCAGTACTTGCCTAATGATCAAAGAGAAGTTTTAGAAAAACGAATTTTTAAAGGAATGAGTTTTAAAGATATCGCTTTATTAGATGACATTAGTATCAATACTGCTCTAGGTAGAATGAGGTATGCGTTAATTAATTTGAGAAAATTAGTGGAGAAGCATGATGTGTCAATTACGTTGTAATTATAAAAATCGAACTGTATTTACTGCACCTTTTATTTTTGTGTAATAAAAATTCAAATTGTACTGAGGAGGTGAGTCAAGATTGTATTTATACTAAGGAATATGATCCAGTTTTGGTTGTTATGAAAAATGTACTGAAATGAATGTGTAACTAACTCTACAGTTGTGACTATTAGTTTTCAGGGAGGGTGTTCTTAAAATTATTTTAGTTTAAGTACCCATAGCTGAACTAATTCATCATTTCTCCAATTTTGATTTCGTTTAGTTTTAGAAGATGCTTTTGATACTGATTTAGTTAAAAGTACATCTTTCTCAAATCTTGAATTATTTAATAATTCAAGATGTATTGGGTTTTCTGTGGTTACATTTGTAACCTCTGCAAGATTTGAAAAAATTAAGGCTAATCTACCATCTGGTTTTAATCGTTTTGACGCTTGTTCAAAAAAATCAGGAAATAATTTGTCATCATAAAAAATTGCTTTATCAATTCCTTTTATATCATGGTTAATTGGAACCCAAGGTGGATTAAATACAATTAAGTCTGCTAGGGTGTCACAGTGTGCAAATAAACTCCCATAATGTAAATCAACAACTGAAGTATTATTTAATGCTTTTTCCATTCCAATAATAGCATTTGGATTGGTATCAGTAGAGATTACCTTAGAAAAACCATCTTGTAGCAATTTAAAAGTTAAAACACCTGAACCAACCCCAATATCATAGGCAGTTTGTTTTGAAATTGTTGTTTTAACTAACCAATCATTAAATAATTCTAAATGTTCAAATCGAGTAGGGAAATAAGTATCGTAAAATGGATGGATTGTTTTAGTTAAGCCAGGAATATTAATTCCTTTTTTATACCATTGCCAAGCACTGTTTAAGCCTTGTACTTTAGGGAACGGTAATAAATACTCTGTTAAGTCAGGGTATAATTGGTTAAACCATCCAATTTCAGGAGATTTTTTAACTTTTAATTGATTATTTGAAACGGAAACTAACAACCTATTTGAAAGCGTGTTGTACTCCGCTCTAAGTTCACGTTGTTGACTAAATGTGTTTTGCTTATGAAGTTTCTCTAAATGTTGTTTCAAGGCTTTTAAAACTAATAAACCAGTACTGTAAAAGTCAAAAACTAAAACATACTCACCATTAATTAAAGCGTCAATAGCAATTTTAGTATCCATTTTTTTTCGAAATGGGATAACATCTATTTTACCTAGTATAGGTTCAGGACGATTTGGTCGAATATGATTGGCTTTAGATTTTAAAATGACTAGTGTTTCTCCTCTTTTTTAGTGAAGATACTAATCATTCCACCAATAATTAATTCTACAATTAATAGTAATATTATAAATTGAAAAGCTCCAATTAATTCAATCCTATCCCAAGTTTCATCTAGTTTTCCAATTTGATACTCTGCATACATGAAACCAAATAAAAAAAATAAGGTAGCCCAAAACATTCTGAACATTAACTTTTTTAGCTTAATTGCATTCATTTTCTGAGTTTTATACAAAAGTAAAGATAATTTTCTATTACAATATCATTGACAAAGACAAAAAAGATTAATTTCGCATCATGAAATTGATTCAACTATTGCTAATTCTTTTTTTTACATCCTGTATTAATCATTCGAGTGTTGATGATGTGGAAGTTGTAAAGTCTTCAAAATTTAAGTCTGAAATTCAATTTGCAAAAGGCTTTGAAATTGATGATTCGAATGCAGATTTTTCATTGATTAAAATTAATTCAAATCATTCAAAATATAATTTTTCAGACTCAATTTACATAATTCATTCAAATGAATTTGATGGGGAAAATAAAAAAATTTTAACTAATAAATTGAATAACTTAGCTATACAGTCAACAACCTATTTGTCCTATTTATCTGTTTTGAATAAATTAAACTTAGTGAGTGGTGTTTCTGGTTTGAAGTATGTTAACTCTAGTTTGTTAAATGAAAAGATTAATAAATATTCAGTGGGTGAGATTGGAAATAATGGTAGCATACAAATGGAAAGTCTCTTGAAAATAGATCCAGATTTATTCTTAATTTATCCGTTTGAATTAGATAATCAGGATAAATATAATTCTAAAGGAATAGAGACACTTTTAATATCTGAATATTTAGAGAGTACACCACTTGCAAGGTTAGAATGGTTAAAATTATTCGGGATGATTCTAGATGAAAATGAACTTGCTAATACTTATTTTGACACAGTAACTTTAAATTATAATGCTCAAAAAGTAGCTATTGATACTACTAAAACAATGTTTTTTAATTTACCGTTTAAGGAGAATTGGAATATGCCTAATTCAAACTCAATAACAGCAAACTTAGTAAAGGATGCTGGGTTTAATTATATTTTTTCAGATACAATTAATGATAATACGATTCGTTCAAAAGAAATTGTATGGGAAAATGCTATGAACTGTGAATATTGGATAATAATAACTTCTAGACCTGAAAATTATACGTTACAAGATTTAAAGAATGAAGAGCCTATTTATTCTGAGTTTTCTTCTGTTAAAAACAATAAAGTCATATTTTGTAATACGTCAACTACTGATTATTTTACAATGGGTGTTGTAGAGCCTGATATTATGCTCCGAGATTTAATTCATTGTGTGGATTCAAATTACAATTCAAAATATTTTAGATTGTTAAAATAGTGAGGAGAGATATAGATATATGGCTATTAATTATATTACTAATTGTATTGATTGTTTTGTCAATATGGAGTATTTCTGTTGGTGATGTATCAATTCCGTTTAATGAGTTATTCACTATTTTAAAAGGCGATTTTTCTGCCAATGAATCATGGTCTTATATTGTTGAGGGTAGATTAAATAGAACAATAATGGCACTTTTAGGTGGTGGAGCACTTTCTGTTACAGGTTTAATTTTACAAGTGTTTTTTAAAAATCCATTAGCTGGTCCTGGTGTGTTAGGTATTAGTTCTGGTGTTACTCTGGGTGTGGCAATTGTTGTGTTAGGTGGGTTTTCTATATTAGGGTTAGGTTCAAATTTGTCTTTAGTAAGTTCGGGACTATTTGGTGCTCTGATTATTCTATCTATTTTAATGGTCGTGTCTAAGTTTATTAAACATTCAATTACATTACTTATAGTTGGATTAATGTTGAGTTATTTTTCGTCTGCATTGGTTAGTGCTTTATATCATTGGGCAGATTTAGAGCAAAGTAGACAATTTATTGTGTGGGGATTGGGGTCTTTTGATGGTATTTCTTCTCAAAATATATCATGGATTTTGCCTTTAATATTATTTTCAATTGGTTCTCTTGCGTTTTTAATTAGACCTTTAAACGCATTTGCTTTAGGGGAAGATTATGCAAAGTCTGTAGGAATTAATATTAAAACGACTAAGGCATTATTAATTTTAATATCATCTTTATTAACAGCTGTTATAACAGTGTATTGTGGCCCAGTTGCATTTATAGGAATTGCTGTACCTCAAATCGTAAGAGGGTTAACTCAGTCAAAATCTCATCAAATTATATTACCTCTTGCCGTTGTGTTTGGTGCTTTATTCGCATTGTTAGCAGATTTAGGAATTAGATTAACAGGTAATGTATTACCATTGAATACAGTAACGTCATTAATTGGTGCACCAATAATTGTTTGGACAATTATTAGAATGAATAAAAGAAGTTAATCTTCTTTTAACCAAGCATAAGCTTTGTCAAAATTTTTAAATGATCTTATTGGAATTTCTGGCCTGTTTAAAAGTAAAAAGATATTAAATAGAAATTGGGATAAACCATTGTTAACAATTATGGCATGTTTTGAACAGAATGTAGGAAGTTTACTTTGAACAAATTGTCTAACTTCAGGTAATATTTCTTTAATGTTTCGATTATCCGATAAAAAGGGTAGAGGGCCGTCCTTTGCCCATTCGACAAATTTCTTTAGATTCTCACCATAGATTCCATATCAACGTCAGTAACACCCTCATTTGGCGTAAATACGATTATATTATCAATACGTAAAGTAATGTCTCCAATTTTAGTAGAAAATTTTTCTTTTATGTTAATCTTGGATTCAATCATGTTATTAAATTAATAATTCTGCCGTATTCATTTACCTTCTTGTTAGAATGTACACTATTTATTCTTTATTATCTTTTAACCATTCAAATGCCTTATCAATGTCAGAAAATGCTTTCATTGGAATTTTAGGAGAATTTAAATGGGCCATTAAATTAAAGAAAAAAGCAGATAACCCTCCTGTTATCAGAAGCGCAAACTTAGAGGCAATTAGAGGTACTTTATTTTGTATATAAACTCTTTCTTCTGTTGACATTTGTTTCATGTATCTAACATCTACTAATAGTGGTAATGGACCTGTTGAGTTTGTCCATTCAATAAATACATCTAATTCACTTTTAATCGTTTTAAGACTCGTTCTTGTTGAATTTTTATGTGGAACAAGGGTTAAAATATTATCCTTTCTTAATGCTACTACATTAACTTCATTAGAAATGCTTTTTAGTATGTCGTGTTTTAGGTTTACCACGAGTTTAAGATACA
>Ga0209396_1006667_pt1 | contig 10527 bp, 9 predicted proteins | sample GOMGulsemesocosm_6_FD_184638 | JGI IMG/M metagenome (GOLD analysis project Ga0209396, IMG submission 184638) | Methane-oxidizing microbial communities from mesocosms in the Gulf of Mexico - GOM8C Gulf of Mexico (SPAdes) (version 2) | ecosystem: Environmental > Aquatic > Marine > Cold seeps... | reverse complement strand
TGATGATACTCGTGAAATACTTGATAACGTGCAATATGCGCCGACGCGTGGCCGTTATAAAGTTTATTTAATTGATGAAGTTCATATGCTTTCCCGTAGTAGCTTTAATGCGTTATTGAAAACGTTAGAAGAGCCACCAGAGCATGTGAAATTTATTTTAGCGACAACAGATCCACAAAAACTTCCTGTAACTGTGTTATCGCGTTGTTTACAATTTCATTTAAAAGCATTAACAGTTAATCAAATTGAGCAGAAAACCCAGCAAATATTAGCAGCTGAAAACGTCGCTGTTGAAAACGAAGCATTAACATTATTGGCTAAAGCCGCTCGTGGTAGTATGCGAGACTGCTTAAGTTTAACGGACCAAAGTATTGCTCAAGGGCAGGGAAGCATAACCCTTGCTAATGTTCAGCAAATGCTCGGTGGTGTTGATCAAAATTGGGTTTTCAAAATACTCATCGCACTCTTAAAGCAAGAACCCAAAGCACTGATGACCCTTTCATTAGAAATAGCTTCTTATGCACCTAATTACAGTAGATTAACTGCAGAGCTTATTCAATTACTACACCAAGTGGCGATGACACAAGTGATTGGGCAACATTTTGACTTATCACCTGAGCACAATAAATTGGTTGAGAAGTTCAGTCAATCCATGAGCGCAGAAGATATTCAACTATACTATCAAATTGTACTCAATGGCCGTAAAGACTTGCCTTATGCCGCTGATGAGCAGGCTGCTTTTGATATGCTTTTACTAAGAATGTTAGCGTTTACACCAATGATAAACCAGCAAAGCTTACCTGATAATACGGTGAACTTAGTCACTGACTTTGATGATGTATCACTCGATGTTACAAATTTAAGTAATTCTGTAAATGCTGTGGAACCGTTAATTGTAGAACCGATAGTTGTTGAACCGGTAGTTGTTGAGCAGTCAGTTGTCGAACCGTTAATTATTGAAACGTCAATTGATGAGACTTTAGCTCAGCCTTCTAATACGATTACTGAAGTGGAAGAGAGCAATACTCCATTAGCAGAAAATACAAATTTTTTAGATGATGATCCTGTCTACGTTACAGGGCATATTGAAAACCAAAATACAGAAACTCCAAGCTTTCAGATACCTACTGCTGCATCAGAGCAGGATTATAGCAGTACCAATATCGATACCATTGAGCAAAGTATTCAAAATCAAGATATTTATGCTGAGCCGATAGCCTCTAATAACCCGACTGACGAGTCCTTGAAAGCGGCATCGCCAATCGAGAAAGCACTAGCGACAAGGAATATGCTACGTAGTCGTAAAAAAGGGTTGGAGAATAGCGCAAAAAAGTCCAATGACGCTAAAGGGCGTCATGATACTGATACAGACAAGGTTATAGAACCAACAGCACCGGAAAAGCCACGTGTAGATATTCCTGCACTAGAATCTATTCCGGAGCAGGCATTCGATGTAAATGTTATTGACCCAGCTAAAATTCGTTCGGCGAATCAAGTTGATAAATGGGCAAATATGATTGATGCCATGTCTTTGACTGGCCGATTACGCCAATTAGCGATACATGCAACGGTAAACGAACAGTCTACTGACGATTTATTACTGCTTAATTTAGACCAAGCAACAAAGCATTTAAATAGTGATGTTGCACATAAAAAACTAGAGCAATGTATCTCTGATTTTTTAAATCGTAAAATTACTGTAGAATTAACCATTGTTGATGAAACATCACATGATCCGTATCAAATACAAACGCATATAAATGATAAACGTTATGATTATGCAAAAGATTTACTAGAAAAAGATGAAATAATTATAGGTTTGAAGACACATTTTCAAGCTGAATTAGATGAAAAAACAATTGTAGCATTATAACTGCTACTTGATATTTGTCGCGTTAAGCTCTATCTTTGGCGGCAACAGAACTTTGGAGAAGAAATTATGATGAAAGGCGGCATGGGCAACTTAATGAAGCAAGCCCAACAAATGCAAGACAAAATGGCTAAAGCTCAAGAAGAATTAGCTAAAATGGAAGTTATTGGCGAGTCAGGGGCTGGTATGGTTAAAGTCACTATGACAGGCGGCCATAGTGTTCGTCGTGTTGAAATTGACGACAGCCTAATGGAAGATGATAAAGACATGTTGGAAGATCTAGTTTCAGCGGCATTTAACGATGCAGTTCGTCGTGTTGAAGAACAAAATAAAGAAAAGATGGGTGCCCTAACTGGTGGTATGCAATTACCTCCAGGGATGAAGATGCCGTTCTAGTTTTTAAGTGCTATTCATTTGAATAATGCGATAAAAGAACAATAAAAAAGCCAGAGTCTAGTGATAGAGGCTGGCTTTTTTAGTTGATATTTTTAATTGTACATTTTAGTCGTGCACAGAGTAATAGTTTCTTATTTTTCTGTCGTAGATATTACTTTCCTAACTCTGTTCTCTAAACGTGTTAAACCAGATTTTTTTCCTAAAGATATAGCTTCTTCAATGCTGCTATTGTAATTAAAGTAAGCATCTAGTGCGAACATCGCCCCCACTCGGTTACCACTTGCACAATGTACAAAAGCTTGTTGCTTACTTGCGATAGCTGTGGAGAATAAAGCCAAATTTTCTTTATTAACGCCAGCAGCACCAGCAATAGGCACAGTGATATATTTCATGCCCAAGGCTTCGACTTTGGCTTGTTCGTCAAAATCAGTAAATTCACCATCACCACGTAAGTTGATCACGGTTTTAATTCCGTTTTTCGATAAAATAATTAAATCATTCTCGCTTGGTTGACCACCAACAATAAACTGCTGGGTGTATTGACTAGCGTTTTTAGCAGAAATTTTTTCACTTATGTTATGGGCTTGGCCAAAAGCAGAAAAAGTGAACATAAAAATAATAAAAGTGAAAAATATTGTTTTAAGGGGCTTAGTCATATGTTAATTCCATAGTGTTAATATTATTTAAGTTTTCTTGTTAATTTGTCTTAATCTCTACACTTATTTAAATCAAATTTTATACATAGGAACATGGATATCATCAAGTTTATAACCCTCTAATGTTGCTATTCCCTGATAACTTGATTCACCATCACCACTAAACTCAAAATCAAATGTACTGTTCCAGTGTGGGCCTAATTTTTTGCTGAACCTTAAGCGGCTTGAACGACGAGAAAGAGAAATAAATTGTAAGCCGTCTTTTTCACAGTATGTTTTAATGTGACGTAACGCACACTCAGAAACTTTTCTGAGATATATGAAATACCACAAAAATAAACAAACGATCAGTAACAAATATATGTTTTCCATTTTAGCTCTCTGTAATTAATGTTGAAATAGCATACCAATAGCTTTACTCAATTCATGGCTGCGTTTTGGTGATCTCATACATTGAAATATTAACGGTCGTAAACTAGGAATAGCGACAAGATCTTTGAATATGGCTTGGAATACTTCAATATCTTGCTGAGCAACTAATAGTTCAAAAAAGGCCATTACTTGCTGTTCATTGCTGAATACTTGCCAGCATCGGCCAGCAATTACTATGGTCATTTCTTCAGACAATAATGACTCAATTGCAGATTTTGTAATAAGTGAGTCAATAAACCGAACAACATGTGGGTGTTCGCAACTTGACGACAAGCTACGCAATAAGAAACTTAGTTGAGAAGTTTGACTACTCTCTTTGGTACTTGCGATATGCTCAAATTTTGCTATCAGTACATCAATAATTCCTACGGGTAATTTTACATTTTCTAGTGCTGAGCATAGTGGTTGTAAAACAGGCTTAGGAATATTTGGCAATGCGTTAAGTAATATTTTTTGAGTGGGTTTGTCAGATAAACGTACAGCGAAATCATTTAAACCTTGCACACCGACTTCTTGCCATTCATGCCAAGCTTTTTCACCTGATAAATAGCTCAGTGCACCTGCGTAATATTGACTGCCTGTATTTTTTGTTTCAACAGAAATTAAACTGTTTAAATAAGCTAATTTGTATTGTGGCGGGGTAAAATGATAAGGATTACTTTTTAACAACTCTTCTTGTTGCTCATTGGGGGCAGTATTAAGTTCGGCTCCTAAAGCTTCAATGATAATGGCAATAAAATGATCTCTGGCAACAAGGTTAAGTAAGCCTCTTTCATCGAGTGGGAATTTTACGAACCATAAATAGGGCGATGAGTTTTGCTTTTGCCAAAAAGCTACCGCAATAAAGGCATGCCCTTGAGAAGGAAAAGGGTAAGGGATTTGGTTGGCTTCAACTTTTGCAAAAGTTTCTTTTGATAATTTATCTATTTTTCGGCCAATATCAAAAACTCTATATTGAGATCCAGACAGCTTTAATAATTCAGAAATAGAAGAAATAGTACTCATAACTTAAATAATAATTAAAATAATAATCGAATAATGTCGGCATTATAGAGATAATGAGAACTGAATACTATTTGCTTTTTTCTCAGCTAAGCACAAAAACAGAGATAACCATGCCTTTTGATGAAAAACCTATCCTTACTATTTTATATCAAGATGAATACATTGTTGCGGTAGATAAACCTGCGGGGCTATTTGTTCATCGTAGTTATATGGATAAAGATGAAATTTATTTTGCTTTGCAATTAGTACGAGACCAAATAGGCCAATATGTTTATCCATTACATCGGCTAGACAGACCAACGTCAGGAGTATTACTCTTTGGTTTAAATGAAGAGGTTGCACGCTTGATGGGGCAGGCTTTCATGGATAAAAAAATCCAGAAAACTTACTTTGCTTTAACACGAGGACATTTATTTGGCGCTGATGAAATAGACCATGCTCTTAAGGAGAAGTTGGACAAATTAGGAGATAAGAATGTCCGTATTGATAAAGAGCCACAAGATGCCGTGACTCACTATCAGTCGATGTTAACGGCCAGTTTGCCAATAAAAGTGGGCAAGTTTGACAGCGTTCGCTATTCATTAATTAAGTTATTACCAGAAACGGGTAGAAGGCATCAAATCCGCCGTCATTTAGCACACCTACGTCATCCTATTATTGGTGATATAAATTATGGTGACAACAAACAAAACCCATTCTTTATTGAACACTTTGGGTTCAAACGATTGATGTTATTAGCTAAAAAAGTAGATTTTGTTCATCCTATTACTAATGAACAAGTGAGCATTGAGGCTGAGTTCGATCAACAGTGGTTACAGGTTTTTGATGAACTCTCTTGGGATGTTAAGTAAATAAGTCAATAGCTTACTGAGGTAAGGTTACTCGGCGGCAATAATACTTACGGCATTTACATCTCTTTCAATCAATGCAGCATAAGCGTGTTGTGTTCTATTTTTATTTTCATCGCTCGCTTTTGGGCCTTTAATGCTGACCGCATTAATAAAAATATCATTACTGTAACGTTCACGTTGCTGAGCAAAGGCAAGCATCATTTTTTGATCTTCTGTAATAGGGCGATGAAGTAATGACATCATTAAGTGGTGATCCGAAATCAATGGCTTTTTCTCTATTTTTACTACGGATGTTGAGCTGCAAGCAGTAAGTAATAAAGTGAGTGTAATAACAAGTAAAGACAATAAATTTTTCATGATCAGTCAACAACAATTCAAGCGATATCTATAGATGGCAAATGCTATGCCAATTGTCTTTTTGATGTTTAAATAACCAAATATAAATAGCTGTCTACTTATTAATTAACTGTTATATATATGAAAATTTATATTAGATTTAATCGGGAAGATAAGGTTTTTTTGAGAAGTTGAAGAGTTGAACTGTTTATGATTTTTGTTTTTAACATGGGTGTCAAAAAAATAGCGATGATAAGTTCACCGCTATTATTATAAAAAACGTAAAATTATTACTCTTCAGAAACTGATCGAAGTAATGCGTTAATACCTACTTTTGCTCGTGTTTTAGCATCTACTTTTTTAACTATAATTGCAGCGTATAAACTGTAAGTACCACATTTCGAAGGTAAGTTACCAGGCACAACTACCGAGCCAGCAGGAACACGTCCGTAATGCACTTCGCCTGTTTCACGATCAAAAATACGTGTACTTTGTCCAATATAAACGCCCATTGAAATAACAGCACCTTCTTCAACAACCACGCCTTCAACGATTTCTGACCGAGCGCCAATGAAACAGTTATCTTCAATAATCGTAGGACCTGCTTGTAACGGCTCTAAAACACCGCCAATGCCAACACCGCCTGATAAATGTACATTCTTTCCAATTTGTGCACATGAACCAACAGTTGCCCATGCGTCAACCATACAGCCTTCATCAACAAAAGCGCCGATGTTAACAAAGCTTGGCATTACCACAACATTTTTTCCGATGAAACTACCGGTACGCACTGAAGCTCCAGGCACAACTCGAACACCGTCAGCTTCGAAGTTAGCTTGTGTATAACCGGTATATTTCATTGGTACTTTATCGAAAAATGTACTTTCTGCGCCGTTAATCACTTCGTTATCCCAAATTCTAAACGATAACAAAACTGCTTTTTTAAGCCATTGATGCACAACCCATTCACCAGCAATTTTTTCTGCAACACGAGCTGAACCATCATTTAAGGCAGATAAAGCATCTAATACGGCTTGCTTAATTTCAGCTGACACTGTGTTTGGTGTGATGTTCATTCTGTCTTCAAAAGCTTGCTCTATGGTGCTTTGTAAGTTTGACATGAAATTTCCTATTCTTTTAAATGTATTTTTGAGTTTTATATACTAAGTTACTTTTCACATAACATAGCTGAAAGGTGCTCTTGTTGCTCTTGCGTTAAAGCCAAGTTATCGGAATTTGAAACAGTAAAAACATCTTCTGCCTTCTCTCCGAAAGTTGTAATTTTAGCTGAATGGATGTTCAAATTGTTTTGTTGAAATATTCTAGCAAATTTTGCTAAAAGGCCAGGATGGTCTAGGGCAATAATTTCTAACAAGGTGTTTTTTTCTGTAGATGTTTCAATAAAGCTAACTTTAGTCGGCACTTTAAAGTTATCGATGTATGCTGGTGCCGGTTTACTTTTAATCATTGGCGCTCCCAGCATCAATGAATTTGTTAGTGTTTGTGCTATATCTAAAGCGCGGTAACTGTCACTAATCGGTTTATTTTGTTGATCAAGCACGACAAAAGTATTTAATGTATAACCTTTTTTACTGGTAATGATTTTTGCATCGTGTATTGATAAACGCTTAGCGTCGAGTGAACTCACAATTCTTGCAAAAATATTTAAAGATGATTTTGTATAAATAAATATTTCGGTACCGCCACGATAAGGTTTAGGGCTGAGCAATACCAAAGGCTTAACAATATTATGCTCGATAATATGTTCACTATGCCAAGCTATCTGCTCTGGCGAGTATCGTAAAAAGTAATCAGCTTTGAGTTTACTCCAGAATTTTTTAACTTCGGTAATATTACTGGCATTACTTTCAAGGATTTTTAATGCTTGCTCTTGGTTTTCTCTGATTTTTGCACGTAAGTCTACTTGTTTCTCAAGCCCTCGACGAAAAGCCCTCTTGGTATTAAAATAGAGTTCTTCGAGTAAATTAGCTTTCCAGCTATTCCATAAACTTTCATTGGTAGCTCTCATATCAGCTACTGTTAAACAGTAGAGATAATCTAAGTGAGCTTCATCTCTAACAATTCCCGCAAAGGTTCTGATAACATCTTCATCTGAAATATCTCTGCGTTGTGCGGTTACCGACATCAGCAAATGATTTTTTACTAACCAAGCGATCATCCGTCCGTCGTGATCATTTATTGGGTGTACTTTACTGAACTCTAGTGCATCTACAGCACCTAATTTTGCATGGTCTCCACCACGACCTTTAGCAATATCGTGAAAGATACCGGCAATATAGAGTACCTCTGGTTTACGAATACGCTGCATAATTTTGCTACAAAGCGGAAAGTCGTTGTCATATTTTGTTTGACTAAAACGATAAATGTTTTTTATTAATCGATAACTGTGTTCGTCAACCGAATAAGCATGAAATAAGTCAAACTGCATTTGTCCGACAATATTACGCCATTGTGGTAGATAGGCACCAATAATAGAATGGCGGTGCATTAAAGTAAAAGTCAGTCCTACTCCATTTGGGTGTTTCATTATTTCAATGAATATTCTTCTACATTCCGCGTAGTCCATTAAGTCTGAAATTAATCGTCTACGGGCATTTCTCATTAACCTCAATGTATCGGGATGTAAATCGGTAATATTATCGTTTTGAGCAACAAGTAAAAGCATCTCCATGATTTTTACTGAGCTCATGAATATTCTATTGTTGGTGGCTTTTATCTGACCATCGATAATAACAAAATCTTTATTAAGAGAAATTTCTTCGATCGGAAGGCCTTTTTTAACAATGGCAAACTCAAAATGCTGTAATAGCATTTTATTTAGCTCTGCAACACGACCTATAATACGGAAAAAACGCTTCATCATACGTTCGATCGCGAGTTTACCTTCATCACCAAAGCCCATTAAGCTGGCGACTTCACCTTGGTAATCAAACAATAAGCGGTTTTCACTTCGACGTGCAACAATGTGCAAAGCTGCGCGCATTCGCCATAAGTAATCCTGACACTCCAACAACTCAAAAAACTCATTTTGCGTTAAATAATTATGAGCAACGAGTTCTTCAAATGAGTCTGCAACAAAGTGGCGTTTTGCAACCCAAGCGATCGTTTGAATATCACGTAAGCCCCCTGGGTTTGCTTTTAAATTTGGTTCAAGTGTATATGACGCACCATGATATTGTTGATGACGATCATATTGCTCATCACGTTTGGCGATAAAAAACTTCTCTGATGTCCAAAAATCATTTTCAGCCAGTAGCTGAAATAAGTGCTGAGTTAGTGTTTCATTTCCACAGATTTGGCGCACTTCCATTAAATTAGTGGCCACGGTGACATCATTTTCTGCTTGTTTTATACATTCTTTAATACTACGAACACTCTGTCCAATATCTAGTTTTACATCCCATAATTGAGTGATAAAAGTAGATATTTTTTCTGATAACTCATCGGTGATTTTTTCTTGAGTAAGTAATAATATATCAACATCAGAATAAGGATGTAATTCACCACGGCCATAACCACCTACGGCCAGTAAGCTAATTTGGTGTTCATCTAAGTTATGCTGACACCATAGCTTTCTGAGAATGTTGTCAACAAACTGTGCACGTGCAGACACGAGAACTGACACTTCTACATAAGGGAATTTATCTCTTTGCCATTGTTGAAAATCAACGCTAAGTTGACAAATGTCTTGAGTAGAAATGAAAGGGGAGCTAACGGCTAAGGTGTCGCTATATTCTATGGGAAGAAGAGTTTGCATCGCTGAATATTTTACTCAGTAGTTTAAGGCGATAGCCATCATGCTTTATTTCTTGATGAAAAAGCAAATAACAACTATCGATAAGGTATACGTTGTTTTAAAAATTCGTTATAAATAATTAGTTTTGCAGCTGTCTAGGGATTGTATCATCGTTATGCAATGTTAAAATTTCACAACCTTTTTTAGTCACTACAATAGTATGTTCCCATTGGGCTGATTTCTTGCCATCTAAGGTGTAAACAGTCCAGTTATCTTCTTTATCTAAAAGAGTATTTGCACGGCCAAGGTTGACCATAGGTTCGATAGTAAAGCACATACCTTCAGCCATTTTTTCTTTGTCATTATTTTTATAATGAACAATTTGTGGCTCTTCGTGAAATTCTTTGCCGATCCCATGCCCACAGTATTCTTTTACAATCGAATAGCGACCTGATTTCTTTAAAAATTTTTGAATGGCAGAGCCAATTTCACCAAAAGTATTGCCAGGTTTTACTTTTTTCAAGCCAACATACAAAGCTTCTCTGGTTATACGACATAAACGGTTATCTTCAAGGCTTACTTCGCCAATCAGAAACATTTTGCTGGTATCGCCATGATAGCCATCTTTGATCACGGTAATATCCATATTTACAATGTCGCCATCTTTTAATGGCGTATCGTTAGGAATACCGTGACACACCACATGATTTACTGATGTACAAATTGATTTAGGAAAACCATGATAATTTAACGGCGCTGATATCGCGTTTTGCACCTTATCGGTAAATTCAGCACATAGGGTATCTAACTCATTGGTTGTCACACCCGCTTTAACATGTGGTGTGATCATTTCTAATACGTCAGCCGCAAGTTTTCCTGCAATACGCATTTTTTCTATTTCTTGCTGAGTTTTTATTGTAATACCCATTTATTCCTCAATGATTTATTTATGTATATGCTATAGACGTTATTTTGCCTAAAAGTAAAGTTGTTGTCTATTTGTCTAATCTTTTGCTATTTCAAGCTCAATAGCTTCTATAATAGCGCTTGGTTCTTGCAAATATAAATTATGTTGTAACAAAATTAAGTTTTCATTATGAGCAATTAATAATGCAGGAATTGCTTTTGTGCCAATTAGTTCTTGAAAGTCGTAAATTTCTTGTAAGGTAAACTCTGCTTCTTTTGCTATTTTACCTTCTTTAAATACTTTTGCCGGTGGCGATA
>Ga0209396_1006666_pt1 | contig 10527 bp, 9 predicted proteins | sample GOMGulsemesocosm_6_FD_184638 | JGI IMG/M metagenome (GOLD analysis project Ga0209396, IMG submission 184638) | Methane-oxidizing microbial communities from mesocosms in the Gulf of Mexico - GOM8C Gulf of Mexico (SPAdes) (version 2) | ecosystem: Environmental > Aquatic > Marine > Cold seeps... | reverse complement strand
TTTTAACCCATTATAAAATTTAAAATAGTACTAAAGGTCATTTTCAGGGACGGATTTTTTCTCGATCAATTCAATCTTATAGCCATCAGGATCTTCGACAAAAGCAATAACGGTTTTGCCTCCTTTAACAGGACCTGGAGCGCGAGTGATACTTCCCTTTAACTTAGTAATCATATCGCAGGTCGTATAAATATCCTCGACTTCTAAAGCAATATGCCCATAACCATTGCCCAAATCGTACTCAGAGGTATCCCAGTTATGAGTCAGTTCTAAAACAGCCCCTTCATTTTCTTCTTGGTAGCCCACAAATGCTAACGTATAGTGGTACTCTTCGTTATCACGGCGACGCAATAACTTCATCCCCATAACCTGAGTATAAAATTCAATTGATTTATCTAGGTCGCCTACGCGCAACATAGTATGCAGCATTCTCATAAATCATTCCTTACTCTAACGTTTTCAAACAGCTTAGTGTAATCCTAGCACTAATTGTTTATTCGATTTCGGTCTTATCTTTATATTCACATAAATCTTCAATTATGCAGGAACCGCATCTTGGTTTTCGTGCAACACAGGTATAGCGTCCGTGTAATATCAGCCAATGATGTGCATCCATCATGAATTCTTTAGGAATAAAACGGACCAGTTTTTGTTCGACTTCATCGACATTTTTACCGGGTGCTATTTTGGTCCGGTTTGATACACGAAAAATGTGAGTATCAACCGCCATTACTGGGTGGCCAAAGGCTGTATTTAAGACCACATTGGCCGTTTTACGTCCAACCCCCGCTAAGGCTTCGAGGGCAACCCTGTCTTCGGGTACTTCGCTGCCATGTAGATCAATCAGGTCTTTGCAGAGCTTAATGACGTTTCTTGCTTTGCTATTAAACAGCCCAATCGTCTTTATATAGGTTTTGAGGCCTTCTTCACCTAAGGCATAAATAGTCTCAGGTGTGTTGGCGATGGGATACAGTTTGCGTGTCGCCTTATTAACGCTGACATCCGTTGCTTGTGCAGAGAGTGCAACCGCAACCAACAGCTCAAAGGGTGAGCTGTATTCTAATTCGGTTTCTGGATTGGGATTTTCATTGCGTAGACGGGTAAAAATTTCGGTGCGTTTAAGCTTGTTCATACTGACATTTATTCTAGTGTTGTATGCCGTAGAGAATAAACCTCGTACGGCATAATTGAAAGTGGCTGTTAGGTTATTTCAGCAACGGCTTTATCGGCTTCTTGCATCTGCTGTGGCTTTGCTTTTTGCAGACCTTTTTGGGATTGCTGGTTATCTTGTTGCTGGTTTGTTGTCGAAGACTTATTTTTGTCTAATAACAACAGTAGCGGAGGCAAAAATAAGAAATCAACCAGTAGCGCGACTAAGATGGTAATGGCTAATAACATGCCCATATTGTTGCTTGGATGGAAGTGAGAAAACTGCATAATCATAAAGCCTCCTACCAATACGGTGGAAGTAACAATTAAGGCATTACCAACGGTATTAAAAGCGTAGCGAATTGCATTATCAGCATCTAACCCTTGCTCACGGCGAGCGCGTAAATACTTACTTAGGAAATGCACGGTATCGTCCACGACAATGCCAAGGCTCAAACAGACGACCACCGATACGGCGGTATCTATCTGGCCATTAATCATACCCCAAATACCATAGGCTAGAATGGCGGGGACGATATTAGGGATTAAACTAATGAGGCCAATCTTGAAGGAGCGCAAGGCTAGGATTAATAAGAAAGAAATTAAAATCAAGGCCATTGATGTTCCATTCATCATACTGTTGATGTTACGGAAGGTGAGGTTCGCAAATACAATGTCTAGACCGGTACCTTCACTCACATGTATAGCAGGGGCATTGTTTGCTAACCAATCTAAAGACCTTTTCTCTAATTCAAGAATATAAACAGAATCGGCTTTAGAAAATGACACGGTTAAACGGCTCGCTGAGCGCGAATTATTAATGGTATCGTCTAATCCTAAACCAAGCGGCAAAGATAGCTCGTATAGCAGTAAATATTGGGCCGCTAACTCTCGGCTTTCTGGAACTTTAAACCAAGCTTCATCGTCGTTGTGCAAGTTTTTATTCAAGCGCTTGATAATATCGGTAATGCTATCAACGCTGGTGACCTTATCTTGAGTTAATAACCATTTAGAAAAATTATCGGTTTGTAATAAATACTCTGGATTATTGATGCCGCCTTCTTGCTGACTGTCGAGTACGAAGAAAATTCTATGTAACCCACCGAGCGTATCATTGGTGGCTTCAAGCGTATTTCGCACTTCGAATGACTCATCAAAAAACTCATGCCAGCGCTCTGAAATAGTATTGCGGTGTAATTGAGATCCCACTGCAATAATGACAATGGCCATAGCAACGAACAACAATTTATATTTACTGATCACAAAATTAGCAAATGACATCATTATAGTGGTTCTAATGTTTTCAACTTTTCCTTTGGGTGTCGGTATCAGTGCCAGCATTGCGGGTAAGAATGAAATGCTATAGATCCAAGCGAAAAATACGCCCGTTGCAATCATATTACCCATATCGCGGTAAGGAGGAGAGTCGCTAGTATTTAAGCAAAGAACGCCAATAACGGTGGTGATGCTGGTAATGAATACGGGTGAAAAGTTAATTCGCAGGGCTTCTTGAATAGCTTCATGTTTTGATTTTCTGTGTGCTAATTCATAATAATAACTGATCAATATATGTATCGTATCGGCGACAGCAATGGTTAGAATTGCAGTTGGAACAAAGCCTGTGGGTGGGGTCATGGTAAAACCTAACCAGCCAAAAAGTCCCATCGTTGATAATACCGAGAAACTGATAATCATCAGCGTTAATAGCATGCCGGAAAACGTGCGTAAGAGAATGATCATAATGATGATCATGACGAGATAAGATAAACCTAATAAATTTTCAATATCTTGCTTAATCGCTTCACCCATAGTGACGTTGGAGGTAAGAGAGCCGCCGACCAATATCTCAAACTCTGGATAATCTAAACGAATGGCTTCTGCTAATGCACGTGCGGCAATAACAACTTCTCGGGAAGTTTCTCGTGTCGTACCTACCGGTAAAACAGTGCGAACACTAATACCTGTTGATGCGCCGTCTTCTGAAATTAAGCGATGCAGCAAAGTGGGTTCATCAAAGGTGATTTTTTTGATTCTATCTAAATCTTCTTGGGTAAGATCTGCCGCATCGTAATACAGATAATCGATCATTAGATCATCATCCTCGACATCAGTATGCTGGTAATTTTGTAGCGACGTCACTCTTTGGGAATAGGGAAGCTGCCAGCCTTTATCGGTAAAGGTCTCAATAAGGCTTAAGCCTCTATGGGTGAATAAATCCCCCTCTTTAGCATGAATATAAAAGAAGGCACTGTCTTGCTTTGAAAAGGTTCGTTCCATGTTTTCAAAAGCGACCAACTGAGGGTTCTCAGGACCAAAGTAGGTTCTGAAGTCACTGGTAAACGTTAACTTTGAGGCTCCAAAGCTGATAATTAAAACAGCTAAGATAGATAGGCTAGCGATCCATTTACTTTGAGCAATGATCCAGCGGATATAATTTTCAATCATAATTATGTTTCTAGGAGTCAGTCTTATTGTGAGAAGTACCTCCATTCTATGGGGGTATTGTTCGGTTACAAGGTGAATATAAGACGATTATAAGAGACTGACTGAGACCTCAGTCGTTGAAGACTCATTTTAGGAATCTATTTTTGTCGGGTTATTAACAGCAATTGCGTTTGGCTTGCTTCTTCTTTCGTTGAGGGTAGCATGGGTTGGCAAGGCCAAATCGCAGGTTTCTGCTGACAGCTATGATTGGTAAATTACACGTTTAATTATAAAAGATACTCATTCAATGACACAAAATGTTTGGATTCTAATGCTCGCGCAAGCCTTTGCTATGTGCGCAGCCCCCTTGGTGGTATTCGCAGGCGGCTTAATTGGTAAACAGCTCGCGTCTGATAGTAGCTTTGCTACCTTGCCTGTTGCCGCTATGATCGTCGGTACGGCATTAGCCGTTTATCCTGCTGCATTTTTCTCAAGTAAGAAAGGACGAAAATTGGTCTTTCTTGGGGCAATGGCCATTGGCTTATTAGCATCGTTACTGGCTGTTTATGCTCTAAAAATTGAAAGTTTTTCAGCTTTTGTTATTGCTGCTGTTCTCGTCGGAGTCGTGCTTGCGTGTATTCAACAATTTCGCTTTGCCGCGATGGAAAGTGTGAGTGCTGAGCTTATGCCAACCGCCGCCTCTCGATTATTATTAGCCGGTATTATGGCGGCTTACTTAGGGCCTGAGCTGGTAACACTTGGACAATCGATACATGAGCAAACATTCACTGGCGCTTTCTATCTTTTGGGTGGTTGTTTTATCATCGCTTTCTTTTTGCTTTTATTTGGTTATCGCAATATTGAGATTAAGCACGAAGAAGGCGAAGCTGCGCAACGCAGTATTTCAGAGCTGTTATCCAGTCCTGGTATATTGTTAGCGGTGGGGAGTGGCGCAGTTGGCTTTGCTGTAATGAGCTTTATTATGACAGCGACCCCGATCAGTATGTATGAGCTAAATCACTACAGCTTAGAAGAAACTAAATGGGTTATTCAAAGCCATATTATGGCCATGTTTATCCCTTCTTTATTTTCAGGTTGGCTGGTTCGAAAGCTAGGCTTCACCACTATGATGTGGGCAGGCTTAGGGATTTATGGTATTTGTCTGTTTGTTGCTTATTGGGACCAAGCCTTGGTGCATTATTGGGGGGCTTTAATATTACTGGGCTTGGGTTGGAATTTATTGTTTGTCGCAGGAACGGCTTTATTACCTCAGATGTATCATGCTAATGAGGCGCATCGTATGCAGGGACTAAATGATCTAATAATATTTAGTGCACAAGCCGTGGCTTCTTTAGGCTCGGGAGTATTATTAATTTTATTAGGGTGGCAGGGAATTATGTGGGTCGCGCTGCCGATGATTGCAATTCAGGTCATGCTGATCTTGAACTGGCGTCGAGGTAATCGACTCCAGTCCGAGGCTTAGGTACTCGTGTTCAGAGCGGTGGAATGTTCTTTATGAGTGTTCTTCTGGCGTATATTGGAAGGCACTAATATTTGAAGTGTCAGTATAACCGCCACGAATGATACTGATGGCGACGATAAGACCACCTAGCATTACGCTGCAAGCAAATATTGAATAGAGCAAAATCATGGTATTTCCTAAGCTGTTTGAGACATAAGTAAAGCTTAGATGATGTTTCTGATTTTGCTTTTATCGGCTGAGTTAATTCGCGTTAAGAAGACTCAATATCAGTTCTGATCAGTGGCGATCAGTATTTCAGTCTTAATAGCTTAAAACCATTGCCCACTACGACAGTCTCTACACTATGACAGCTTTTTTCAGCCCATTGTTCATAAGCAAGTTGGCGGTTGGCCACAATCCAAACTTCACCTCTCGGTAATAAGTGCTGTTTGGCTGTACGAATGAGCTGCTGGGCGAAATTGTAATCGGTTTCTTTACCTTGATGAAAAGGCGGATTGCAAACAATGGTATTGAATTTCTTAGTATTATTCAGGCCATCACTAACAAATATTGGGCAATCTAGCCCCAGTTTTTTGCTGTTCCGCTCAGCAGATGCCAGTGCCATACCGTCGATATCAACCATTTCTACATAGAGTTCTGGCTGGCGTAATTTGCAGGTTAAGCCAATAACACCGCTTCCGCAGGCAAGGTCTAATACACGGCCACGTTTATTTAACTTGATGTTATCGAGTAGTAGTTTTGTACCCGCATCTAACTTACCGGCATTGAAAACACCAGGATAGGTAGAGAATTCTAAAGCATTATCTTCTAAGTTGTCGTACTGGAAAGTGCTGATTTCTTTTTCCCAGCTGAAGTCATCAATAGGGGTCAGTTTGAAAGACCATAAAGAACATTTACGCGCGACATCCACTTTAACAATGTCGTCACCAAAATCTTTAACTGCATTGTTTAAACTTCTGCCGCCAGCGTCATTTGCGGCGAGCAGGTAAACCGTTGTAGATTGTTGAATTTGGCTGGCCAGCCAGCGTAATAAGCTATGGGCGAAGGCTTTCGATTTAGGCCAATAGATTAATGCAGCAGAGAAGGTATGCTGAGTGGGTACTCCGAACTCAGAACGCAGGCCTTGTTTCACGCAGGCTTGATGAATACGCGCATCAAAGTTGATTAACTGGCAATTATGGGGCTTAACCAGTTTGAATAAACCTTGATCCATTGGAGAATTGACCATTATCAGTTGGTCGTTAATTACTTCTGGATTACGCAGCAATAATTGGTTGATAGGTAGTGAAGTCATAAATACGTAGAGCCAGATAGATAAAATAGAATAAAACAGGAGTGTGTACAAATTGTCATGCTGATCTTTAGAGCTTTAAAGTATCTAAAAGAACGTGAGATCAGCATGAAGGCTTATCGAAGGTAATTAACCTTTATAAGCAGCCGCTGATTTCAGAATCGCTGCACGTGCAGAGTCAGCATTTTCCCAACCTTCAACTTTAACCCACTTACCTTTTTCAAGATCTTTGTAGTGTTCGAAGAAATGAACGATTTGATCTTTCAATAATTGAGGAACGTCGTCAATATCATGAATATCGTTATATAGTTGGGTTAATTTTTCGTGAGGAACGGCTAATAATTTCTCATCACCACCGGCTTCGTCTGACATTTTTAAAACGCCAACAGGGCGGGCTCGAATTACAGAGCCTGGCATCACAGGATATGGAGTGATTACGAGCACGTCTAGTGCGTCGCCATCATCTGCCAGAGTATTGTTAATGTACCCATAGTTAGCCGGGTAGAACATAGGTGTAGCCATAAAGCGATCGACTAATAACGCATCCATATCTTTATCAATTTCGTACTTGATCGGTGACGCATTGGCTGAAATTTCAATGGCAACATAGATGTCGTTTGGTAAATCTTTACCTGCAGGAATGGTGTTGTAACCCATGATGTATCCTATAAGTTGGCATTTAATGTTTAATAATTAAGATTATAAACTGATCTTTAGTCCCTGTCAGTTATAGAAAACGACTTTAGTTACCCATAAGATCGTCATAGAAGCAGTTTACCTAGGGCGTTATTCCGCCTAGACTCAATGTTAAATAGTAAGAATATTATAAATAGGAAGCTTGGAACGATGAAGAAATTATTGTTATCTCTCATTATTAGCTGTGTTTCTCATTCTGCCTTCAGCCAAGATACTGATCTGAAGGATATTCAGGACCAAGATTTCAGCGATGATTTTGCTTGGGAAGAAGATTCCATACTAGGGGAAGAGATTCCGATGGTACTCACCGCTTCACGCTTAAAGCAACCTAAGGCCGAAGTCCCTGCCAGTGTCACGGTTATCACCTCGGAACAAATAAAGCTTTGGGGTGTTAGAACTCTCCCTGAGTTAATGAAATTCGTGCCAGGCATGTTTGTGGGGCATACAGATGATGATAATAATGCATCCGTTGCTTATCATACTTCAAACCCTAATATTATGCGCCGTTTGCAGGTCCTCGTGGATGGCCGATCAGTTTATAAATCTGCTATTGCCAGTGTGATTTGGGATGATATCGGCTTAGCGATTGAGGATATTGATCGTATTGAGGTTACACGAGGTCCAAATGCCGCACTTTATGGTGCGAATTCCTATTTAGGTGTGATCAATGTATTAACTAAGCACCCAGAAGATGGTCATGGCACTTTGGTTTCTTGGCGCAAAGGTAACAAGGGTGTTCAGGATGTACACTTTCGGCATGGCCTAATGTTTGATTCAACCAGTTTACGCATCAGTGGTTCGGTAAAAGCTGATGAAGGATTTGATGGTTTGGAGTCAACCGGTAGTGATGTATTAAGAGATGGTCGTAAACACGGTTTTATTAATGCTTATGTAAATCATGAGTTAGATGAATCAAGTTCTTTAGATGTTCAGATGGGTTATAAATCGGGTAAAACCGAGATGCGTCAGATCGACTTTGATCAAACACCTCCGGATAAAACGACCAAAAATGGCTATGTCTATGGTCGTTGGCAGAAAGAGTTTTCACCTCAACATCAATCTCATCTGCAAATGTATTGGCAGAAAGAGGATCGTCAGCAAGAAAAGGATGTATGTGTTTCGACTCTAGCGTTGGAAACAAATTTAGCACAACTATATCATCAGAACGCAGGATGGGCTGATATTGTCGCTGCTTTACCGAACTTGTATGCAGATAGCAACGATATTCAGGGAATCGTTGGTGGCTTACAGGCAGGCGCCTTTGATCCCGTAACGATGATGGGGATTGTAGAAAATTTTACTGGGAATTCGATAGCGATCACTCAGCAAGACTTAGACCTGACTCAGGTGGCTCTATCCAACGTGCCGAACTTAGCGGCCGATTTTAGTGAAGTGTCCTGCGGTGATACGGATCTTGATTTAGCCGAGCAGCGAGTTGATATCGAATGGCAGGATACCATGCGCTGGTCAGATGATTTTCGCTCAGTCACCGGACTCAGCTATCGACGAGATTCGGCTGATTCTCAAGCCTATTTTGGTGGAGAGGTGAGTAATGAGACTTGGCGAGCCTTTGTTAATGCAGAATATAGAATAGGTCATTTCATGACACTAAACGCGGGTGGCATGTATGAGTATGAAACGCATAATGATGCCGCATTCTCACCTCGATTAGCCGCTAACTTTTTAATTGATCCTCAGCAAAGTATTCGGGTTGTTGCTTCTCAGGCAGTTCGCTCACCTGATTTATTGGAATCTCAGCCTAAGTTTATCGTTACAATTACCGACCTTGATGCTAATTACCTTGGTCTCTCTAGCGCTGACTTTTATCAGACAAACGTAGTAGAAGATGCTGAGAAGAAGCTTAAACAAGAAAGAATAACGAGTTATGAAGTCGGCTATTTTGTAGCAGGCAGTTTGGCAGGTACTAGTACGGAATTGGATTTGAAGGTATTTCATGAAGAAATGCGCGATATGATTTCTGACCCCATTACCTTGGAAGCGACTGATATTAGCAACGATAACGAAGCGGATGTTGATGGTGCTGAAATACAATTGTCGAGTCGATTAAATCATCATCATTCATTGTGGTTAACCTATTCATATGTAGATGTTGATAGTCGCTATGTAGGAAATTCACTATCCGATAAGGACGCAATTAAAGTTGAAAAGCTTGAGCGACGCTTAAGTTCAGAGAATAGTACGGTCATTAGTTGGATGTATAGTAGCGCGAGTTGGTTAGCGAGTTTGAGCTATTTTAACCAAGATAGCCGACACATTGATCAACCTTATGAACGGTTTCAGTTAAACATTATAAAACCTTTTACTGTAGCAGGCTTGAATGCTGAAGTTTCATATTACATTCAACATAATAGGCAGCCTAAGGCACCATTGAATTATCAGAATCAAATCCACTCTTCGCCTAATATATTTTATGGCCAGCTCTCAATAGAATTTTAGGAATTATCAACAGCATGGACGCTAGGTTTTTAACCGTGTTTTATTTTAGGCTACTCTTGCTAACGTTATTATCTTGGCCGCTATTTGCAGCTCAGGATAGTATTGTTTTGGTTGCTGAAAAAAATACATCTGCAATCAATAAACTGTTGAATCAGTTAACTGAAATTGCACCTGAGTTTTCTTACTCTGTCAGTACTAGGAAGAAACCGGTCACTGTTGATTCTGACGCCTATGTCATTGTTATGGGTGCGAAGCCATCGACTCATTTTGATTTTTCTAAATATCCTAATCGTATTGCTGTCATGGTGACGGCCGAGCAATCTAGAACGGCTAATGCTAATACATCAATTTTCATAGAGCCTCCACTTACAAGACAATTAAAACTAGCGAATCTTTTAGTTCCTGGTAATAAAAAGCTGGGTTTACTTGTGAATAATACCCAAGATATGAATAAGACCCTCATGACTTTGACTAAAAAAGAGCAGAGTTTATTGAAGGTAGTGAATATTGCCGATTATGAAAATATTAATCAGGCATTATTTCATGTATTGAAAGGTACTCGTCTGTTATTAGGCAATTACAATAATGAAATTTACAATGCGAAAAATATTAAAAATATACTTATTACCTCATATCGACAGCAAAAAGTGCTTATTGGCCCTTCTCGAGCTTATTTAAAAGCGGGCAGCTTTGCCACTACGTTCAGCGACTTATCTCATATTGCCCGAAGAATTATTGATGTTGTTCAAGGGCACCAGAAGAGTGGGGAATGGCTTAAGGCTGATTATAATCCGTACTATCGCATTTTGTTTAATAAACAAGTTGCTCGTTCATTAAATATTCGTGTTTTAAATGATGATGTTCTCCTACAGCAAATGGGGGATAAATAATGTTGAAAATTTCTCATTGGAGTATTCGCAATAGAGCGCGAATGTTAGGCCTTGTTCCTGCCTTCATTATGTTTGTACTACTAATTAGCTTATTTATTTGGCAGAGAATAAACGATGCTAAAGTAGAGGTTGCTACG
>Ga0209396_1006665_pt1 | contig 10527 bp, 8 predicted proteins | sample GOMGulsemesocosm_6_FD_184638 | JGI IMG/M metagenome (GOLD analysis project Ga0209396, IMG submission 184638) | Methane-oxidizing microbial communities from mesocosms in the Gulf of Mexico - GOM8C Gulf of Mexico (SPAdes) (version 2) | ecosystem: Environmental > Aquatic > Marine > Cold seeps... | reverse complement strand
ATTGCGTATTCAAGCGATTTTACGCCGAACCCAAGTAACAGCTAAAACAGATCAGCAAACTTCATCCAATAGCAATGAAGTATCTAGTAAAAGTATTCAGTTTAATAAAAAAGATGGCTTAGTAAATATTAATAATGAAAATGTTATTTTTACCCCGCTAGAATTTGACTTGCTTTATGTCTTGATAGAAGACCAAGGGGAAGTACTCAGCAAAGCTCAGTTATATCAAAGAGTTCTTTTGCGAGAATTCAGTCGCTACGACCGCACCCTAGATATGCACATCAGTAAAATTCGTAAGAAAATAACGGCTGCTGGTATGGCCGTTAATACCATTAAAACCGTTCGTGGGCTAGGCTACTGTTTTGAAGAATAAATCCTCTTTCCGCTTAGGCTTGTTTGCCAAACTTTACCTAACGTTAGCGTTTGCTACCATTTTGTTGATTTGGTTAGTAACCCTAGTCACAGATTTTACTGAAACCAAGCAGAGCATGATAGCTCAAGAGCATAGAGATACGCTAAGGAGCTATGCTCAGCAAGCATCTGACTATATTAAAAATAATGAGATAGATGCATTAAAAGACTGGGCTGAAGCATTAAGAAAGAAAGAAAGTACCCTAGTCGCGATATTAAAAACAACCCCTCATTGGTTGGTTGGGAAAGTAGAAAAAGAAATGTTTGATGGGGTGGTTGATTTAACCATAGGTCGTCACCTAGATTATCCGATTCATCTATATTTTAGTTATAACCCTGTGATGAAAGTTCCTGTGCCGGATTCAAAATATAATTTAATGATACAGCTACCACAGAGGATGCGACCAGGTGCTTATTGGCATGTATTGAATATCGGCATTCGATTGGGCTTTCCGATTCTTTTAATTGCCTTAATTTGCCTGGTAATATATCGAAATATCATATCTCCTTTAAAGGTGATGCAGCGTGCGACTCATCAAATTAGTCAAGGGGATTTTGATGTTAGAGTAGTATCTGACCTTGGCCATAGAGGAGATGAATTTTCAGATTTGGCAAGCAGTTTTGATAAAATGGCAGAACGTATTAGTGTATTAATGCAGCGCCAGAAACAACTTATACAAGACATATCTCACGAGCTACGAACGCCGATTACTCGCATAAAGCTAGTATTGAATGATACTGATATTAACCCTGTCTTTAAACGAGTCGAGCAAGAAGTTAATAGTATGCAGTCCTTACTGGAAGATACCCTAACCTTATCTTGGCTTAATAACCAAGAATCAAATAATTATAAAGGGCTACAGGTAGAAGAGGTAGATTTAACCGCATTAATTGAAGCGATTGCAGATGATGCCGGTTTTGAATTTCCTAATCATGAGTTGCTATTGTTGATACCGAATACCTATATCATAAAAAATAGTAATCACAGAGCGATAGGTCAAACGATCGAAAATATTATTCGTAATGCGATGAAATACAGTGATGAAGGGACGCAAGTTGAGGTTGAATTAGTCGATACTAATCTAGACGATGATAGCTCCAGGGTTAGTATTATTATTTCTGACCAAGGTCGAGGTATTGAAAGTCAGTACTTAGAAGAAATATTTGAACCTTTTTTTCGTATTAATTCTGCGAGAACTAAAACTTTAACGCATATTAAGAACAAACCGGAAGGTTATGGTTTAGGGCTGGCATTAAGTAAGCGACAAATTGAATCCGTGGGTGGCAGCTTACATGCCGAGCATAATCTACCCTGTGGTTTACGCTTTATTATTATACTTCCTGTTGGCTAGTTTAATATTGATTTTATAAAAGAGTAAAAAATGTAAAAGAGCATGTTAGCTCTTTAGAAAAATATTAAACTCTAAAAAATATTTAGAATCATTATTATGCTCTCTTCAAAAGCTCGTATTTTATGGATTAAATGGCACGCCTACTTATCCTGTTTTTTTCTACCCCTTGCACTTATCTATGCTTTAACTGGGTTGTTGCACCTGTTAGAGGTTAAGGGCGGGGCGGCTGAGACATTTGAATTTCCCTATTCATCAGCTAGCTGGCCAGATAGTGAGCAAGAGGCAAGGCAAGCGCTGAAGTTCTTACTTAAACAACAAGATGCTTTACATCACCTTCCATTACCGAAGAGTTATTTTGTCTCCGCTGCTTGGCAAGGTTGGTACGATATTCATCAAGAAATTAGTCTTGTTGGCGAAGATGAAGATCACGGTGCAAAACTCGTCATCGAAAAAAATAATCTAATGCGTCAGTTGATGTATATACACAAGGGTATTGCTGGAAATATCTTCAAGGTATTGGGGATTCTATTAGCGATGAGCTTATTATTCAGTATTATCAGTGGTGCAATCGTGGCTCTGGCAATGCCAAAGCTTAAAAGAAATTCCACTATAGCCTGTGTCTTAGGCTGTTTTACTGTATTTATAGCGTATCTTATTAGTTAACAGTTGAAGTTAAAAATATCCCAGTTTCTTGGCTTTATTAATGGCCTGAGTGCGATTTTTAACGTTCAGCTTGTCGTAGATATTATGCAGATGCCATTTAAGTGTGCCTTGGGATACATTTAACTCATCTGCTAGATCTTTGGTAGGATTGCCGGATTCGGCCAGTTGAATAACCTGTATTTCCTTTTTTGTTAGCTTCTCGACTTGTGCAGATTGCTCAGACCCATTGCCCTGTAATACTTTCTGTAATTTAAGGGTGAACTGCCTGATATCTTTAGATTGCTCTCTATTATTCAGCCGCTGCAATAAAGCAAACAGATTTTCTTTGTCGATATTATACAGGCTAATATAATTTCTAGAGGCTGCAATGTTCAGGCTCTGCAGTAATGCCGTTTCAGCTGCTGGGTAGTGTTTGGCCTTATAATGCAGAATGGCCAGTATTCGGTAATATTCGGCTAATATAGCGTAACGTTTTTGTTCAATGTGAGTGGCAATGCGCTGCTCAATAATGGATTGTGCAACTGAATATTTTTGCTCGGCAATTAATAAATAAATGCGGGCACGATAGGTGAGGCTGGCGAGTAAGGGGTTGTTCGGTACTTGGCCCGCCTTAATGTCGTAGGCATTGGCATATTGCTGCGCCTCGTGGGTACTGCCATTATTTATCATGATAACGATCAATTCACTGATCAAGGAAAAAGTCAGCCTATCCTGGTTATCGCTTTCGGCTTGTTTAATCTGTTTTTTGAGTAGGGTAAAAGCTTCTGCACTATTACCATCATCCAGTAAAAAACGAGACTGTGTTTTATAAGCGGCGATTAATATATCGGTGAAAGCACAAGATTGCAGCGCTTCAATATCTTTAGGAAAGTAGGCTCTAGCATTCTCATAGTCAGCCTGTTGGTAATACATAGTCGATACCAATACGCTTAACATATGATGGATATCAATATCTTTTTTCAAATGTCGTTGAATAAACTGTAGCCCTTCACGAGCTTTTAATAACGCCTCAAATTCCAATCCTTGTTTGGCGAGTAGCAGAGTATGTACCGTATCCGTCCAGGCAATACCGTAGTCACTGCCGTAGGCTTCAAAGTGTTTTCTCGCTTTATTTAAAGCGGTATTGCTAGTTGAAAACTGAGAGCGACACTTACTATAAAATCCTTTTATAAGTTTGGCTAAACCCATTTCTAAATTGTAATCATCGTTACTCCTAAACTCGGAGTGAAACTCCCACTTTTTAATCCAATGATCTATGTGATTAAGAGAATCAATCTTATCCTTTATGGTAAAAGCCGCCATGGCTAATAAAGGAACACTACGCTCAATCTGCAGCTTATCCGCAGCATGCTTGGGGGTCGCTTTACTTAATAACAGGGTATTGGCGTCAGATTGTAGTAATTTTTTTTGCAGTATTAAACATAAAGTATAAGCACCAGCCAGAGTCGGATGAAGGTTAAGGGTCGATGCGGGAAGTTTTTGTAGCCAGAGCATGAACTGTTCATGATTGCCTTTTCTTTTGGCAATGGCTGTATAATGAACTAACCAAAGCGCCGCAGTATCATAATCCTGACATGCCAATATTGAATTGATAGCTTCTTCAAAATAGTCGTTATTATAAAGCCAGTGGGCTGAGTATTGTCTTAATGTATTTGTTTCATTATTCGTTAATGACTTGTCTCGAAGCCTCTCGAGATAATGCTTAAATAGAGCAGGGTAATAAAACCACTGCTGACCTTTATCTCGGCTAGAGTACAAAAATTCTTGTTGTTCTAATAGCGCAGTTAACTCATCAAGATCTTCCTTACCGACGATTGTACTAGCCTGAGCCAGAGTGAATTTTTCTAGCACCGATAATACAATGTAGATTTTTCGCTGGTCTTTATTCAATTCAAATAAACTATTTTCCCAGAAGTAGTCATCTAAATTTTGATTGCCTTTATAAATATCATTGGCGACCTCTGCTAAATCCATTCCTTGCTGTAAGTTGTTCTTTATAAGCGTTAGTGCGACTCCCCAGCCTTGGATATAGTCAACCAGTTGAGTAAAAGACGATGATGGTTTTGCTTTAATCTTGGAAGCTAAATTAATAACTTTCAAAGCTTCACTGGTACTAAATTTGAGTGACTGAGTATTGATATAGTGGACTTGGTTATCAATCGCTAATGAGGAGATACTAAGGGCGTGATTCTGGTTGCAGCTCATGATGAATCGTACCCGCTGGCCTGTGCTGAGTAATAGCGCTGCTAGTAGGGTTTTAATAAATGGATGTGTTAAATGATGTATACCAGCCAAAAAGAAGGTTACTTTCTCCCTGTCGGCTAATACTTTGGATATTAGATAAGCAATGTCATTTGGCGATGAACGCTGCAAGTTTTGCGCTTCATAGTCCGATAGTTGTATTTGCGATAGCGCCAAGGCGTGTAGCAGTTTATTTATGAAGACACACTTATCATCATCTTTTTCGGAAAACCTTAACCAAATTTTTATGCCATGACTTTTTTTATAAATATAAGACAATAAACTTTGTTTTCCAAAGCCAGGAGGAGCTTGCAGAATGACAACTTTTCTTTCCTTTAAAGCCTGTAAACTCTCCGTATAGAGAGTACGAATTATGTGACCCCGAGCCAATTTAGGCTCGAAGTCAGACGGCAGAAAAGGGTGTGGTGTATTCATGCAGTGACCATCAATTTAAGGCGATTCCTTATTCTGCTCTAGTGGCTCAAACTCATCCTTGTCGATTAAAAAACAACTTGGGCAAGTAAACTCCTCAGGTAAATCTTTCCAAAGCGTTCCCGCGGGATAACCTTCGTGAGGACTGCCTATGAGTTCATCGTAGACTGTACTGCAATTTGGGCACTGGTGCTTACTCATAGAGCTACCTCTGCAGTCTCACTGTTCTGATCTGCAGGCTTCTTATGATAGCGGGCAAAGAGTCTATCTTTAGCTTCGGTATCCATATTAACCAGATTCATATCACCCTCAGCCCAAGCGACTACTTTTTTATCCATGACCCAATACCATAGTGGTGGAATTAGCGTCATCATCATCATCGTTGGATAACCCGTAGGCATTTGCGGCGCTTCTGGGTAATCCCGCAACATCTGATAGGGACGGGTAGGATTCGCATGGTGATCAGAATGGCGCTGTAAATGTAATGAAATAAGATTGCTTAGACGAAAGTTACTGTTCCAAGAATGCTTAGGTTCGCAGCGCTGATATTTTCCATTGTCTAGCTTTTGGCGCAGCAAGCCATAATGTTCAATATAGTTGGCCATGGTTAACTGGAACCAACCATAAAAGGAGGTGAGGATAAGGAAGGGTAATATCTGTATCCCCAAAACAAATATCATTGCGCCAAAGCCAACCAGTGTCATTAACCAAGAATGAATGATTTCATTACTTAATGACCAGGTTGGTTTTCCCAATCGGGTAAGTCTTGAGCTTTCAAGCTGCCAAGCCCTAACAAATCCACCGGGTAATTCACGGGTTGCAAACTTATACACATTTTCACCCATGCGTGATGAAGCAGCATCTTCGGGAGTAGCTACGTGTTTATGGTGGCCCTTATTATGTTCAATATTGAAATGCGCATAGCCCATGATGGCCGTAGCAAATTTGGCGACCCAAGTTTGAGTTTTCTTATTAACCCGATGACCTAACTCGTGGCTTATCGCAAAAGAGACCGAGTGCATGGCACCAATGCCAATAATAGCGCCGAAGAAATGGTACCAAGGAAGATCGACTACCGAAACGGCGTAGGCCGTAGTTACAAGGGCAAGCCAGTGAGCGGCGATCGCGAGGTACATCACCCAAACATAAAAGCTATCATTCTTTAACGCTGCTTCTTGTTCTTCGGTAGGGTTATAGGTGTCGTGGCCAAAAATAATATCGGCGACAGGTACGATAACAACATTGATCAAAACCAATAACCACAGCCACAGCCCTGCGGCTTCAGTGGTTACTGTCTGATAGGCTGAAAATACTTGAACAAGAGGCACTAGTATTGCTACTAAGAAGAAATACTTTTTTACTCCTGCCCAGCTGAGGCCACCCTGTGGCTCAGAATTTTGTACGTTTAGTGTCGTCATAAGCTACCTTTTTGCTGTTTTTGTATTTATTTAGCAAAGTGTATGACAACTTTATAGTACATAAACCTATCGAAAGGTAGGTTTTTAGCCTGTAATAGAATTTAGACATGTCTTGATGGTAGGGCCTGTTACCTAATCGTTACCTTGGCCTTGTTATCTTATCGATATCGACATAACAATGTGAGTAGACATGATGATGAAGCCCAAAGTATTAGCGCTATCCCTTGCTGTTCTCAGTACCAGCTTGCTGCAAGCCTGTGGTGGAGCCCAGGCAGGCGGTACCAGTGATAGTAGCTCTGCAAGTAAAACAGGCCGTCAGCTGTGGCTTAACGGCGACATCTATACAGTCAACAAGGCCCAGCCTTGGGCTGAAGCCATGGTGATCGAGAAAGGCCAGCTATTATTTGTCGGCCAAGAGAGCGAAGCCAAAAGCTGGGTGAACGAAAATACCCAAATTCATGATTTAAAAGGTAAAACTGTTCTACCGGGTCTACACGATGTACACCTGCACCCACTAGAGGCATCAAGCGAAGAAATTCAATGCATTCTAGATTCCTCTAAGAAGGTCACTGTTTGGGTCGAGAACATCAAAGCCTGCGCGCAGCAGAATCCGCCATTCAGTTATGCAGGGGAAACTAATGATGAATGGCTATTAGGTTGGGGACACTCAATACTCACCTTAGTTGAAAGCAGTACTGAACCTCGTAAGCTATTAGATGCCCTTAACGAATCACGCCCTATCGCCATTATGGAAGAAACCAGTCATAGCGTTTGGGTAAACTCTAAGGCACTAGAATTATTAGAGCTAGATGGCATCATTAGCGAGCAAGATATTGCCGGTGGCGCGGTACTATTAAATGATCAGGGGAAATCCACCGGGGTATTATTAGACGGCGCTGGAGATCTTGCCTTTGATATGGCCATGGCCGAAACTCCTGAACGCTTAGAGCGCAACTACCAAAGTTTATTAGCGGGCCTAGATGAAGTTGCCAAAAACGGCATTACCTCCATTGTGGATGCGCGCATTTATTGGCAGCGCGGCTACTTAAAAGCATGGCAGCGAGCCCGTGATGAAAATGCGTTAACCGCGCGCAGTGTTTTAAGCTTGTGGGCCTATCCTAATATTAACGATGAAGCGCAAATAAAACATCTAACCTCATTATATGAAAACGATGTTGAAAGCATGCTACGTATTAACCAGATTAAATTTTACAGCGATGGCATTACGCACAATGCAACGTCGGCATTAATAACACCTTACGAAAAAGGCGCTTACTATGACGAAGTCGGGCCAAAGGGGTTAAATTATTTTAACGAGCAACGTTTAACCCATTATGCGACCGAATTGTCTAAGGTCGGTTTCAATATGCACATTCACGCCATTGGTGATCGAGCAGTGCGCGAATCACTAAATGCAATTGAAGCTGCGCAGCTGGCAAATAAAAGCCTTGATCGTAAATATAGTGAAGGAAATGGAATTGGCCGTCATCGTTTAACCCACGTAGAAATGGTGGCTGAAATCGATAAAAAACGCTTTGCAGAACTTAATGTAATTGCTGACTTTCAGCTAGCCGGTGAATTTACCCACCCTGAAAATTTCGCAGAAATGGAACCGTTAATCGGTGAGCGTGCACATAGCCAATTACCTGTGCGTGATATCTACGATACTGGCGCAATAGTAACGTTAAGCAGTGATTGGGATGTTAGCAGTCTATCGCCTTTTGTCGGCATGCAGAATGCGTTAACACGTGGTCCCCAGAGTTTGCCAGACCTTGCCTCAGTAATTGAATCGTATACCATTAATGGTGCCTATGTGATGGATCAAGATCACATAACGGGTTCCATTGAGGTCGGTAAAGAGGCCGACTTTATTATCATCGATCAAAATATATTTGAAATTGATGTGAATAAAATCAGCGAAATAAAAGTACTTAAAACAGTACTTGCAGGTGAAACTGTCTATCAATCAGATAACCAGTAAACAATATTAGAGGTACTCCATGCTTGTACTATTAGTTGAAGACGAAGTGCCATTAGCCAAACTCGTATGCGAATACCTTGAAGACGAAGGGTTTGAGACCGACCATGCGGTGAAAGCGAGCCAGGCAATGCAACTATTAGACAAGCATGATTTTGATGTATTGATACTGGATATCAATCTGCCTGATATGTCGGGCTTCGAATTTTGTAAACTAATTCGTGAGCGCGGCATCAATATTCCTACCATTATGTTAACTGCTCGCCATAGCCTTGAAGATAAAGAACAAGGCTTTATGGCGGGCACCGATGATTACCTAGTAAAGCCCTTTGCCATGCAAGAACTGGTAATGCGCCTAAGGGCATTAAAGCAAAGGGCTAATCGCAGCGATAAAATACAGTTAGGAAAGTTACAGCTCGAAGTCAGTCAGCATAAAGCTCTGATTAATGATAAACAGGCGCAGTATGAAATAATATTAACCCCAGATGAATGGCGTTTGCTGCTTTTACTCATTCGCGAGAATAAAACAGTAGCGCGTGAAAAAATATTCGATCAAATGTGGCCTGATGGTAGCGGTACAGACGATGGTCTAAAAATGCTGTTATTTCGTTTACGTAAAACACTGAGTTTGACCTTAGAGCGTGCTCAGTTATCAGAGAATACTTTGCAGATAATTACAGTTCGAAGTATTGGCCTAAGGCTGGAGTATCGCGAATGAGCTTATTACAATATCTTAGCCAGCGTTTGCTGCTATTAGGGTTGGTTATATCGGCTGGAATTTTTTATATCGTTTATATTCTGTATCAATGGGGGTTGGACGATTCGACGGAATACTACTTGCAGCAAGATATGCAATGGGCGATAGAAATACTAGAAAATAACCAAGTATTACCGAGCAATACTCAGTTCAGACAATTCTATTTAACCCAAACTGATTTAACGAACTCTAATTCAACGGACTCTAATTCAACGGACTCTAATTCAATAGAAAGCGAGTTCTTTTATTTGGAAGATGATATAGCCTTTCAATATGGCTTACAGCAAAAATTAGGTAATGGCAGAGTATTAACAGTTGTACATCAATTCTCTATTGAGGAAGTGGCTGCAGGCTTAAGTTTATTGGAAATATCAATAGCATCATCCTTGGTATTAATTCTAATTATGCTGTTGGGTGCTTGGTTTATTTACCAAAGAATTTCACTATCAATGCAGCATTTATTAATGGCTGCTCAACTAACGGATACTGATTCTGAGGCTGAAAAAGAGTTCGTCGAGATAGATAGCATCGTTATTACATTAAAAAGTACCTTAGAAAAATTGGCCGCTAAAAATGAACAGGAGCGATTGTTCATACAAACGCTAAGTCATGAGTTACGTACCCCTATGGCAACCGTGCAAGTAGCCCTAGAGCTATTGTTCAAGAAAGAATTGAGTAGTAATGTACGAGAAAAAACTGAAGTGATTTTCAAATGTAATCAACAAATGCAACATCTCTCGAATGATCTACTGTCTTTATGGTCAAATACTGAAAAAAACATTAGCAGTGATAACTCCAAAAGTGAGCATGTTGCGAATGTAGATCTAGAGCATGAGCTTAAACAAGTGATTAGTGATCTTGATAAAGCCTTTCACTGTGAGCAACGCTTTATTATTACTTCAGAGAATGACGATTGCGACATAGTTAATATTCTTACCTCTAAAGTTAACCTGCAGTTACTGCTGAATAACCTATGTAAAAATGCAATTGTGCATTCAGATAGCCAAATTGAGGTATCAATACAAAATCGCCAGATCATAATCACTAACGATAAAAAACATCAGCAAATAGATCCTTTAGTCGCGGGATCAGGCATAGGGCTTATTATTGCGACAAGAGCAGCAGAGTTATTAGGCTGGAAATTAATAACGAGTGAAACTGAAATTAAGTACACTGTCTGTGTACTGTTCTAGAGCCATCATAAAGTGATATTAATCACAGCAATCTAAACAATATTAATAGTTATAGCGTATTTTTCATTCCATACCTTTTGCT
>Ga0209396_1006663_pt1 | contig 10530 bp, 5 predicted proteins | sample GOMGulsemesocosm_6_FD_184638 | JGI IMG/M metagenome (GOLD analysis project Ga0209396, IMG submission 184638) | Methane-oxidizing microbial communities from mesocosms in the Gulf of Mexico - GOM8C Gulf of Mexico (SPAdes) (version 2) | ecosystem: Environmental > Aquatic > Marine > Cold seeps... | reverse complement strand
TGGTGAATATAGATCACCTCGGGATGTGATGACTGCTTTTTGAGGTGATCAAGCAATGATAACCAACCGAGTGGATCATACAATAAATCAAATTCAATGCCGGTTTGTTGATTGAGTTGTCGCCATTGCTGATAAAATTCAGGGTAAAGCTTGCCAAAATGATACTTTTTCTTGGTAAGTAAAATGGTCGGCCAAAGCGTCGAGTTAGGCTCTAATTCAGTAAATTGTCTTCTTAAATAATCATCACCACCAACACAGGCACAAGTGAACACTTGATAAGGTAAAGCGGCTTGTAAAAATAGTGCTGTAGTTCCTGTTCCTGATGGCAACATAATTAATGGTTTGGTGATGTTATTTGTTTGACAGTAACTCCGTATTTCTTGAGCGAGTTGTTCTACGCCTATTTTTGCTTGCTGGCATCGCCCACCTTCAGGCACCAATAAAGTTTCTTGGTCAAAGCTTAACGCTATATTTTGCACATAGCTTTCCAGGTTACCGCTTAGTTCGGCCACTTCAATAATATTTGCCCCTAGCGCCAGAGCACCTGCATAGTTACCGATAGGATTGTCTTTCAGCCATTGGGGAATGTGATGTATATAATAATTAAACTGCCAACCTTTCAATTGAGCCAGTGCGGCAAGCGAATATAAAGAGTTAGCTTGCACAGAGCCGTAGCTGACAATAGTTTTTACCGCAGAGGAGCTATCAGCTAATAAGTAAGAAAATTTACGCGCTTTGTTCCCGGAAAAATGAGGATTTAATAGATCATCTCTTTTAATGAAAAAACGTTTATTTTCAAAGGTCACTTCCTGCATGGGGGCAGAGGACAGTATTGCTTTAATACTCATAAAGTACTTAGTTTAGTTGTTTTAAAGTTGGGATAAATGCATGGACTCTATATTAACTCATTCCCGATATCACAAAAACAATAAATAAAATCGAAAACTAAAAAATCACAAAATAAAAAAACACCTATTTTTCATCTGGTTATCTTATGGCATTGGTTTTGCTCTCTCTACCTTAATTATATTGGGAGCCAAGTATGGATATTCAAAAATCAACTGAAAAGAAACCAGCTAATCTACAACAAAAATGGATTGTTGGGACGTTACTGATCATCTCAATCATTAGCTTTTGGGCGTTTAGTCAGCCATCAGGTGCTGAAAAAGTATCAAACAGTCAAATTTGGACCGATAACGTTAAGTTCGGAGATCTTATTTTAGAAGTTGAAGGTTACGGCAAGCTTAAATCGAAACATCAGCGATTATTAACGGCTCCTGCTAACGCAACGGTTGAAGAAATCGTCCTAAAGCCTGGCTCATTAGTCGACAAAGACAGCGTTATCGCCCGATTATCAAACCCTAAAATATCACAACAAGTTAGGGAAGCTAAGCGTAATTATAATAATGCTAAGGCAATTTTTTTACAGGTTGAGTTAAAGCAAAAAAGAGAATTATTGGCCTATCAAGCATTGCAAGAGGAGCTGATGTCAGAGCTTGAGCTTGCCGAGCTTAAGATGACAGCAGAAGAAAATTTAGTGGAAAAAGGTATTGTTTCAGAATTAACTTTTAAGCGCTCTCAACTCAATCACCGCCAATTATCTCGTCGAATTATTATCGAGGAAACTCGATTGGCACAATTGAGTGAAGTTCATCAGCAAGAATTAACCATTGAAAAAGATCGCATTGAACAACAGAAGGAAAATGTTGCAGTGATCACTGAGCAATATAATCGCCTCACAGTAAGAGCCGGCATTGATGGCGTGGTGCAAAACCTAGCGGTTGAACTGGGGCAGAGTGTTGCTTTGGGGGAGCAGGTTGCTTTAGTGGGTAGTGTTGATAGCTTGTTTGCCATGTTAAATGTTTCTCAAGCAGATATCGAACTTATTGCCTTAGAGCAAGTGGTAAACATTGATACCCGTGGCGGCACGGTTATAGGCAAGGTGCAGCGCATTAATCCATTAGTTAAACAAGGCATGATTTCTATTGAAGTATCACTTACTGGGAAGCTGCCAAATAATGCTCGCCCTGACCTTAATGTTGATGGTGTTATTTCTACCGGCACACTTGCAGGAGTGATGTATATCAAAAAGCCGGTTAATGCTGGTACGGGTATGAAAACACAGCTATTTAAAGTCAATGAAACACAAGATACAGCCCAAAAGGTGGCGATTATCTACGGCCAAGAGAGTGGTGAATATATCCAAATAGTTAGTGGCGCTTCAGCAGATGAAAACTTTATTTTATCTGATATGTCTCGTTGGAATAACACTAGTCAAATCACTATCACTCAATAACCTATTGAAAAAACATATATACTAAAGGAACCTATTATGATGTCAGAAAATGTAACGCCAATGACTGTTGAAAAAAGCGAACTTTCAGAGCAAGTGATTATTGAAATGAAAGACTTAACGAAAGTCTTTTCAACAGAAAGTATTGAAACTCACGCTCTACGCGGAGTGAATTTAGCCATATATAACCAAGATTATATTTCTATTTCAGGACCTTCTGGTTGCGGTAAATCAACGTTATTGTCTTTATTGGGGTTACTTGATAGCCCGACATCAGGCCAATATTTTATTGATGGCCAAGATGTCAGCAACCTTAGTATTAATGACCGAGCGGAAATTCGTAATCAACATATTGGTTTTGTTTTCCAAGCGTTTAATTTAATTGACGAGCTGAGTGTGTTTGACAATGTTGCATTGCCGTTAAGGTATCGCGAGCCAGCAATGTCTGAAGCCGAAATAAAAACGGAAGTTTTAACCAGTTTAGAAAAAGTGGCGATGTCTCATCGATGTGATCATAAACCGAATCAACTTTCTGGTGGTCAGCAACAACGTATTGCTATTGCACGTGGCCTTGTAGGTAAACCAACGATTTTATTAGTTGATGAGCCAACCGGAAACTTAGATTCTAAAAATGGTGATGCTGTCATGGAGATGTTGGCGAAACTAAATGCCGACGGCATGACCATTTGTATGGTAACTCATGATCCTAGATATGCAGACATGGCGACCCGTAAATTACACCTTCTAGATGGTCTGATAGCTGATGAATTTGCTATAGATGAAGCTAGCATTAAGGAGGCAAAATGAAACGTTTTCTTCGCAGTCTAAAATTTGAGCTTGCCTTGGCAAAGTCGGCTTTGTTAAATGTGGCGGGCTTTTCCAGTACAGTAATCGCTACCCTTTCAGTGACTTTAGGGGTGCTGATTTGCATTTTTAGTTTAAACCATGTGTTACTGGTTAAGTCACTTCCTTATCCAAGTGCGGAGCAATTAGTGGTTGTTCAGCAGACTTATCATGAAGATGGTGAAGATTATTTTGGTGCGCAATCAGCACCGGGCATGTTGTTATGGTATAAAAATCAACAAGTCTTTGATCAGTTTGCTTTGGTTTTTGATTTTAAACAAATGGTTGCCGATCATCCCGATCAGCCGAGTGCGCTGATTAACTTTGTCACTCCTGAATATTTTTCATTGTTATCACCGGCAATGCATTTAGGTCGAGTGATCAATGAAAATGAAGGACTCGATACCCATCAAGCTAAAGTGGTTTTAAGTTATAAAACTTGGCAACAATGGTATAAAAGTGATGACAACATTATTGGTCAGAAAGTCATGCTTGGCCATGTCAGTTATAAAGTCATTGGTGTGACTAGTGAAAACTTTATCGCGCCGGCTAACCGCTATAATCAAGCCCCTGACTTTTGGCTGCCATGGGATTACCAAACGTTAGATGTTAACAATTGGGGAGTTATGACACGGGCCTTGAACAGTATTGGCAAATTAAAAGCAGGCATTTCAACTCAACAAGCAACTGCTCATCTTAGTACTATGCTTGATGAAGGATATGCGGCAAGTGGTACGCCTAAAAGTGGTGATAAGGCTGGCGCATTAATCGTCTCGTTAAAGGATATCATTGTTGGTGATAGTTCAAGAGTTGCCTTGCTATTACTCAGTGGTGTTATTGGTTTATTATTAATAGCAGTGACTAATGTCACGAACTTATTTCTTTCAAGAGCGGCACAAAAACAAAGAACCATGGCTATTCAAGCCGCTTTAGGGGCAAAACCTAATCAATTATTTATCGCGATGTTTGCGGAAAGTTTAATTTTATCGCTAATCGCTGGCACTTTAGGTCTACTGATTGCAGGTTGGGGCTTTGTTTTATTAGAAGAGTTAGCCGGTACCCAACTGCCTCGTATCGCCGAGTTAGGTTTAGATCAAACGACTTTGTTGTTTACGGGGTTTATGGTGGTACTTTTAGCGACAATCTTTGCCAAATTATCTAGTCGAGTGGTCAACTATGATAGCTTGCAAATACAACTGCAAAGTAGCGGAAAAGGCAGTGGTTTACAAGTATCTAAACGGGTGCGTAACTTTCTTATTGCCTTACAAGTCGCCTTAGCAACCTTATTATTAGCGGGGGCAACGATCGTTATTGAACAAGCACTCGAAACTGTTTTACACCCACTTGGCTTTAATGAAGAAGATGTTCTGTATTTAAGAGTCGAAAGGCCAAAAGGCGCTAGTTATTCTCCAGAAAGCTTGGTGGAAATGAATTTATTAACCTTAAGTATTAAAAGTGAACTGGAAAAGCTCCCTCAAGTCGTCAGTGTTTCGAGAAGCATTAAACCTGTTATTTTTAAAGGCACTAACTCTATGACCTTAACCGACAGAGATGGTAACCGGGTTGGTGGCTATGCTTTTAATATGGTTGATGATAATTATTTCGATATTCTAGAGTTACCGTTAGTGGCAGGTCGAACATTTACTAAACAAAAAGATCCTCGCTATCACATTAATGAGATTATGCTCAGTGAATCCTTAGCAAGAGAGCTTGCTCCTGGTGGCGATGCCATAGGAAAAATTTACCATATACAACCAACGCAACCACTAAAAGTTATCGGTATTGTTAAAGATTATTATCGTCCCGGTATGACAAGTGATTATGGCTATCAACGTTACTATATGCCTTACGCAGCGTTTGAAGATTTTGGTTTTGATATCAAATTGACGAAGGAAGCCGTGTTAAATAGAGAAACGATACTGCCATTATTGTCAAAGCTTAATAGTAAACTGAGAATAAGAACGGTGATCAGTCATGAAAATCAGCATGCAGAGCTTATTTATAAACATAAACTCACCGCAGGTTTAACCTTAGTGCTTGGTTTATTATCATTATTACTCGCTGCCGCAGGTATTTATGGTGTGCTCAATTATAGTACTCAAATGCGTCGTTATGAGCTGGGCATTCACTTATCGCTTGGGGCAAAAACTCACCGTGTTCGAAATATGGTGATGAAAGAGAGCTTGTTGCCGGTATTACTAGGTATGTCGATCAGCGCTATTTTATCAGTAGGTATTTTTCTTGTTGTTAGGCAACAAGTAGACTTTGCCATCAGCCTTAATATCGTTGGCATGTTAACTGTGATACCAATAATGTTAGCGGTAGCTTATCTTGCTTGTTATATTCCGATACAGGCGGCGATATCACAAGATCCAATTAAAGCGTTACGTAACGAGTAACAGATGACAAGGAGGGCGATTAAAAAGTTCGTCCTTCTTTCTTAGCAATCATTTGCTCTGAGTATTGAAAGGTAAAATATGAGTTTAACGGTATTAGTAATTGACGATATGGCTGATGTACGATTAAGTGCAAACTTTCTGCTGAGCAATCAGGGTTATAATGTAGTTGAAGCTGATTCGGTTTTACAGGCGCTTGATGTGATTGAACAGCAAAAAGTAGATCTTATTTTACTGGATATGAATTACTCATCGGATACAACTTCGGGTCAAGAAGGTTTAGATTTTCTGGTTAAACTTGCGAAACTTGATATTGCCATTCCCGTAGTGGCGATGACAGGCTGGTCAAGCATCGATTTAGCCGTACAGGCTATGCAGCAAGGGGCCAGTGATTTTATTGAAAAACCTTGGGACAATCAGCGTTTATTGCAAATTGTTAAACAACAAATACAAGTGACCGATTTAAAACAACAAAATCGCCGCTTACGTCAACATCAACAAAAAGAAAGTACCGAGCATAATGCCGGCTTAGTGTGGCAATCAAAAGCGATGTCAAAGTTAGTGGAGAAAATAACTCGTATTGCTAAAACCGATGCCACCATTCTCTTAACGGGTGAAAATGGTACGGGTAAATCAAGCATTGCCACTTATATTCACCAGCTTTCTGCTCGTAGCCAACAGAGTTTAGTCACGGTTAATATGGGGGCTATTCCAGACTCTCTTTTTGAAAGTGAGCTGTTTGGTCATAAAAAAGGTGCTTTTACAGATGCCAAAGAAACCCGTATTGGTCGCTTTGAAATGGCTAATGAAGGCACGATGTTTTTGGATGAAATTGCTAATATCCCATTAGCTCAACAAGCAAAATTGCTGAGAGTACTCGAATCTAATGAATATGAAATGGTTGGCTCTAGTATTACCGAGCGTACTAATGTCCGTTTAATTAGTGCGTCTAATGCGAACTTTGAACAGTTGATAGAAGATGAAAAGTTCAGAGCGGATCTGTTTTACCGCCTTAATACCATCGAAATACATATTCCTGCTCTGCGTGAACGACCAGAGGATATTTTGCCATTAGCGCAACATTTTATTGAAAAACATGCCCTGCGTTATGGATTAACCGATTTAAGTTTGGCGGACGATGTTGAAGACAAGTTGAGGGCATATGCTTGGCCTGGCAATATTCGAGAACTGAGTCATGTCATGGAAAGAGCCGTTTTATTTGCCGATGATAATGTTATATCAGCTCAAGAAATAATGCTTAAAAAACAAAGCGGGAAAGTTAATTCTGAAATACTGCCTTTAATGACCTTTGAACAGGCCGAGCAGCAGCTATTAATGCAAGCCTTGCAAAAAACCGATGGTTTAACAACCGAAGCGGCTGAATTGCTGGGGATCAGTAAGTCAGCTATTTATAGGCGCATGGAAAAGTATGACATCAAAAACTAAGTCTATTGAGGCGAAAGAGCAATCATTAGAGCAACAGTTAAAGTTTGTATTAGTCACATTCTTTGTCGTATTTTTTGTGGTGGTTTTATGGTTAATGTTGCTATTGTCATTGACGGCATTATTGCAAGTAACCATCTTTACACTGATATTTGTACCTTTGGGGATCTTTTTAGGGCGTTTTTATCAAAAAATAATCACGCCATTTTATAGCTTAACTAACCTCGTTGAAGCTGTGCGCCTTGAAGATTATAGCTTAAGAATAAAAACACCCTATCAATCAGGTATTTTAAACACCCTTACTCAAGAAATTGATACTTTAGCTGATGATTTGCAACAACGTAAACAAGCTTATGATCAACATACATTGCTTATTTATCATCTAATTGAGCAACTAGAAGCCCCGATTGCGATATTTAATAATCAGTTGCAGTTGAGTCATGCTAATGAAGCCTTTTCACAATATATTGAACAACCTTGGCAAGCCAAAAGACTCAGCTTAAGTAAAAATTTAGGGTTGTTTTTTCAAGAAGACTGGCATTTTGCACAACAAACTGAAAATAAACGTTGGCAAATAAAATCTAGTCAATTTGTTGAAAAAGAACAAACCTATCATTTGGTGATATTAACGAATGTCGAAGAGTTATTAAGGGTTAATCAACAAAAATCGTGGCAGCAAATTATCAGGGTATTAAGTCATGAGATCCGTAATTCTTTAACACCTATTAAGTCACTAGCGCAAACGTTGGCGAGTTTAGAGTCTGAAAATTCACAGTCAAAACAAGCATTGCAAGTAATTGTAGATAGAAGTGTCTCATTGCAAGAGTTTGTAAGTCGCTATGGCGATATTAGCAAAAACATTGTGATAAATAAGTCATGGTTTAATACTTTAGCGTTCGTTGAGTCTATCACAACGCTATTCCCCCAAACTGTCATTGAATTAGAAATTCATGCGGAAAAAATATGGGGAGATGCCGTGTTATTGAAACAGGTTTTAATTAATTTAATCAAAAATTCGCTTGAGGCAGGTAATGATAATACCGAACTGTGTGTTTCATTATCTATCACATCGCAGAGAAAACATCAGCAGCAAACGATCGTCATTGAAGTCATTGATAATGGTCAAGGTATTATGAATACTGATAACTTATTTGTGCCTTTTTATACCACTAAAAAGCAAGGACAAGGTATTGGTCTGAGTTTAAGTCAAAACATTATTGAGCAACACGGTGGGCATTTAACGTTAACCAATAATGAAAACAAACCAGGGGCAACAGCTAAAATTCAATTATTACAAAATGAAAGTTTATCTGCATAACTACCTATAACGGTATTGCTTTTACATCATTAATTCAGAGCTTTTTATGCTTTGTTTTAATCGCTGACAAACGTCAAAGGCACTTTCAAATTCAAATTTTTTAAGTAAAAATTTTAACTCTGAGGCTTGGTCTTGATATTGCGCAGGTAAATGAGTGATGACTATAGTGAGTTGGGTTTGAAAGTCAAAACTGTTTGCTTGTAATATCCCCATTAAGTCAGAAATTGCTGTGAGTAGGTCTTTAATGGAAATAGCGGTTAATAACACTGGTTCTTTTTTACTTTGCTTAACAATAGTTTGAATTTCAATTAATGTTTGCACAAACAGTTCGTCAAATGCCGAGGGTATTTCCTTCGGCATGTTAGTTTTATATTGCTCTTTAAACTTGATAACTTCTTTATACAGAGGCTCTGCGCCAATATTACCCATGCAGCCTTCAAGTGCATGGATTAGCTTATGCAATAATTCTAAGTCTTTATTATCAATAGCAGACTGCAAAAGAGTGATATCCATTTTATGATCTTCAATAAAGGCATCGAGCATCTGTTGATAATAATAGGGCTGAATATGACTGGGCTTTTCTATGAATTGATTGACATCAGTCGACATTTTTTGGGAATTTATTTTAGTTTTAGCTTTGTGTTTATCGGGCACTAACTGTTCAATATGACACCATTCGCCTAATCGTTGGTAAAGTAGTTCAGGCTTTATCGGTTTGACCATATGCTCAGTCATGCCTGCTGAAAGCGCTTCAGCCCTATCGGTATCAAAGGCATTGGCGGTAATGGCGATAATAGGTGTCGTTTGATAATTCTGTAAGGCTCTAATTTTTTTAGTCGCCTGATAACCATCCAATTTAGGCATATGGATATCAAGTAAGATCAAGTCAAAATGAAATTTTTGGCATAACTCAACAGCCGATAAACCATCTTCAGCTTCAATTACCGTTAACCCGACTAACTCCAATAATGACTTTAATAACAGCCGGTTAATTTCCTCGTCATCAGCGATAAGAATATGGGCATTGTGAATCTTTTTATCGTCTGTTGATGATTTAACCTGATCATGACTTTGCTCATGTGGTTGCTCTCCAGCGTCTAAAGCTAAAGTAAAGCTGAAGCAACTGCCAACATCAAGTTCACTACTGAGCGCTAACTTACCACCCATCAATGAAATAAGTTGATGGCTGATTTTTAGTCCTAAACCGGTACCTTCAAAATCGCGCGTGCGGCTATCATCAATTTGAGTGAACGCATCACATACTTTTACTAAGTTTTCTTCTGCAATACCAATACCGGTATCTTGTACGGCAAAATATATCTGGTGCTTTTTGTTAACATTTTTATGACGACAAATAAGTTTGACACTGCCTTGATGAGTAAATTTTATTGCATTACCAAGTAAGTTGATCAGAATTTGTTTTAATTTTCCTTTATCGGCAATGACAAAGTCGGGGGCATTTGCATCTAACTCATATTCAATGACTAGACCTTTTTGCTGCGCTAAAGCATTAAGCACATCAACGCTGTTGATAATTAACTCATCTAATGAAAAGCTTTCTTGAATTAGCTCACTGGCGCCTGCTTCAATTTTTGACAAGGTCAAAACATCAGAAATAACACCAAGCAAACCTTCAGCTGAAGTTTGAATGTTTTCGACATAATGTTTTTGTTGCTGAGATAAAGAGGTCTTAAGGGTTAAATAAGACATACCCAACACGGCATTAATCGGGGTACGGATTTCATGACTCATATTCGCCAAGAAGCGGCTTTTTGCTTTTGTTGCTAAAACGGCCTTTTGCTTCTCATCTGCTAACGCTTTATTCGAATGCGCCAATTTTGTTTGTGCTCGTTCTTTTTCGACTAGCTGAACTTCTATGTTCGCAAGACGTTGTGCCGCTAACTTGCGGGTAATTATTTGTCTGGTTTTCTTAATGACTCGCCGCATTTGCCAGCGATATAATCTTTGTATGGTGATGATTGCCAGTAAAAAAGCGCAGAACTGAAACCACCAACGTTGATAGTACTTAGCTGTTACAACGATAGGCAAGGTCAGCTTTTTTGGATTCCACTGTCCATATCGATTTGTTGCTTGAATGTTTAACTGGTATTCTCCTGGTGATAAGTTGTTGTAACTTGCCCGTCTGATATCAGCATTAACGACATTCCAATCGCTTTCTTCTCCAATCAGTTGATAACGATATTTATCAGTTCCTGATAAAGCATAATCAAGCGAGA
>Ga0209396_1006655_pt1 | contig 10537 bp, 9 predicted proteins | sample GOMGulsemesocosm_6_FD_184638 | JGI IMG/M metagenome (GOLD analysis project Ga0209396, IMG submission 184638) | Methane-oxidizing microbial communities from mesocosms in the Gulf of Mexico - GOM8C Gulf of Mexico (SPAdes) (version 2) | ecosystem: Environmental > Aquatic > Marine > Cold seeps... | reverse complement strand
AATAAGAAACAATCAAAAATCCGACTTGCGCATCTGCGCAAAACAAAACAACGCCGCTGCGACCAGCACACTGGAAGGCCCCGCCGGCGAATCATAATAAAACGACAAGGCCAATCCACCCACAATAGACACCATGCCCAACACACTGGCGGTCACCGCCATCTGCTCAGGCGTCTTGCTCAGACGGCGACTGGCGGCCGCCGGAATAATCAGCAGCGCGGTGATCAACAAAACCCCCACCACCTTCATGGCCACGGCGATGACCAATGCCATCATCAACATCAGCGCGGCTTTCACTGGGGCTACCTTGATGCCTTCCACGCGGGCGAGTTCTTCGTGCACGGTGATCGACAGCAACGGTTTCCACAGCCAGGCCAGCAGAGGCAAGACCAGCGCGCAGGTTGCGCCGATCAGGACTAGGTCATCTGTGTTGGCGGCCAGGAGGTCGCCGAACAGATAACCGTAGAGGTCGATACGACCCTCGCCAAAAATACCGACCATCACTAGGCCAAAGGCCAAACTGGTGTGGGACAAGATACCCAGCAGGGTATCGGTGGTCAGTGAACGATTGTTTTGCAGGCCCAGTAACACCAGCGCTAATAATAGGCAGCAGAGGGTAACGGCGAGATTGATGTTGATGGACAGCAGCAGTCCTAGAGCCACACCGGTCAGGGCTGAGTGGGCGAGGGTGTCGCCGAAGTAGGCCATGCGTCGCCACACGGCAAAGGAACCCAGTGGTCCGGCCATCAGAGCCACGCCACAACCCGCGATGAGGGCGTTGATTAAAAATTCAGGCATGGGTTTATCCGTGGTTGCAGTGTTCTGTGTGGGTGTGGCCACCTGTTGTGGCACCGGCAGCTGAAACTTCATCGGCTGAGAGTCCATCTACTACATCACCGTGTATGTCGTGATCATGGTCGTGGTGGTGGGTGTAGACCGCGACACCCGATTGCGCGGAATGGCCGAACAATTCTAGGTAGGCTGGGTGTTCACTGACACTTTCTGGGTGGCCGTGGCAACAGACGTGCTGGTTGAGGCAGATGACGGTATCGGTGGCGGCCATGACCAGATGCAGGTCGTGGGAAACCATCAACACGCCGCAGTTTTGCTGTTGACGAATCTTGTCGATCAATTGATAGAGCGCGGCCTGACCGACAACATCAACGCCTTGTACGGGCTCGTCGAGTACCAGCAGGTCTGGGTCGTTGAGCAGAGCGCGGGCCAGTAACACTCGTTGAGTCTCACCACCGGATAGGCGGTGCATGGGGCTCTCGCTGAGGTGACTGACACCGGTCATATCTAGGGCTTCAGCGATACGCGCGCCGCGATTGCCGGTTAATTTTAAGAAGCCGGTGACACTCAGGGGCAAGCTCGCATCCAGGTGTAACTTCTGCGGCATGTAACCAATGGCGAGTTTGTTGGGGCGTTGCACTCGGCCTTCGGTGGGTTTGAGCAAACCCAATACGACGCGCACTAGTGAGGTTTTGCCTGCGCCATTGGGGCCAATAAGGGTGACGATCTCGCCGCGATGAATCTGTATGTCGACGCCACTGAGTATGTGGCGCTGGCCGAGTACCAGTTCGAGCTTCTCACCACTGAGCAGCAACTCTCCGTTTTTACTCATAGTGAATGGCTCCCAGCCTCAATATTCCCTGCTGTGCGCTGTTGCTGGCAGGGTTGGCAGCAGCCGACCACCTCAATGGATTGCGACTTAACCGTGAAGCCAAACTTCTCGGCTGTGTGCAGCATATTTTGGTCTTGCTGATCGGAGGCAAACTCAATGGCGACGCCGCAGTCTTCACAGATCATGAAGCTGTTGCCATGGTGGTCATCTGGGTGGGTACAGCCGATGAAGGCATTGAGTGAGTGAATCCTGTGGATAAGCTGGTGCTCGAGCAGAAAATCCAGCGCCCGATAAACCGTCGGCGGCGCCACTCGCTTGGTTGATTCGGCGGCCAACATGTCCATGAGGGTGTAGGCCCCAAGTGGCTTATGGCTCTGCCAGATTAAGGTAAACACCTGCTCGCGCTGGGAGGTTAGACGCGCACCTTGTGCCTTGCAGCGTTCGCGGGCTTGGCTGAGAGCGGTTTCAATACAGTGCTCGTGATTGTGCTGCTGGTAGGCGATGGACGGTGAAAGGCTGCTGGGTGTCGACATAATAATAGCGGGACCAATAAGGTAAGCGTCGTGTTGAACGTGTTATTATATAACATATCTTATTTTGTGTTTGGGGTTCCTGTGGTGTTGCGTATTTCTGTGTGGCTGGCGTCGGTCAAAAAGGCTTTGGCGGTCAGTTCCTTGGTGCTCCTATATATAGGCAATGCTGCGGCTCTGGCGTCTGACTCTGCAGGCGAGGGGCAAGCCATTGAACAGGTCGAGCTCCGTCTGCTTGTCAGTGTGCGTCCGTTGGCGCTGATTGCTAAGGCGGTCGCCGGTGACCGAGCGGCGGTGGATGTACTGGTTAAGGCTGGGCAGTCGCCCCATCACTTCAGTTTGAGGGCCTCGGATCGCCAGCGTATTGCAGCAGCAGATTTGGTGTTATGGGTAGGCCCTGAGTTGGAACGTTTCCTTGTGAAACCGTTGCGTTCAGCGGCAAGCAGTATGACGGCTACCGATGAGGCGGAAGCCACTGAGATTGATCACGCCAATAAAGAGCTGGGTGACCCTGAACTCAGCCCCCAAGAACACAGCCATGGTGGGAGCAGCCACCCCTGGCTGGCGCCGGATGCCGCCATTCATTTGGCTCAGCGCTTGGCAATCAAGCTGGCGCAGCTCGATCCGACGTCTGCGGCGAGTTACCACTCCAACGCTGAGGCGTTTTCGTTACGCATTGAACACTTGGATCAGGTCATCAAGGCATCCTTGGCTGACAGCCAACGTGCGTATGCCGTGGCTCATGATGCCTACCGCAGTTTCAGCGAGCACTATCAGCTGCCAGAGCCAATTGTCTTATCCGTGAGCCCTGAGGTGAGCCCCGGGGCGCGCAAATTGTGGCAATTGCAGTCGCAGTTGCCGCAGCAGAGTTGTGTGCTGGTGGAGCTGGAGCACCAGAGTCGTTGGCTGAAGGCCTTAGTGGAGACGCAACAGTTGCGTTTACATGCGGTTGATACCTTGGCCTATGGCGCAGGAATTACCAGCTATGCGGACTTTCTCACCAACATGAGTGAGACGTTTCAGGCTTGCTTAGATTAGCGGCAGTTCACTTAGGGGTGTTAAGGATGAGAAGGCAGCAGGCATAAAAAAACCTGTAGGCACCAAGGGAAGGAGGTGCCGTACAGGTAAGAGAGATGTAATACTTTGCAGTCTTGCGGTCTTGCGGTCTAGATTGTGCGTGTTACTGGTTTAGAGCATTCACTTCGAGCATTCTGTTGAAGCGCAGCTCGAGCTGAGAGTTGAGCTTATCGTTCGCCTGCTTTAAGTGCTCTTCCATCTTTCGTGCGTTCTTCTCGGCTACCAGTGTCTCCTTGGCGGCCCAGCTTGCACTGGCGCCAGTTTCGGCGACGATCAGTGCTAAATTGCTGTAACTCGGCATCACCTGACTGGCGAGGCTGGCTTGAGCGAATAATGTAGTAAGTAGAATTAAGGTTAACTTTTGCATGAGTAAGGCCTCCGTTTGGCGGTTGCGCAAAGTGCTTTGACGCTTTGCTTTCATTTCGTTACTTTGTGTTACGCATGGTAACGGACGGCATTCGGTAACACCAGTCTTTTCTGTAAAAAGTTTGCAAAACTTAATTAATTGTGAAAAAGCGTAAAAACTAGCCGTTTTTGAAGGGTTTTAAGTATTGGGTAACCTTGGGTAACGTATTTTATGTTTCCGATGTTACATTTTTAGTGGGTGTTACCGTTTTTCGGTGGGTTTTTTGTACAAATATTGACTGATTTGTGTCGAGGCCGTGTCTGCAAGACAATAGCCCCCTTTATTTATACGTTCGCGCAGGTGACGTGCGAGCGGTAACACTGTATTTCAGGATTTCTTTATGTCGACAGCCCCTCTGGTTCTCGTGGATGGCTCTTCTTATCTATACCGCGCCTTTCATGCCCTGCCACCGCTCACCAACTCAAAAGGTCAGCCAACCGGTGCCGTAAAAGGTGTCATTAATATGCTGCGCCGCATGGACAAGGATTACCCCGGCAGCGTGGTGTGTGTAATCTTTGATGCCAAAGGCAAGACCTTTCGCGATGACATCTACCCAGAGTACAAGGCTCAACGTCCGCCCATGCCGGATGAGCTGCGCACCCAGATAGCGCCAATTCACAAGATTGTTGAGGCCATGGGCATGCCCATGTTGATCATCGACAATGTTGAGGCTGACGATGTGATTGGCACTTTGGCGCGCCAGGCGACTGAGCAAGGCGTTGATGTGGTGGTGTCTACCGGTGATAAAGACATGGCGCAGTTGGTGACACCACACGTGACACTGGTGAACACCATGACCGACACGCTGATGGACGAGGCCGGTGTGGTGGATAAATTCGGTATTCCGGCCAGCTTGATCATCGACTACCTCGCCTTGATGGGCGATAAGGTCGATAACATCCCCGGCGTGCCAGGGGTGGGTGACAAGACAGCCGTGGCTCTGCTACAGGGCATGGGCGGCCTTGATGCCATCTATGCTGATCTTGAGTCGGTGCGTAGCTTAGAATTTCGCGGTGCCAAGAAGATGCCGGAGAAATTAGCCGACAACCGCGAGTTGGCTTACTTATCTTATGAGCTGGCGACGATCAAGACCGATGTTGAGCTAGAGCAGGGGCCGAAAGAGCTGCAGATGAGCGAGCCGGACACCGAGGCTTTACAGGCGCTCTTCGAGGATATGGAGTTCAAGACCTGGGTTAAGCAGATGGGGGCGCCGCAGCCAGCGGCTAAACCCGCGAGCAGTAATACGGCCGAGACCCCAGCACCTGCTGTGGTGCTGGAAACTGACTACCAAACCATCTTGACTGAAGAGGAGCTGTTGGCTTGGGTTGAAAAACTTGAGGCCGCCGAGCTGTTTGCCTTCGATACGGAAACCACCAGCTTGGATTATATGGAGGCACGTATTGTTGGTGTCTCCTTTGCCGTAGAGGTGGGCAGCGCCGCCTACGTGCCGTTTGGTCATGACTATATGGGTGTGCCGGATCAGCTCAGTGAAGATTACGTCTGGCAGCAATTAAAGCCGCTGTTAGAAGACACAGCTCAAAAGAAGGTGGGCCAGAACCTAAAATACGATAAAAGCGTGTTGGCCAATCATGGCATCACCTTGCGCGGCATAGCCTTCGATACCATGCTGGAATCCTATGTTTTCAACTCGGCTGGCAACCGCCACGACATGGATACCCTGGCGCAGAAGTATCTCGACCATAAGACCATCAGCTTTGAAGACATAGCCGGTAAAGGCGCAAAGCAATTGACCTTTAACCAGATCAAATTGGAGGAGGCGGGCCCCTACGCCAGTGAGGATGCGGATATTACCCTGCGCCTGCACCAGGCCCTGTGGCCACAGCTGGTCGAGGCCGATGGCCTAGAACCTGTGTTCGACAATATCGAGCTGCCGCTGTTGAGTGTGCTGTCGGGTATTGAGCGCACCGGCGCGCTGGTCGATGCTAAGCGTCTGGCTGAGCAAAGCATCGAGATAGGCGCACGACTTGAGGTCTTGGAAAAAGAAGCCTTCGATATTGCTGGAGAAGAGTTCAACCTCAGCTCGCCCAAGCAACTCGGTGCCATCTTGTTTGAGAAGCTGCAGTTGCCGGTGATAAAGAAGACGCCAAAGGGCGCGCCCTCTACCGCCGAAGAAGTCCTGCAGGAGCTGGCGCTGGATTACCCGCTGCCCAAACTGCTGATCGAGCACCGTGGCCTGTCGAAATTAAAGTCGACCTACACAGATAAGCTGCCGAAGATGATTAACCCGGCCACCGGTCGAGTGCACACCTCCTATCACCAGGCCGTGACGGCTACGGGTCGCTTGTCCTCATCGGATCCAAACCTGCAGAATATCCCGATACGCAGTGAAGAGGGGCGCCGTATCCGTCAGGCCTTTGTCGCGCCCGAGGGTTATAAGGTGATGGCGGCGGATTACTCACAAATTGAGTTGCGTATTATGGCGCACCTTTCCGGCGATGAAGGCCTGCTCAAGGCCTTCACCGAGGGCTTGGATGTTCATAAAGCCACGGCAGCGGAAGTTTTTGGGGTGACGGTTGATCAGGTCAGTACCGAGCAGCGCCGCAGTGCCAAGGCCATTAACTTTGGTTTGATCTACGGCATGTCGGCCTTTGGCTTGGCCAAGCAACTGCACGTCGGGCGCTATGAAGCTCAGGATTACATCGATACCTATTTTGAGCGCTACCCTGGGGTTAAGTCCTACATGGACAATACTCGCATTGAGGCGGCCGATGTCGGTTATGTCGAAACCCTCAAAGGCCGTCGTTTATACCTGCCGGAGATTAAGTCCAGCAACGGCATGCGCCGCGCGGCTGCCGAGCGCACCGCCATCAACGCGCCTATGCAAGGCACTGCGGCGGACATCATTAAGCTGGCCATGATTGAAGTGGATCGCTGGTTGGACGAGAGTGAGGTGGATGCGCGGGTGATCATGCAGGTACACGATGAACTGGTACTGGAGGTGGCGGAAGCCGATATTGAGGCCGTCTCGGAAGGGCTGTGCGCGAAGATGGAAGGTGCTATGAGCTTGGATGTACCTCTTCTGGTCGAAGTTGGGCTAGGCGATAACTGGGATGAAGCGCACTAATACCTTCAGATACCGCTAAAAATGGTGGCTAGAGATAGCCACATAAAGGTTGTTCAAAATTAATTTTATGGAGTTGGGGAACCAAACGCGATTGTTTGGCTCAAAGTTACCATGAGCATTACATGGTGGCTCTCTCCCTACTGGGTCGCTAAGCGATCCAGACCTCAGCCCTAATCAACGATTAGGGCTTTTTTTTGCCTTGAATCTAGTACCTGTGTGGTCGGTTGGCGTGACCGCGTGCCTCATGAGATAAGCAATTTACTCTTCTGGGGCCTCATCTGGCTCTTCAATGAGCGCTGGCTCGTCTATTTGATTGAGCCACCCGGTCAGTGTGCGCTTAAGCTCTTTAACACCGGTGGCTTTGAGCGAGGAAAACATCTGCACGCTGACCAGGTCATCGACTCCTGAATCTTTCATGTGCTTACGAACCGCCAGTACCGTGCTGTTGGCGGGGCCTTTTTTAAGTTTGTCGGCCTTGGTAAGTAGGATGTGTACCGGCATTTCGTTCTGCAGCGCCGAGTTGAGCATGATGGTGTCAAACTCCTGCATGGGATGACGGATGTCCATCATCAGGATCAGGCCTTTGAGGCATTGGCGCTCGAGCAGGTATTCAGTTAGGTGGCGTTCCCACTGTTGCTTCATCTTCAGCGGTACCTTGGCAAATCCATAGCCGGGCAGATCGACCAGACGCTGGTTCTCGGACAAGGCAAACATGTTGATCAGCTGTGTTCGGCCGGGGGTTTTACTGGTTCGTGCCAGCTTGCGATTTTCTGTGAGGGTATTGATCGCGCTGGACTTGCCGGCGTTGGAGCGCCCAGCAAATGCGACTTCAGCACCGATGTCGGCAGGGCATTCACGGATGGACGGTGCGCTCTGGGTGAATTCAGCTTTGTTAAATTGGATCGGAAGCACAGAGTATCCCTGCAAAAATAGTGTGATTTCAGTTGGTTAGTATATAATAATGCGGTTTTTTGCCGCTTAAAGCGGGCGTAATTGTATCTGTTGGCGAATCAAATGTATTCTCTCATCAGTGCGCTTAAGCATCGTTATTACAACAATTGCTGCATAACCGACAAACATACGGACACTAGCCAATGAACAACATCTTCAAACAAGCATTGATCGCTGTAAGCTTCCTAGTAGCCGCACAGGGTGCTAGTGCTGCAGGTAGCGCGGAAGCTGGCAAGGATAAAGTGGCGGTTTGTGCAGCCTGTCACGGCGCGGATGGTAATAGCCTAGCACCAAATTTCCCCAAGCTTGCCGGCCTGGGTGAGAAGTACATTCTTAAGCAATTGAAAGATATTAAGAGTGGCAAGCGTCAGGTTGTCGAGATGACGGGTTTGTTCGCCAATTCTTCTGAGCAGGACATGGCGGACATGGCGGCTTACTTTGACAGCCAAACCATGCAGCTGTCGGGCGCCAAAGAGCTGACGGTTCAGGTGGGTTCTGGTATTAAAGTGGATGGCCTGAAGCTCGGCGAAAAAATCTACCGTGCTGGCAGTACTGAAGTGGGCGCGCCATCTTGCACCGGTTGTCACTCCCCACGCGGTCAGGGCAATGCGCCGGCGGGTTACCCTCGCTTGAGTGGTCAGCACGCCGATTACATAGAAAAACAGCTGCGCAGCTTCCGCGCGGGAGATCGCACTAACGACGGCGAGAGCCAGATTATGCGTCAAGTGGCCGCGCGCTTGACCGACTCTGAGATCAAAGCTGTTGCTAACTACATTGCTGGTTTGAATTAATAGCGCGTTTAAGTAAAGCAATGCACTGCAAAAAGGCGGCCTCGGCCGCCTTTTTGCGTTTCCAGTGGTACATAATTATCTGCGAGCTCTGAGGGTGGACCCACAGGCGATAATATTGTCATCAGTTGCAGTGATTGAAGGGAACCTCAATAATGATCGCTGTCTATGTAAACGTGTTTTCTTTTAGCTTGTTTAGTTTTCCTACGGAGTAATTTCATAATGCGAATATTCGCTGCTGTGGTCGCCATGATGGTGTCCCTTGTTGCCTGTGCCGAAGAGTCGGTTCCTGTTCTGCCTCAATTTGAGGCTGGTCGCCACTACCAAGTACTGGATACACCGGTACGTACCCGTGATGCCTCGAAGGTCGAAGTGGCTGAGGTTTTTTGGTATGGCTGTGGTCACTGCTTCACCTTCGAGCCGATGGTGCAGCAGTGGAAAAAGCAGCAGGCCGATGATGTTTACGTGCTGCAGTCTCCAGCGCTCTGGGGCGACATTGATCTGAAAGCGAAGCCGTCAACTTGGCGCAACCCGATGGCGGTGCACGCTCGTGCCTTCTACACAGCGCAGGCCTTGGGTGTGAGTGAGCAGGTGCACATGCCAATATTTAACGCCTTGAATATCGAACGCCGCAAGCTTGCCGATGCCGATGAGTTGGCAGAGCTGTTTGCCGGTTACGGCGTGGAGAAGGAGACGTTTATTAAAGCCTACGGCTCATTCGGCATTACCAGTCAGGTGCAGCGCGCCTACTCGAACATGCTTGGTTATAAAATCACCGGTACTCCACAGATGGTGGTTAACGGTAAGTACACCATCAGTGCTCGCATGGCCGGTGGCCAAGCGGAAATGCTCAAGGTGGTGGATTTTCTCGTCGCCAAAGAGCGCGCCGCGCTGTAAGACCCTTCGACGGGCCGCTTCAGGCCCGTTATCTAGCTAGCCTGTTCTACTTTATTCCAGTTTCCCCCCCCCTGTTTTTCTAATACTCTCTCTTGTGTCTGAGCTCGGTCTCTATGGCTATACTCTGGCTACATGATTAGAGGTGCTCGATGGCAGAAGCAGAAGATAACCCGTGGCGTGAAAAGTATTTAAACGCACTGGATGAACAGGAGCGTTTAGAAGAGCGACAAACGCAGCAGACGGAATTGCTCAAGCGCGCGCTGGTGCGTGTTAGCTTGGCAGCCGAAGGCCTCGACGACGAACTGGATGATATTCTCGAGTCGGTGCGCGCAACCCTGCGCAAGGGGCAGCTCGATCGCCTAGAGGGCACGCTCGAAACGTTGGAAGAGTCGATACTGAGTTATGACCAACAACGTCAGTCGCAACATCAGCAGAGCCAGCAAGCAATGCTGCAGCTGCTGAGCAACCTGCAACCAATTTCACGGGAAGAGCGGACACTTGCTCGGGAGCTGAAGCTTTCATTGCAAGAGCCCGCTAAGAATACTCAAATGCTGGTGGAGCAGCTGCAGTGTTTATCCGGTATCGCCGCGATTCCCGTTGCGACGACAGAAGAACTCGATCCAATCGTGGCTGCTAAAGGCTCTTCAGCGGCCCATGCTGCTGGCGAGTCTGGCGATTATTCAGACAGCCCAGAGATTGTGGAGCCAAAAGATATTGACGTTGAATTGGGCAGTCGACTTGTGGTTGAGGCGCCGGGAGTCGAGCCGGTTAAACCCGGTTTGCTAGGACGCTTGTTTCGACGCGATGAGCGCAAAGCCAACATTCCTGATGCTACCCCCGAGCAGAGTGCTGATGAGGCGCACGAGGCAGTTGTAGAGGGGGTGATTGCTGATGACACACCTCGGCAGCCGGAAGCACTCGAAGGTCAGTTTCAAAGTAACACCGAGGTGCTGCGTGAAGAGACTCGGCGGGAGGGCGAGCAGAAGCCGGTGCATGAACCGGCGTTTTCACGTGTCTCGGATAAGGTCCATCTGGTATTGGCGGATCTTCTGGATCAGGTTGAACCTGTCGACAGTGTTGTCGAGAAGGCGCTCAACGCGCGTGAGCGCTTGGACAACGGACTGACCTGGTATGAGCTGGTACCCACTCTTGAGGATATTCGAGATCTTGTGCTGCAAG
>Ga0209396_1006652_pt1 | contig 10538 bp, 8 predicted proteins | sample GOMGulsemesocosm_6_FD_184638 | JGI IMG/M metagenome (GOLD analysis project Ga0209396, IMG submission 184638) | Methane-oxidizing microbial communities from mesocosms in the Gulf of Mexico - GOM8C Gulf of Mexico (SPAdes) (version 2) | ecosystem: Environmental > Aquatic > Marine > Cold seeps... | reverse complement strand
TTGATTAGCGTGGTAATTAGTTCACTTTCTTGGGTTGTTATAGGTTGTTTGGCTTCAAGTTTATCCAAAACAACCTTTATTTGAATACGTAGTTCATAAATACGGGTGTTTTCAGCATCAATAGCTGGGCGTAAAAAATTAAAAAACTGTCTCTTCTTTTGTTTAACATCACGTATTTCAGCAAACTCTGGCAATTTCACGTTATGCAAAGGCTTTTCAACATGTTCAACAAGCTTCGGCTTTTTCTTTGGTTGTGCTTTCTCTGGCAGCGGTTGTGGCTGATGTTTATAGGCGTCAAAAATAGGTTTGATCAAAGCGAAAGTAAATAACACCAAAACCGACATTTTGAAAATATTTGCTGTGCGCATTTATAAAAGTCCTTTTAACCAAGATTTAAATTTACGCTGAGAAAGTAATATCAGATTTAACCTCATCACCTTTAGCGACACTTAATTGCATACCAAATATCTCACGATACAAAATACCTTTAACGTTATAAAATAGTGGTGCTAGATATGTCAGCGCGAATAACGTTATTACTCCGCCAATAACCGAAGCACTACTACTAGCTAATAATGCGATAGGTAAAAAGGCAGCCACTAACATTAAAAACAGTAATAGATAAAGTATAAAAAGGTTGTGCCATTGGAAACGTGTTGCTTGCAATGACAAAGTTATCGCCTTAAGTGGAGAAAGGCGTTTCTCAACAACTAACGGCAATACTAACGACAAAGCGACTGCTAAATAGATACCAGGCACATACAGCAAAGATAATCCCATAGTAACGATTGTAGACGACAATAAGGCACAAAGCGCAACCCAGCTACCACGTTTTAAAAAAGCAAAAACCAACTTGGGATTAGTTTTTAATCCAACCGCATGAAATACGCCCATCATTTCTACCCCTACTAAAAAAGGATAGATCATCAAAGTCACGATAATGTTTAACAAAGAACTTGCTTGTTGATCTGCAAATACCGACTCTATGCCACCAAAAAAACTACTGACCACTAAGGTAACCAATACACCTAGAAATAGAGTAAAAAGGAGTCCTAAGTTAATAGAAATACGGGTTTTATTAGTATTAGCCCAAGCTTCTGTCAACACCGCCTTAACGTTGATGTTATATTCACCTTTTATTGCTTTTTCTAAACTACCACCGACTTGTAAAATTGAGCGCTCTTCCACGTAACTACCTTTGTTTATTTGAATTCAATAATTAGCTTTATTTGGGATAAAACTAAAAAAACATTATACAAAATTATCTGCCTTGTTTGGAAAGAATTTAGCGACGATGTATTTGCTTTAAAATTTGCTGAAAGTATTTCGCCCCTTTTTCTCGAGCAAGCTCAATATTATTTTCTGGGATCATTTCAGGCTCATTGTACACAGACAATACTTTACTCATGCTTGCTTCTCTAATGATATGCAGCAGCGGTAGCGGTGAACGGTTAGTATAATTAGCTGCATCATCGGGTTCTTCACCTTCAAAAACATACTCAGGATGCATACTGGCGATTTGAAATATGCCTTCATAACCTAAATCGACCAGTAACTCATTGGCATAATCTACCAAATCTAAGTAATCTTCAAAATCGCGAAAACCTAAACTACAAATAAAGAGTGATGTTTCCACCTCAGGCTTCTCAGCCAAAACAGTTAATTGTTCGGCAAACTCTTCCAAGGTTTTCTCTAAACGAGCTTGAGCACAAATATGATAACAAATGGTATTGTTAACAAATTCTTTTTTTGCAAATGGGCAAAAATTCAAGCCGATGATGATTTGTTCGAGCCATTGCTTAGTTTTTATCACTGCAGGATGATTTATATTTTCCATTTTCTCTGTCATTTATGTTCCGGTATTAGCGCTAATCTTTCGCGCTTTGTTGTAATTGCCACATTTTATAATCGTAGTTGTCTTGCTGAGTTAACAAATAATGGTGTTCACCCAAGCCACGGCTTAATCTTTAGCGTTTTGTTGTAATTGCCACATTTTATAATAATAACCTTGTTGAGTTAACAACGAATGATGGTCCCCCTGCTCAACTAACTCCCCCTGATGAAGAACAATAATATTATCTGCATCGACAATCGTCGACAAACGATGTGCAATCACTAAACTTGTGTGGTCTTTGGCAACTTCTTTAATCGCTGCCAATATCGCCTGTTCGGAATGGCTATCTAATGACGAAGTTGCTTCATCAAAAACGAGAATAGGCGGATTTTTCAAAATAGTACGCGCAATAGCAACCCGTTGTTTTTCGCCTCCAGAAAGTTTTAAACCTCGTTCACCAACCACGGTTTCTCCACCTTGAGGCAGAGATTGAATAAAAGCAGATAAATGAGCAAGTTCAATGGCTTTCTCCACCTCATCTTTATTGGCATTCACGTCACCGTACAGTACGTTTTCATACAGAGATTCATTAAATAACACCGTATCTTGCGGAACGATGCCTATATTTTTCCGTAACGAATGTTGGCTTACTTTTTCAATAGCCTGACCGTCAATGGATATCGTGCCTTTTTTACAATCATAAAAACGAAACAATAACTTCACTAAAGTCGACTTTCCTGAGCCACTCTCGCCCACAATGGCAACCTTTTGCCCTGCCTTAATAGTGAAGTTAATATTCTTTAGGATCGCGCGTTCTTCGTTATAATCGAATGAAACATTGTTAAAACACACTTCTCCTTTTTCAACATTTAATTTACTTGCATCAAGAACATCTTGAATTTTTGGCTTTTTACTCGTTAGGTCGAACATTTGTTCAATATTGGTCAAAGAGCCTTTAATTTCACGGTAAACAAATCCCAAAAAGTTTAGCGGAATAAATAACTGCATCATAAAGGCATTTATCAAGACAAAATCCCCTAAAGTCATGTGCTGATAAGTTACTTGATAAGCCGCTAATGCCAACATTGCTGTCATCGAAAATGAAACAATAAATGCTTGTCCGCCATTTAAGGCAAATAAAGACATTCTGTTTTTCATTTTTGCCTCTTCCCACCCTGCTAACTGTTTATCGTAACCACGTGCTTCAAATTCTTCATTAGTAAAGTATTTAACCGTTTCATAGTTAATTAAACTATCTATAGCACGGGTATTACTTTTAGAGTCAGCTTGGTTTACCGCGCGAATATAATGGGTACGTTTATTGGTGGCATACACAGAAAATGCAATATAACTGATGATAGATGAAGCAGTAACCAAGGCAAAAGCAATGCCATAATTGAACCACAATATACTGATCACCATAACGATCTCAATGAGTGTCGGAACAATATTAAAGACCATAAACTTGATTAAAAAGCCGATACTCGAGGTGCCACGGTCAATATCACGTGAAATACCACCAGTTTGACGGTTTAAATGAAAATCTAAATCGAGCTGATGAAGATGGCGAAATACCTTTAAACCGATTCGCCTCACCGCACGTTCAGTCACTTTAACAAATAAGGTATCTCTAATTTCTGCAAATAAGACAATCGCTAGCCGCACTACCCCATAACAAGCGACCAAAGCAAAGGGAACAAAGAAAATATTGTTATCTTGTTGAGTATCTAAAGTATCAACAATATCTTTTAAGATAAAAGGTAAATAAACGCTAGCAAGTTTGGTCAACACCATACAACTTAAAGCAATAAAAATTCTCGCTTTAAATTCTATGAGGTAAGGTAATAACATGGTAACAACACGCCAGTTAAAGGAGCTAACTTCGTGTTCAGGATGATGAGAACGGTGCATAAATAGGGATACTGTAAAGTAGAATAAAATTAAAACAAAAAGGCTACCTATTTTACATAGATAGCCTTCTAAAAAATCAGCTTAAATGGAGCTAGTGATTAGCCATTACCATCTTCTACACGACTTTTTAATTTTTGTCCTGGTCGGAAAGTAACAACTTTACGCGCAGAAATAGGAATATCTTCACCTGTTTTAGGGTTACGCCCTGGGCGTTCACTCTTAACGCGAAGATCGAAGTTTCCAAAACCAGAAAGCTTAACTTGCTCACCCGTTTCAAGAATTTCACGAACTTCTTCGAAAAATACTTCAACCATATCTTTTGCGTCGCGCTTACTCAGCCCAACTTTTTCAAATAAATGTTCTGCTACTTCTGCTTTGGTTAGCGCCATTGCTTAATCCCTCAGTGATGCATTTAGTTCATCTTTTAATGTATCAACCACTCGACTAACGACATCGTTAATATCTTTTTCTTCAAGTGTTTTGTTTTGATCTTGTAATACCATGGCAATTGCTAAGCTCTTATAACCCGCCTCAATGCCAGTACCTTGGTATACATCAAACAAGTTTAGATCAACTAAATAATTTCCGCCAACATTTTCAATGAGTTGTAACACTTTTTTTGCTTCAACTTCTTCTTTAACGATGACAGCAATGTCACGTCTATTGGCCGGAAAGCGAGATATTTCGCCTGCTTCAGGGATGTTCTGTGTTGATATTTCAGACAATAAAAGTTCAAAAATTAATGTTCGACCATTTAAGCCTAATTTCCGTTCTAATTCAGGATGTAAGGTCCCAACATGACCCACTAATACCCCATCTTTATGAATTGCGGCGGTTTGTCCTGGATGAAGCGCATCAATTTCAGCTTTTGAAAACTCATAAGCGCTGCTATTCGCTGTTAATGCTAACAAGGCTTCTACATCCGATTTAATATCATAGAAATCGCTAGCGGCTTTATCCATGCTCCAATGTTCTTCATTAATTTGTCCCGTGATAACACCGGCAAACATTTGCTCCTGACGAACACCATTTTCAGCATCGTTATCAGGGACAAAACGCAACCCCGTTTCAAATAAACGAATACGGTTTTGTTGACGGTTTTGGTTGTAAACCACCGATTGCAATAATCCCGTCCACATACTTAAACGCATCACTGACATTTCAGATGAAATCGGATGTGGCAAAGTCATTACATCTTGATTTGGATGAATGAGGCTTTGCACCTTAGGATCAACAAAACTATAAGTGATTGCTTCTTGATAGCCACGATTAACTAAAGTATTACGTAAACGACTAAGCGCCACATTGTGCTCTTTTTGCTCACGCATTGTTAATGTTGCTTTTGGAGAAACATTAGGAATATTGTTGTAGCCAAAAATTCTTGCTATTTCTTCAATCAAATCAACTTCTACTGAAATATCAAAGCGATAAGCTGGAACATTCACAGTCCAAACATTATCGACAAATGAAACAGTAAAACCTAATCGGGTTAATATTTCGCTAACAGTTTCATCATTGATAAAATGGCCAATACGACCATCTAATTTTTCACGACGTAACGTTACTGTTTTAGCTTTTGGTAAGTTTTCTTCGCTGACTGCTTCAACAATAGGACCTGCTTCACCACCAACAATATCAATTAATAGCTGTGTAGCACGTTCCATGGCATCACGTTGTAGTTCAGGGTCAATACCACGCTCATAACGATGTGATGAGTCAGTATGTAAACCATATTGACGAGCTTTACCTAAAATGGCCAATGGCGCAAAGAAAGCACTTTCTAAAAAGATATCTTCGCTTTTATTTTCTTCATCACTACTTACACCTGACTCTTGACCACCAAAAATACCCGCCATGGCTAAGGCTTTACTGTCATCGGCAATCACTAATGTTTCTGTAGATAACGTTACTTTGTTACCATCAAGTAATACTAAGATTTCGCCTTCAGTGGCGTAACGAACATTAATGCCACCGTCTAGTTTTGCTAAATCAAAAGCATGCATTGGATGCCCTTGCTCTAACAAAATATAGTTAGTTACATCAACTACCGGGTCAATTGAGCGTGTGCCACAACGACGTAGTTTTTCTACCATCCACAATGGTGTTTGTGCATTAACATTGATGTTTTTGATCACTCGTCCTAAATAACGAGGACAAGCATTAGGTGCTGATAAAGTAATTTCACGAATATCGTCAATAACGGGGGCTACAGCGGTAATTTCAGGCTCAGTTACTGTTAAGCTATTTAATACCCCTACTTCACGCGCTAAACCTTTAAGACCTAAACAGTCACCTCGGTTCGCTGTCAAATCAACGTCAATGGTGACATCGTTAAGATCTAAATATTCACGCACACACATGCCAATTGGCGCATCTTGTGCTAACTCTAGAATACCGGCAGAGTCATCAGCTAAACCAATTTCAGACTCACTACACAACATGCCGTGTGACGGAACCCCGCGTAATTTAGCCTTTTTAATTTTAAAGTTACCCGGTAATACTGCACCTACAGTAGCAACCGCAACCTTTAATCCTAAACGACAATTTTTTGCACCACAAACAATGTCAACTAATTCGCCATCATTGAAGTCAGCACCTAAATTGATTTTTGTAACTTGTAACTTATCTGCATCTGGATGAGGGCCACATTCAACCACTTCACCAATTAATACGCCGGTAAACTCACCGGCAACAGGGTCTACAGCATCAACTTCAAGGCCAGCCATAGTGATTTGATGAGCTAAGTCATCAGATGAAATAGCAGGATTTACCCACTCACGTAACCAAGATTCACTAAATTTCATTATTGGCTTTCCTACTTGAACTGTTTTAAGAAGCGAAGATCATTTTCAAAAAATGAACGTAAATCATTTACGCCGTAGCGCAACATGGTCAAACGTTCAACACCCATACCAAAAGCAAAACCGGTGTAAACTTCTGGGTCAATACCTGCTGATGTCAAAACATTTGGATGAACCATGCCACAACCTAATACTTCTAACCATTTACCATTTTTACCCATGATATCCACTTCAGCCGAAGGCTCTGTGAAAGGAAAATAAGACGGGCGAAAACGTATCTCTACTTCTTCTTCGAAAAAGTGATGTAAAAAGTCATGCAAAATACCTTTTAAATGGGTAAACGAGACATCTTTATCAACCATTAATCCTTCAACTTGATGGAACATTGGTGTATGTGTTTGATCGTAATCGTTACGATACACTTTACCTGGCGAGATAATACGCAACGGCGGTTGCTCTTTTTCCATGGTTCGAATTTGCACACCTGATGTTTGGGTACGTAGTACTAACTTAGGATTAAAATAAAAAGTATCGTGATCTTGACGCGCAGGATGATGCTCAGGAATATTTAACGCATCAAAGTTATGAAAATCATCTTCAACTTCTGGGCCTTCTTTTACAGAAAAGCCTAAATCACCAAAAAAGCTTTCAATGCGTTCAATGGTACGAGTCACTGGGTGTAAGCCACCAAGGTCATTAGCGCGCCCCGGTAAAGTGACGTCAATAGATTCAGCAGCAAGTTGTTTTTTAATAACTTCAGCACGTAATAGTTCACCACGTTCAGTCAATAATTTTTGAACTTGTTGTTTAGCAATATTGATCACTTGACCTGCTTTGGGCTTTTCTTCTTTAGGTAATTTACTTAAGCCTTTCATTTGTTCTGTGAACAGGCCTTTTTTACCTAAAAAATTAACACGAACTTGATCAAGTTCAGTTGGATCGGTTGCAGCAGCAATTGCTTGCTCTGCTTGCAAGATAATATCGTCTAAATTCATGAGTTCCTCTAAAACGACTCTAAAGCACTAATTATTATGGCTTCGGATAGACTAATGTTATTAAAAAAATTGGCGAACAGTTTACACAAATTCAGAGACAAAAAGTAGTAAACATTTAGATTTTATTGGCTTTTATCTTAATGAAATTAATCAACTCAATAGCTAATTTCTGATTTACCTACTAGCCTTGAATAATTAAGGAAAATAACAGCAACACAGTTACTGAGAATATAAGCTTAATTCTCCATTTAAAGGATTCGCATGGACGCTTTTACCGCTAGGCAAGCAATATTAAATAATAAAGAGCAAGTTGTCGCTTATGAGCTTTTGTACAGAAATGGCGTAGAAAATGTTTTCCCTAATATTGACCCTCACGAGGCCACGGCAAAAGTCATTATGCAAACTCACTTGAACCAAGGGATTGCACCGATAACAAATAAGAAGCCAGCGTTAATCAATTTTTGTGAGAAGTCGATTTTAGAAGGGTTACCGTTATTATTGCCCAACAAACAAGTGATGATTGAAATACTTGAGACAGTCACACCTTCAGACCAAGTTTATCAAGCATGTCGAGCCCTATACCATCAAGGCTATCATCTGGCATTAGACGACTTCGTTTATAAACCCGAATGGCAACGGTTTTTTAATTTAGTTAAATTGATAAAATTTGATATCCAAGAAACCCCATTAGAAAAGATTGCCCCGCTATTAGATAAGTTAAAACAACGTAAAAAATTAAAAATACTCGCTGAAAAGGTCGAAACCAAAGCAGAATTTATTGAAGCTAAAAGCCTAGGATTTAATTATTTTCAAGGTTATTACTTTTGCAAACCTGAGATGGGGAAAGTTTCTGATCTTGAAAGTAATCAACCAGTATTAGTCAGTTTGGTGCAAGAAAGTCTACAAAGCCCAATGAATATCAATAATATTTCAACTTTTTTCGAGAAGGACTCAGCCTTAAGTTACAAATTACTGAAATTTGTTAATTCCGGCGCATTACCGATAACGCAGCAAATGGACTCAATTAAAAAAGCCGTTGTTTATTTAGGTGAGTTGCAACTTAGAAAACTGATTTTACTGCTGGCAACAGGGGTATTTGCCCAAGACAAACCAAAAGAGTTAACGACAATATCCACTATTAGAGCAAGATTTTGTGAATTAATAGCGAAGAAAACGCTACCGGGTCAAAGTCAGGCGAGTTTTATTGTTGGGCTTTTTTCACTTCTGGACGCAATGTTAGACAAGCCTTTACCGTCGATACTGGGAAATCTATCGTTAGCCGATGAAGTTGTAGCAGCTTTAACCGCTGAAAAACCAACCTTTTTGAAGTATATTCTCGACACAGTTAAAGCTTATGAAACGGGTAGTTGGTACGGTATAAAAAAAGCTGCAGAAATGATTAATATTGAAGAAAAGCAGTTAGCTTCCTATTACAAAGAGTCTATTGAATGGGCAAATAAACTTGACCAATAAACAGGTAAAATATTGTAGGTCGGAATTTATTCAGACATTTTGTTAGGCTAAAGCCCAACCTACAATAATTAATTAAATTTAATCAATTAACTGATATTGCTCTTTCAAGATAGCAACAATCTCTGCTTTAGGGTTGTCACTTAAAACGATTTTTTCACCGGTAATTTTTTCTGCTATCTCAGTATAGGTTTTTGAGACTTGCATTAAGACTTCGGTAGGTAATTCGTTATCAACAGCTAAAGCAAGACGCTCTTTCATGCGATCTTTATTTAAGAGAATATCTGGATCTGGGAAGTGATTTAATAATAACTGGCGGAAACCTTCTTTTGAATTTTCAACCACTTTACCACCACGGTATTGCTCACCATCCCAAATGCGAGAAGAATCTGGCGTACCCACTTCATCCATGTAGATCAGTTTATCGTTACCGGCTTTATCTTTGACATAACCAAATTCAAATTTGGTATCAACAAAAATTTGGTCTAACTTTTCTAAGGCCGCAGAAATAACATCAAAACCTTCCGTCAAAAACTTCTCATATAAAGTAATATCGTCAAGTGATTTGAAGTTGAACGCTTGATAGTTATCTTCAATGTTTTTACGGGTAATATTAACATCGTCAACAGCTGGGACACCTGGAATACCTTCTAAAATACCTTTAGTAGATGGGGTTTGTAATAACTCGTTGAGTTTACTGTCTTTTTCTAACCCTTCTTCTAAGGCAATGCCACAAAAATCTCTTTCACCTTTGGTATATGAACGCCACATTGAACCGGTAATATATTGACGACAAATTGCTTCTATCATCACAGGTTTGGCTTTTTGTACGATCCAGACAAAAGGATGTGGAATATCGAGAATATGAGAGTCGGCTAAACCTTGCTCTTTAAATAACTTAAACCAGTGATTTGAAATAGCATTTAATGCCGCGCCTTTGCCCGGAACACCTTTCATGCCGCCTTTACCTGTCCAAACACAGTCAAAGGCAGAGATACGGTCACTGATCACCATAATGGCTAATGGAGTGTCACTAGGGACATCGTAGCCTTTTTCTTCGATTAGACGTTTACTGTCACTATCTGTTAACCAATAAACAGAACGAACTTTACCGCTATGCACGGGTGCATCGGTACGGATGGGTAAATCATTATTTACCGCTAAAACTTGATCAGCAAGACTCATAATAAGACCTTTAATTCATATATTTAGATTGAGGTTAACTTTGGCTTTATTCTCGTATAACGACACTATTAACACCGCATTGTAGGTCGGCATTCATGCTGACATTTTGTTAGGCTAAAGCCTAACCTACAACAGGTTCATCCATTAAGCGTTTAATAAATGAAAATTAAACGAACGATGGCCAAACTTTTAACTAAATTGACTTGTCGCGTTCTAAATAAATCAGTTTAGTTAAACATTCATAACTCGTTTAGATTTTTATTCCTGACTTTTACGTCAAGTTTTTCTTATCCTAGAATAAGAAAAGGACGCCGAAGCGTCCTTTCTAAAAGCTAATAACTC
>Ga0209396_1006649_pt1 | contig 10542 bp, 8 predicted proteins | sample GOMGulsemesocosm_6_FD_184638 | JGI IMG/M metagenome (GOLD analysis project Ga0209396, IMG submission 184638) | Methane-oxidizing microbial communities from mesocosms in the Gulf of Mexico - GOM8C Gulf of Mexico (SPAdes) (version 2) | ecosystem: Environmental > Aquatic > Marine > Cold seeps... | reverse complement strand
GGTCAAGAATATATGATTGACAGATTATTAATTGGTTTACTTGCAAATGGACATGTTTTATTAGAAGGTGTGCCTGGATTAGCAAAAACATTAGCTATAAATACATTATCTGACACTATTGGAGGAAACTTTAGTAGAATTCAATTCACACCAGATTTATTACCAGCTGATGTTGTTGGTACAATGATTTACAGTCAGAAGAAAGAAGAATTTCATGTGAAAAAAGGGCCAATATTTGCAAATTTTGTATTAGCAGATGAAATAAACAGAGCGCCAGCAAAAGTGCAATCTGCTTTATTAGAAGCCATGCAAGAAAGACAGGTTACTATTGGTGAAACAACTTATAAATTACCAGTCCCATTTTTAGTTCTAGCCACACAAAACCCTGTAGAGCAAGAAGGAACTTATCCTTTACCAGAAGCTCAAATAGATAGATTTATGCTTAAAGTAAGCTTAGGTTACCCAACTAAAGAGGAAGAAAAGCAAATTGTTAGACAAAGTATTTCATCTACGGGATTCCCTAAAGCCACTAGCGTTGTATCATTAGACCAAATTATTAAAGCTAAAGAGTTAGTTAAAGAAGTATATTTAGATGAGAAAATTGAACAATATATTATTGATTTAGTTTTTGCAACTCGTAATCCTAAAGATTATGGTTTAAATAACTTAGAATTCTTAATTAGTTTTGGTGCTTCTCCAAGAGCATCTATTAATTTAGCGCTTGCTGCTAAAGCATATGCCTTTATTAATCGTAGAGGTTTTGTTACCCCTGAAGATGTTAGAGCAATTTGTCCAGATGTGTTACAACACAGAATAGGATTGACATATGAAGCGGAAGCGGAAGATGTAACTCAGGGAGATATTGTGAAAAAGATTATGGAAATTGTACAAGTTCCATAATTTGAATATTTTAGTCCATTTCTCAAAAAAAACTATTATTAAATAAAAAACTAAACATTAACACTAAAGATCTTATAAGAAAAGTTAGAAAAATTGAGATAAAAACTAAAGGTTTAACGTCTCAAATTTTTTCAGGTGAATACCATTCGGCATTCAAAGGAAAAGGAATGGCTTTTAGTGAAGTAAGAGATTATGCAGTTGGTGATGAAATTAGAACAATAGATTGGAATGTTACAGCCCGATTCAATGAACCATTTGTAAAAGTTTTTGAAGAAGAACGAGAATTAACAGTTATGTTAATTGTTGACATTTCTAACTCAGGAATGTTTGGAACTAAGAATGCCTTAAAACGTGAATTGATTACTGAATTAAGTGCAGTATTAGCTTTTTCTGCATCTGCAAACAAAGATAGAATCGGATTAATATTATTTTCTGATAAACTAGAAAAATACATTCCACCTAAAAAAGGTAAATCACATGTGTTAAGATTAATTAGAGAATTAATCTATGCTGAACCTACAGGCGAATGTACAGACATTGCAGGCGCACTAAAGTTCTTTTCAAAAATGGTTAAGAAAAAAAGTACAGCTTTTTTATTGAGTGATTTTAGATCAAAAGAATATAAAGATGCCATCAAAATTGCAAGTCGAAAACATGATTTAATTGCTCTAAAATTTAAGGATACTGCAGAAATGGAGTTACCTAATATTGGTTTAGCAAAATTTAATGATCTTGAAACTGGTAAAACAAAACTAGTAAACACATCACGTAAAGGTATTAGAGAAAAATACAAGCAAAAACAAATTGATTTTGACGCAACTACAAAGGATATTTTTAGACGTTCAAATATTGATTATACAGAAATAATGACTGACCAGGATTACATTAAACCATTAATCAATTTATTTAAAAGAAGATAATGAAAGCTTATATTTACATATTGACTTTTATTTTATCATTCAATAGTTTTGGGCAGGATTCTGTGGCTGTTTCTATTAAGGATACAACTATTAGAATTGGAGAACAAACGTTGTTAAACTTAGAGTTTTATTACTCTACAATCGATACTGTTGATATTGAATGGCCTCAGTTTGATAATTATATTAGTAACGAAATTGAAATCATTGATAAATCAGAATTAAAAACAATTCCATTAGATTCTCTTTCAAGGTTTAACTTTTTAAAAACACAATCGTTTATTGTGACTTCTTTTGAACCAAATAAGCACCTCATCCCAGCTTTAGAGTTTACACACTTTGACTCCACTTACGTAAGTACTGAATTAAACTTTACCGTAAACACAGTTGAAGTTGACACGACAAAAGGGTTAACTGACATTAAACCTATTTATGAAGTTGACTATCCGATTACAGAACGTGTAGCTGATTTTGCTAAAAGCAATTGGTATTGGTTTTTAATAATAGTATTAGTTGCTATTATTGTAATTTTATATTTAAAATACAAGAACAGACCTGTTGAAGAAAAAATTGCACCTAAAATTATTATTCCAGCACACATTAAAGCCTTAGAAGTTCTAAACCAATTAAAGAAAAATTCAGCTTGGGAATCAGAGAATAAAAAGCAATATTACTCAAGTTTAACAGATGCAGTACGTTTATATTTAGAAGATAGATATAACATACAAGCACTTGAAAAAACAACTAAGGAAATAATTACAGAATTGAAATTCACTAACATTTCAGTTGACGATAAATACTTTTTAAAAGAGATATTACGTCAAGCTGATTTTGTAAAGTTTGCCAAATTCACCCCATCTAGTGATGATGGTTTGAATGCATTAAATAAATCATTTGAATTTGTTGAAAAAACTAAAGAAGTAATTGTAAAACAAATAAAGACTGAAGATAATGTGGACTAAATTATTTGACATATCTTTATTTGATTATGAATATGTTCATAAAGAGGCCTTTTGGTTACTATTGATTATACCTATTCTTATACTTTGGTATTTATTAAAAGAAAAAGACAAGGGAAAAAACATTAACATCTCTACCTTAGATAATTTTGAAGACACACCCTTTAATATTTTCAGTTTTGCAAAGCATTTTAATTTTATTATCTCATTAATTGGTTTATCATTAATTATTGTAACCTTAGCAAAACCACAAGACTCTAAGGATGTTGAAAAATTTAACAAAAAGAATATTGAAGGAATTGATGTTATTCTAGCGTTAGATGTTTCAGGAAGTATGATGGCTGAAGATTTTAAACCGAATAGATTAGAATCTGCAAAAAAAACAGCTTTAGAATTTATTGAAGAAAGGCCTAATGACAGAATCGGTTTAGTGGTTTATGAAGGAGAAGCTTATACACAAGCTCCATTAACAAATGATCACGTATTATTACATGACTTACTTCTTGGTATTCAATCTGGATTAGTTGCTCCAGGAACAGCTATTGGTTCTGGTTTAATAACAGCTGTTAATCGTTTACGAGAAAGTGACGCAAAAAGTAAAGTGATTATTTTACTATCTGACGGTGTTAACAATCAGGGAGAAGTTGATCCAGTTACTGCTTCAGAAATTGCAAAAGAATTTGGAATAAGGGTGTACACCATTGGTGTTGGTAAGAATGGTACTGCTCCTTTCCCTATGCAAACAATGTTTGGTACTGTCATGCAACAAGTTCCTGTTGAAATTGATGAAGCTTTACTAAATAATATTTCTGAAATCACAAATGGTAAATACTTTAGAGCAAAAAATGAAAAAGAATTACAATCTATTTACTCTGAAATTGATTTATTAGAGAAGTCCAAAGTAAGCGTAATTGAATTTAAAACAGATCCACCAGAAAAATATTACGGATTTTTATTTGTAGGACTTCTACTATTGTTGATTTCGAAATTAATTTCAAACACATTATTAAAAAGTATCAATTAAATGCAACAAAAAAATTATACATATTCAATTAAACCAATCACCTTAGCTATAATAGTTTGGGAGGTTATTTTTTGGACTGTCTTTTTTAGTTTGTTCTTTTATATGACAGAACAAGTAGAAGCATTTAGAATAGAAAATCGTGAATACTTACCTTTATTCTTAATAATACCATTACTTATTGTAGGTTTTATTTTAACCTTATTATGGAAAAACAGAGCTATTAAACGGTTGTCAGATAATAAATTATCGCCATTCTTAATTCATCCAATTTCAACATTAAAAACATTTATAAAATTCTTTTTATTTAGAAATGCTATCGCTTTTTTATTAATCGGATTATTAAATCCGCAATACGGAAAAGGAAAACAAAAAGCTGTTAGTGAAGGAATAGAAATTATGATTGCCTTGGATATCTCTAATTCCATGCGTGCATTAGATTTAGATCATGACAAAAATAGATTAAAGGTAGCAAAACTATCAATAGAAAGATTATTAAATAATTTACATGGTGACAAAGTAGGGGTTGTAATTTTTGCTGGTGATGCATTTATGCAAGTTCCACTAACTACTGATTATAGTACTGCTAAAATGTTTTTAAATTCCGTTTCACCTGATATGATGACCAATCAAGGTACGTCAATTGGTATGGCCATTGAAAAGGCTATGACCTCATTTGATTTTGATAATGGTGTAAACAAAGCCATTATAGTCATGTCTGATGGTGAAGATTTTGAAGGTGCTGCCCTATTAGCTGCTAAGGAAGCACTCGAGAAAAAAGTAATTGTAAACACTGTTGGAATGGGGACGTCAAACGGCACTGTTATTCCAGATTTTAAAAATGGAAGAAGAGTTGGCCTTAAAAAGGATGAAGATGGAAATACTGTTATGACGTATTTGAATGAGCCAATGTTGAAGCAAATAGCCCAAGAAGGTGGTGGTTCTTATACTAAAGCTAACGGAACTTATGTTAATTTAAATGGACTTTTAGAAAGTATAAAAACGATTGATAAAACAGAAATAGATTCAAACCTTTATACTGACTATGAAGATCAATTTCAATGGTTTATTGGTATTGGATTGCTATTTTTAATTGGTCATTACTTTTTCACATCAAAAAGAAGTGGAATCATTCATAAATTACAAGATTATGAAGTATAGTTTAATAATCATATCAGTATTAATGTCATTTTTATCTTTTAGTCAAGATGATGTGAAAAAGAATGTTTATAAGGGAAATATATTTTATCAAGATTCTGAATTTGAAGATGCTAAGTACTATTACGAAAAAGCTGTTTCTGAATATGGGTTTAATTTTAAAGCAAATTATAATTTAGCCAATACCCTAATTAGACTGAAAGAATATGACAAAGCAATTGAAACGTATGAAAAAATTGCTGAATACACAAATACCAACGAGAAAAAATCAAAAATATATCACAATATTGGCAATGCACAAATGTATGCATTACAAATAGCATCTAAAGAAAAGTCAGCTAAAACTGACGATCTTGTTTCTAAATTAGATGATGCTATAGAATCTTATAAGACTGCATTAAGGGCAAACTCTAGAGATGAAGAAACAAGATATAATTTAGCTTATGCTCTTGAAATAAAGAAAAAATTAGACGAACAACAAAAACAAGAACAAAAAGATAAAAAAGACTCTGACGATAAGAAAGATTCTGACGACAAAAAAGACGGGGAGAAGGGTGACGATAAAAAGGATGGAGAGAAATCAGATAAAAATCAAGATGGTGACAAATCTGAAAATCAAAAAGATAAAGACCAAGATAAATCAGAAGACGAAAAAGAATCTGACAAAGAGGGAGATAAAAAAGAGGATAAAGACTCGGATGGGAAACCAAAAGAGCAACAACCTCAACAACAAAAAATTTCAAACGAACAAGCCAAACGAATTTTAGAAGCAGCTGAAAAGGCTGAAAAAGAAATACAAAATAAATTAAATAAACAAAAAGTGATTGTTGGTGAAAAAGGAAAAACTAATAAAAAGAAAGATTGGTAAACACCATTCCTTTTTTTTGAAATTTGTTTAAAAAATAAAAATAATGAAACATATATTAAGTTTGATAATTCTACTAATAAGTCTATTTGGGTATAGTCAAGTAGAATTTAAGGCTTCAGTAAATTATAACAAAGTTGCTGTAAATGAAGTTTTTTCATTTGAAATATCTTCAAATGTGCAGGGCCAAATTTATCAACCAAATTTTAACGGTTTACAAGTTGTAGGTGGCCCCCATCAATCAAGTTCGTCCAGTGTAATGATTGTTAATGGTAAAAGACAAGCCGTTAGAAATATAAAATTCAAATGGCAAGTTAGAGGGAATAAAAAAGGAAAATTTACCATTCCAGCTACCACTATGGATTACAATGGCGCACAATACAAAACAAAACCAATTACTGTTTCTGTTACTAATGCCAACGAAAGTCAACAAAAAGCAAAAGCCACCTCAGACTTCTTTGTTCGCATCTCAACCAACAAAAAAAACGTATATCTTGGAGAACCATTTATAGTCACATTAAAAATGTATTCACGACAATCACCAAGAGGAATTGAAGAATTAAAACTTGGTGAATCAAACGGAATAATTAAAAAAGATTTATACCCAAACAAAACTAATTATGAAACAAATACGGAAACTATTAATGGTATAAATTACCACACTATTCTACTGAAACAAGAATTATGTTATGCGCAAACTACTGGCTCAATAAAAATTGAACCCTATTATATTTCTGCTTTATTCCAAAGAAGCTTTTTCCAACAATATAGACAAGAAGGAAATTCAAATTCATTAAATATTACCGTAAAAGAAATGCCTGGTAATAAGCCTAAAAATTTTAACGGCTTAGTTGGAGAGTTCAAATTATCAAATTCAATAAGTAAAACGACTATTAAAGTAAATGAAGCTATTGATATCAATATTAATATATCTGGAAATGGAAATTTAAATCTATTTGATGATCCAGTGTTAGATTTACCAAATGATTTTGACCAATTTGATCCAGAAATAAAAAGAAATGTAAAAACATCATCAAAAGGGACATCAGGTAACATTTCATTTAATTTTGTCATTGTACCTACATTTTATGGAGACTTTGAAATTCCAGCTTATTCTTTTTCATATTTTGACATAAAAGAAAAAAAATATAAAACACTAACTACTGGTACTTTCAAAATGCATGTCGATAAACCAGATGGGGAAGCTGGAGAAATAATTAAACAAAAAAAGGATGTTAACATTGAAGAAACAGATATTAGATACATTCATGCCAACGAATTTTATACATTCAAAAATTCAGATTTAATAGCAAACTCTATTATTCATTATTTTTTAATCGCTTTACCTTTTATTGGGGTGTGGTTAATTCTATTTTTCAGAAATAGAAACAATAATATGTCTGATGCTACTAAAATTAAAGTTACCAGTAAAACAGCAAAAAAATCAATTAACAAATACTTAATTGAAAGTAAAAAATTACACCAATCGGGAAGTGATGATGCAGCCGTTAAAGAATTATCTTCTGCATTAAAATCATATTTAAAGAAAAAATTAAATTTATCTGAAAATGATTTGAATAAAGCTACAGTTTTATCTAAGCTAAAAAATGAATCTGTTAGTCAATTATTTAATAAATGTTGGCAAACTATAGAAATGTATCAATATGCACCTATTAACGCAACTGAAGTAGATACATTAATTAATGATACCGAAAAATTAATTAATTTAATAGATAAAAAATAAAATTAAATGAAACATTTAGTATCCTTTTTAGTTCTATCAATATCTCTTTTTGGCTTTAGTCAATCCACTGTAGAGATTGGAAATAAAGCCTATCAAAATGAACATTATAACATAGCTGTTCAAAATTATTTAGAGGCTATTTCTAACAATCAAAAATCATCTGAATTATATTATAATTTAGGTAATGCATACTTTAAAACTAATGAAATAGGTGAAGCAATTTGGGCGTATGAACAAGCCTTAAAAATTGATCCTTCAAATGAAGATATTCTTTACAATTTAAATTTCACAAACAACCTAACAGCCGATAAACTAATAATTGAAACGAAAGGGATTGGCAGCTGGTTAACAAAAAATGTATTTCAATTTTCAGAAAATTTTTGGTTTTATATTAGTCTAATCTCAGCTTTATTAACTGCTTTAGCCTTATATTTATTCTTTACGCCATCCAGTCATTTAGTTAATAATTTAAGTTTGTTGGCTGGAAGTATATTCGGGTTGATGTTAATTTTATCTTTTTCATTTGCATTAATGCATAAATCAAGACTCATAGAAAATACTAAAGCTGTCATTATTACTGCTAACGCAAAAATTTTAACAAGTCCTTCAAATGATGCTACAATTTCTTTTGAACTCCATGAAGGTGCTCAATTAAACTTAAAGTCAACGCAAGAGAATTGGTATGAAGTTAATTTAAATACCAATACAGGGTGGGTAAATAAAAATGAAGTTTGGATCTATTAATAACGAAAAAGTGATAATAGTTACCCAACAACAAAAAATCTTGCTCTATCTTTGTTGTACAGAATTAAAAAATAAAAAACAAAAACATGGTAAATACATTAACTTCAAGAGAATTAATTGAAAAATTAGCAACAGGAGAAAACATTACGGTGATTGACGTAAGAACTCCAGAAGAAGTAGCTGAAGGTAAAATTATTGGGGCGGCTAACATTAACATCTTTGATGCTGATTTTGCTGACAGAATAGCTGGATACGATAAATCCAACACATATGCAATGGTTTGTAGATCAGGAGCAAGAAGTGGGCAAGCTTGTATGCATATGGATTCAATGGGATTCGAAAACGTTAGCAATGTTGAAGGTGGAATGGTAGCTTGGGTTGGTGAAGTTGAATAAAACATATCGCATTTTAAATTATAAAAAACCATTAGAAATTAATCTAATGGTTTTTTGTTTTATTATCATTTAATTAAACCTTATTTTATCGCCTTTACTTTATTTAAAATTAAGTGTTCAATTTCATTGTTTAATACGCTTAACTCATCCAAAGATTTGTTTAATTGGATTTGAATAGATTGCTTAGCCGTTTCAAAAGATGACTTTACATTTGTAAACATAGATTTATAATAGTTTATTCCTTCTCCTAAATTTTTAGAAAAGTTCACCAAGTATTTTTCCTGTTTCCTATTCATGTCAGATGTCGTTTCACTTATTTTAGTTTTTAAATAATCTAAGTACAATCCTAATTCCTTTACAAACATGTTTGGTCTATCAGTTCGTACCATCACATTATTTTTACCATAAATGTGCCCAACCATTTCAGACAATGAAGTTTCTTTTGAATAATAGGCCATATTAGGTCCTGGACAAATTGAAACACCATCACCTTCTACTTTTCTATTAATATCATTAACCATTAAAGCGGATGTTCCTAAGCCCACACAAATACAAGATTTATCTGTTATGTTAGTATATTGCTTTTTGTAATCAATTTCTGATATTTCTTCTTTTTTCTCTTCTAATTGCTTAATTTTTAAATGTTGATATTGACGTGAAGCTGTACACATAGATTTTTCAGAAAACTCCTTATCCAACGCTAAAAACTTTTTAGGACAAGAACTTCCAGGTCTTCCTTTATCCGCAAAAGCAACCTTTTCTATATCTTTTGTGTTTCCTCTTAAATTATTAAAAGGTACACCTAACGGTGAAATATTACTCAAGTACAAATCTTTCTCTTTTGCTTTTTGTAATTGTTTTAATGTATTGTCATCAACTGTTGTAGCTTCAGGAACTAATAAGAAAGGACTCCCCCAACCTACAGAATCAACACCATAATTATTAATTAAAAAGGCTTGTTCTTCAGCAGTTCCTACTCCACCTTGAGCTGTAATCTTAATATTTAAAATATCTTTAGGAATTGTTTTACCTTTAGTTTCCAAGGCACCTACCAATATTTCATAAACCGAACTAATCAATTCATTCCTATTGGTTTTAAACTCTTCAAGTATTGGTCCCATTAAAAACCCTTCAGTTGCAAAAGCATGTCCTCCACAATTTAATCCTGATTCAATTCTATACTCCGATACCCAAATTCCCTTTTTTGCTAAAAATTTCCCTTGAATTAAAGCCGAGCGATAATCACTTACTTTAATCACCACTTTCTTCTTAATCTCACCATTACTATTTGGGAAGAAATCATCAAACTGTTCTAAGTAAGCAAATAAACGTGGATTCATTCCCGCAGAGAACACCATAGATGAGCTTAAATCACTATTAGCATAGCCTCTTAAAGCTGCATGCGCATCATTAAACTCTACAGGTAGAAGTTCATTTTTGTCAGCAGGATTATAGTTTGCATTATCTAACTTTGTCATGATATTTACATTAATATCACCTAATGATAAATTATCATTTAACCACTTCTTAATCTCTGAAACATCTGTAATTTTGTCTGTGAATTTTACAAACTCTTGCTTTAAAGTAGATGTATCAGGAAGCATGCTAAAATATTTTTTTAGTTCATTTCCTTTTTCTATTGAAGTGTTTTTAATGTTTTCTAATTTTTTCTCTGCAACTTCTTTCATTAAGTTCAGATATGACGTTATTCTCTTAGCTCTAGAATCGTCTTCTTTTTCACCTATTTCGGTGTAAGGTAATTTGAATTTACTTGTATACATTTTACGCATTTTCTCAAGTAGCATATCATCACTTATAAAAATAACTGAATCAATACCA
>Ga0209396_1006648_pt1 | contig 10543 bp, 8 predicted proteins | sample GOMGulsemesocosm_6_FD_184638 | JGI IMG/M metagenome (GOLD analysis project Ga0209396, IMG submission 184638) | Methane-oxidizing microbial communities from mesocosms in the Gulf of Mexico - GOM8C Gulf of Mexico (SPAdes) (version 2) | ecosystem: Environmental > Aquatic > Marine > Cold seeps... | reverse complement strand
ATACATGTACTGCAACGACGGATAACCACAAACATCTGCGATTTCAGCGGTTGGGCAGTTGGTATTTTTTAGCATCCTGCACGACTTACGCAGTTTTTCATGATGTATCTCATTGTGAATACTATGACCACGTTCTTCTTTAAAACGTTGTTCTAGATTTGAACGAGAAATACCAACATAATCTAGTACTTGACCAACTTTGATACCCCGACAGGCTTTTTGACGGATAAAATGCATTGCTTGCATCACATGAGTGTCTTTTATCGCTTTAAAATCAGTCGATTGTCGCTCAACGATGTGAGCTGGCGGGATCAGTAGCGGTTTATTGTTACACGGCTGACCGTTGAGTAAGCGATGAAGTTTTCGCGCCGCTTGAAAGCCAATTTCAAAACAACCTTGACTAACAGAACTGAGACTTACCCGGCTAAGAAAACGTGCTATTTCATCGTCATCGATACCAATTACCGACAACTTATCCGGCACTAACATTCCAGTATGGTCGCACACCTGTAATAAATGTCTGGCGCGAGCATCCGTAACGGCGATCACACCGACTGGCGTCGGCAACGATTGTAACCAATCAGACAAACGCTTAATGGTATGTTGCCATGTCTCAGGCTTAATCGGATGACCACGATAAACCTGACATTCGTAACCGTCAGCCTTACAAATACTAACGATGGCTTTTTCTCGCTCTTCGGACCAGCGATGATGCTCATCCTTTGGCGTACCATAAAAGGCAAAGCGCTCGATACCTTTCTGTCGTAAATGCTGATAGGCCGCATCGATTAATGCATGGTTATCTGTAGCAACATAAGGAACATCAGGGTAATCAGTGGCATTGGTATAGGAGCCGCCGACCCCGACAACAGGCACGGTGGTTTTTTGTAATGCCGCTTGAATTTCAGGGTTATCAAAATCGGCAATAATGCCATCTCCGCCCCATTCATCGATATTTTCAAAGCGCGCTAGGAAATCTTCTTCCAGATACAAGTCCCAATCAACCTTGGACGTTTGTAAATAATTACCAATGCCTTCAATCACTTTACGATCATATGTTTTACTAGCATTGAGCAAAAGAGTAATACTATGTTTTTTCTCAAACATCTCGCCTTCTACTTTTTATTAGTTTTATAAGGACTAATTTTCATAAAGAGAATTAGTGATAATGACACCATACAATATAATTTAGGCCATTCTAAAACTATATTTAGTAACTTTATTATGTTTTTTCACTTTTCTTAAATTAGACAAAACCTAAAGTAAATTTCGTAATTGCTCTCAATCGAGAGAGCATCAATGATATGGCATCTTTCAAATAACCATCATTAAAGAAGCGACTATGTATATAGGGATCGATTTAGGCACCTCTGGTGTAAAAACCATATTAACCAATGACAGTGGTCACATATTAGCAACCACTAGCCAATCACTTGAGGTATCGATACCTCACCCGTTATGGTCTGAGCAAGATCCCACTCACTGGTGGCAAGCAACTCAGGTCTGTCTTAACCAACTCACTCAGCAACAGGACTTATCCAAGGTCACCGCTATTGGTTTTGCCGGTCAAATGCACGGCGCGACCCTCGTTGATAAAGATAATCAAATCATACGCCCAGCGATGTTATGGAATGATGGTCGTAGCGAGCCACAATGTCAGGAAATAATGACGGCAGTACCCAACGCCAAGAAAATCACTGGCAACCTTGTTATGCCAGGTTTCACCGCGCCAAAAGTGTTGTGGGTCAAACACCATGAACCAGAAGCCTTTGCACGAATACATAAAATACTATTACCAAAAGATTACTTACGATTATGCCTAAGTGGTGATTACGCATCTGATATGTCCGATAGCGCTGGTACCAGCTGGCTAGATGTTGGTAGTCGTAACTGGAGTAACGAAATGCTCGCTGCAACCGGAATCACCGTTAGTCAGATGCCAACACTTTATGAAGGCAGTGACATTACCGGTTATCTAACCGCTGACTTAGCAACACGCTGGGGAATGAACAATGTTGCTATCGTTGCGGGCGCTGGTGACAACGCCGCTGGCGCGTTAGGTGTCGGCATCACACATTCCGGTCAAGCGATGCTTTCATTAGGCACGTCTGGCGTTTATTTTGCGGTAGGCGATGGTTATAAAAGTAACCCTGATTCTGCGGTACATAGTTTTTGTCACGCGCTACCGAACAGCTGGCATTTAATGTCCGTGATGCTTAGCGCCGCTAGTTGTCTACAATGGTTTGCTAAGCAAAGTGGTATCGAGGATGTTTCGCAACTGCTGGCACAAGTAGAACAACAAACCACCATCGATGATCCGACTGTGCCCTATTTTCTGCCTTACTTAACCGGTGAGCGCACCCCGCACAATAACCCTCACGCCAGCGCAAGCTTCTTTGGCCTAACCGCAAACACTTCACGAGCAGCCATGAGCCAAGCGGTGTTGCAAGGAGTCACAATGGCACTCGCCGATGGCATTGATGCCTTACATTCAGCAGGACTATCACCAGATGATATAAGCCTGATTGGAGGTGGCGCAAAGAGTCCTTATTGGCGCCAACTATTGGCCGACGTTATTGGTAAGCCCATTAGTTATCGTGAAGGTGGTGAAGTAGGACCGGCCTTAGGCGCAGCGAGACTGGCGCAAATCGCGATGAATCCAGCGACGCCAATTGCAGATATTTGTCCGGTCCCACCATTGATTGAACGTTATCAACCAAATCCTAACTTGATTGGATATTACCAGCAACGCCGTCAAAAATTTAGCCAGCTTTATCGACAGCTAGAGCAACTGTTTTAAATCACTAACAACGATTACTAGTAAAGAATCCGTCTTTTTTAGCTGAAAAAACATAAAAAAGAAAAAGCGAGTAAAAATCCATAATTGTTGGCAGCTGCCGCAGGGTTCATCATAGAGACATATTTTATTCTTACCTAAACAAAACACAGGTAAGCACCAACAGGAGTGACAGATGTCATCATACTTTTCACAAATAAATAAAATTCAATACGAAGGGCCAGACTCGACCAACCCCCTCGCCTTTCGTCATTACAACCCAGATGAGATCATTCTTGGCAAGACCATGAAAGAGCATTTACGCTTTGCCGCCTGTTATTGGCATAACTTCTGCTGGAACGGCAGTGATGTTTTCGGTGGCGGCACTTATAACCGTCCATGGTTAGAATCAGGTGATGCAATGCAACGCGCGATTCAAAAAGCAGATGTTGCGTTCGAGTTTTTTGAAAAACTTAATATTCCTTACTACTGTTTCCACGATATTGATGTATCACCGGAAGGCAGCTCTCTCAAGGAATACGTGGAAAACTTCGCCCGTATGACCGATATTTTGGCCGAAAAACAAGAACAAACAGGCATGAAATTACTGTGGGGCACAGCAAACGTCTTCAGTAACCCTCGTTTCCAGTCTGGTGCGTCAACCAATCCGGATCCAGAAGTCTTCGCTTGTGCGGCAACTCAAGTCTTTAATGCGATGAATGCCACGAAGAGACTGGGCGGCGAAAACTACGTATTGTGGGGTGGTCGAGAAGGTTATGAAACACTGCTTAATACCGATCTAAAACGCGAACGTGAACAACTAGGCCGCTTCATGCAAATGGTTGTTGAACACAAGCATAAAATCGGTTTTGAAGGCATGTTACTGATCGAGCCTAAACCACAAGAGCCGACTAAACATCAATACGATTATGATACAGCAACGGTACATGGCTTCTTAACCGAGTTTGGTATCGAGAAAGAATTTGGTGTTAACATCGAAGCAAACCATGCAACACTCGCTGGTCATTCATTCCATCATGAGATAGCGACGGCTTACTCATTGGACATGTTTGGTTCAATCGATGCGAACCGCGGTGACCCTCAGCTTGGTTGGGACACCGATCAATTTCCAAACAGTGTCGAGGAAATGACCTTAATCTGTTATGAAATCCTTAAAAATGGTGGTTTCACTTCAGGCGGTTTCAACTTTGACACCAAACTTCGTCGTCAAAGTGTCGATCCTCAAGATTTATTCATTGGCCATATTGGCGGCATGGATACTTGCGCTGCAGCATTGAAAAAAGCGGCCGCGATGGTTGAGAATGACTTCTTAGGTAACGGCAAAGACAAGCGTTATGCAGGTTGGGACAAATCGTTAGGTAAAAACATCTTAGCTGGCGAACATACACTCGAGTCATTGGCTGGTTTCGCGCTTGATAGTAACCTTGCGCCGCAACATGTTTCTGGTCAACAAGAGTTGTTAGAAAACCAAGTGAACGGTATCCTATTCAAATAACCTGAACGCCACTTAAAATAGTCGTTCATTTTAAGATACAATCCAATCCACCACGAGCATATGCTAGTGGTGGATTTTTTTATGATAAGGTAAAAATGCAAAACCAAGTCCAGCAAAAAGGCTTATGGGGAATGAGTAAGCCACTCTTAGTAGAACAGGCACTACAATTCTCCATTCCCTTAATCGATACCATATTTCTAAGCATCATTAGTGATACAGCGGCCTCTGCCACTGGCGCGATGTTGCCGATATTAATACTGTGCAGTCAGTTAACGTGGGTCTCTACATTTGCTGGGGCGAGTGTCGCCAGTCAACGTATTGGCGCGCAAGATTATCAGCAAGCTAATGCCACCATATTCACCTATAGCTTTTGGGCATTGCTATTATCGCTAGTGCTGTGCACCACACTATTTCAATTAACACCTTGGCTAACGAGTATCATCGGCTTAACGACTCAAGCCAGCATTGACGCCAACCAATACATGGGCGTCGCGAGCTTACTGATTGTGGTGTGGGCTTTAAAAGGCGTATTTCAAAGCATCTTGAATATATACGGCCAGCCCAAATGGAATATGATCGCCAACATTGTCTATTTCAGTGCCAATATTGTCGGTAATTCGATTGCCGTCTTTGGCCTGTTTGGTTTTGAGAAATCAGGCGTTACAGGCGTAGCATGGGCCAGTGTTATAGCCTCGGCGCTGGGGGTCACGATTGCCTGTTTAGCGGTAATATTTCAATTAAAGTTAAGGCTCCGTTGGCAAAACATGGTGCGTTATTTTCGCAATGCGACCAAGAATATCTATGGTATTGCCCTACCCGCCGTAATCGAGCCACTGGCCTTTAACATGCAAATGATTGTGTTAAATAGCTTTGCAGCCAAGTTAGGCGCCGCCGCGTTAGCCGCCAAGGTTTATACCTTTAATACCTTCTTTACCTGCTTGATTGTCTCGGTCGCGTTAACCACTGCGACCGAGGTCATTATCTCTCAACACGTTGGGGCCCAGCGCTATCAAAAAGTGATTGAGCAGATGAAACAAAGTTTAAAGGTTGCGCTATGGGGCACCGGCATCATGGCAACCTGTTTACTGTTGTTAGCCAGTCCCATCATGTCGCTATATACCGATAACGAAGTCCTTTTAGCGGGCGCAGTGTGGTGGTTTTTACTAGCAGCGCTTGCCGAACAGCCGCGCACGATGAACATCATGGTGGGTGGCATATTACGCGCGACAGGCGATGGCTGGTATATATCGGCCATTGGTACAGCATATAGTTGGCTAATTGCCCTGCCCCTAGCCTATGTACTGACCTTTACGTTTGAACTGGGCATTATCGGTTTGCTGATCGCGGCCATTGTCGACGAAGGCGGGAGATCGTTAATCTATTATAATCGCTGGCATCAAAACCGCTGGCAGCATTCGAATGTGCGGGCTAAGGAATTGGCGCAAGCGAATTAACGTAATTTCAAGCCACACAGCCCACGGTCAATGATAACTATCCCCTATCGTTATCATTGACCTTTGCGTGGCTTCAATTTTTATAAATCGCAATAAAGACATAAATATAATCCAGATTTTTTCAATCTATTTTCTAATGAACAGGCAATTGAAACCACTCATCTGACAGACAATTTCCGTATTTCCACCCCCAATTCGGAGAGTTTCCACTTCCCAGCAGCACATCAATAATCAATAGCCATATAAGCATTTGATTTTAGTCAAAGATGATAGTAGCTTAATCGGATATTATAAAAATCAGCTGTCAATGTTTCGACCCGAAATACGGAGTTTTCGGGTTAATAAGGCTGTTAACTGCTCAAGTGCATCATTGAATTTTGGGGTAATAATGAAGTTTTCAATCAAAAAATTAAGCTCTGATAAGCTGGGGACGTATTACGGTATATTTCTAGCATCGGAGATGATTCATTATGAATTCAGCAGAAGACCTGCTCAGAAGATACTGGAAGCAATTTCGTCAGGAAATACTTTGTATGATGTTTTGTTCGATCAAATTAGTCACTTTTGCATCAGAAAAAAACAAGATGAGTTGAATTCACTTCAATCTCAAATACACAAGCAAGACCAGAAAGTAGTGCAACTAGAGCGTGAAATACTTAAATACAAAAAGTTGCAGCAGAGCGAAAGTCATGATGAAGAATTAGATTTAAAAGCTAAATCGATAAACTTTACAGCTGAATCGTTATCAGCTAAACATGAACTTTCTCTGCTAGAAAGTAATGAATTATCAAACCTAATTAAAGAAATGGCACTTGAAAACTTTACTTATAGTAGTGACTTATCAGGATATATTAAACGAAATAATCTAGGTGAAAAATACCCTAACATTGCTGGTGTAGTTACGATGGAGAATTACTCAGATAGATGGAAATTTGAGGGTGGTTTTCCAAAGAATATTTATAGAATAGTTTGCCAAGAGCTTGATCTTAGAGATAGAGGTACTTCTGCACGAGCTGTAGACTTCTTGTCATATCGACAGCTAAGTATTTGAGTAACCAATACATTGAGTCGCAGCTAACAAGGCAAGTCAGTCGGACGGCTAAAGCTGTCGCTGCTTTGCGGGCAATAATAAGTAAGGTGCAGTAAATGAGAATATTGGTAACAGGCTCTGCGGGTAGAGTTGGGCGTGCAATCTATATTAAGTTAATGCGGACACATGATGTAGTTGGCATTGATAAAACACCTTGCTCAACGGCGGATTTCGTTGGCGATATTCGTGATAATGCCCTAATGAGTAAAGCTCTTGATAACATCGACGTTGTTATCCATACAGCAGCACTTCATGCTCCTCATGTTGGTTTGGTACCTGATTCAGACTTTCAGTCTATCAATATAGATGCAACCGAAAAACTGGCTTTGTCTGGTATTAAAGCAGGCGTTAAGCATTTCATTTTTACCAGTACAACTGCGTTGTATGGTTATGCTTCAACGCCTAAAGGCATTGCTGGTTGGGTGAATGAGCAAGTTACTCCCCAACCTAAATCCATTTATCACAAAAGCAAAATTGTAGCCGAAAACAAACTCGAAGAAATTTCAAACCTGTTCAACCTTCCAGTGACAGTGTTACAAATGTCTAGGTGTTTTCCAGAGTCAGCGGACTTAATGGCAATATTTCGCTTAACTCGTGGTATAGACGCTCGTGACGTAGCAAATGCTCATCTATGCGCAGTGGAAAATCGTTTAAGTGGTTTTACTCGGTTTATAATTTCAGGAGCAACACCGTTTAACTCATTAGATTGCGGGACTCTTTACAGCAATGCTAGTTCTGTTATTACAAGTAAGTGCCCTGAAATAGCTTCAGTTTTTGGACAACGAGGGTGGCAGTTACCCGAAACCTTAGACCGTGTTTATGATTCATCATTAGCACAGGAAAAATTGGGTTGGCTACCTATACATGGGTTTGAAAGTGTCTTGGAAATGCTCGACACAGAAACAGCAGAAGTATTGCCAATTTCAAAATGCAGCTAACAAACTGTGTAAGTCGAGGGAGTTTGGTATTCATTACGGGAAAACAGAGAGTAATAGGCAGCATGATAGTTGAGCTAGAGTCATTAGCACCATGTATTAGCTAACTGTGAGTTTAGTGGATTCTAACCGACGCCTTTACACCAACTTAGACCGTGGCGATAATACGAGGTAGCAGTTAAATCGATGGGTTGGTTTCGTGCGTGTGTCATAACATCACCTGCTATTGGCCAGAACATTTGAACAATCTCACCATAGAAAATATCAATGAGATATTAGGCCTGTCCCTAGTAGCCTTCATTGATGCCTCTATTAAGAATGGTGTGCTTAATAGAGGTATTTAGTGGTCCTAGGCCTCAGTTTTTTATCGATAACTTAGTGTGCTGTTCCCCCGTTTCCTCCGTTGTCTCTTTTTTATTATTATTTTTGTAGATAAGATGTAAAACCATAGTAAATAGCGTTACAGATAATAGTCCACTAACCATTTGATCATTAAAAAAACATCCTAACAAATAACCCACGATAACCAACCATTGCCCGAATGTTATTTGCGCTAGCTCTTTATATTCTTGCTTAAGTACTTTTATAAAATCATCTTTCACTTTGATTCCTTATTGGCACAGTAATTCAGTGAATACTCACAGCATTAGTTGTGTCATAACGTTTTATGATAATAACGGCTTTAGCCTCTTCCCAGTTTTCAATCTCGATACACCCTCCATTTCTTTCTATACTCTCAAGCGCATACCAAATAATTGGAATTTTTTCCGAATAACTAAGCCCAATGATAAGCAGGCGCCATCACCGATACTGCGCCAACCGCTAAGCCACCGATGACACGATAAATAACAAACTCAAATGAACTCGCCGATATACCAGAGCCCCAGGCACTGATAATAAAGAAAACAGCGGCTACTAACAGTAAATGAGCGACGACCATATTTGTCGACCAAACGTCCACAAATAATGTACCCACGGCACAACAAAGTCGCATACTAGAGACGTTAAAACCGGTACCGACGCTCTGTGAATTAAACGCCGCTTGCAAACCATCGACCGTGCTGTTGTTCACGTCACTGTCAAAACCAAACAAGAAGCCGCTAATCGACGCGACTATACTTATAAATATAATGAATGACGTATTATTTTCCGGCACATAATTCGTTAAAGAACGACTCAAAATGTGCCCCTCAGTTTGTTAGCAAGCGACGGGCGAAATAACTGGCTAAAGAGTGTTTTATGATAATAGCTTAACCAGAAAACGTCATCGCTAGCTCGTCAAGCGATTCTCGCTGAATTCTGTCCTATCACTGCCATAGTTTGCCTAGGAAGGCGCCTTACATGTTAGTGATTCCTGGCAATAATATGTTCACCAACAACTACTCTCATCATGATTCCTGCGATGTAAAATTTACCGGTCACTACGAAATTCGTTTTCTGTTATGGCTGTCAGGCGGCACCATCAAGTTAACGATAGAACACCACTTTAACCTCAATTGATTGTGCGGCATTCTGTTACTCCAATTTAGTGATTGAGATCTGGAATAATCATATCGCCAACCTTTAATATATAGTATTCTACGCGCCACATGATTATGGCAATAATTACGCAAATTAAGCAGCGATTATTACCTACTACCCCGCATTATTTATCGAGCCTATTAATGATTGAAGATCCTATCATTGCATCCCGCATTGAGAGCAGTAAAACCCGTATTACTAAAGCTATTTTCCCCTTTACAACCAACCATCACAACACCTTATTCGGTGGTCAAGCATTAGCTTGGATGGATGAAGCAGCGTTTATCGCGGCGACTCGCTTTTGTCGCAAACGATTGGTCACGGTGTCATCTGACCGTATCGACTTTAAGCATCCAATACCTGGTGGTAGTTTGGTTGAATTAGTCGGAAAAGTTGTTCACGTCGGCCGCACTAGTTTAAAAGTAGAGGTCAATATTTTTGTTGAAGACATGTATCAAGACAACTGTGACAAAGCGATCACGGGGACATTTAGTTTCGTTGCCGTCGATGACGCGGGTAAACCAGTACCTGTTTTACCCGTATAATGTTTAATACCAATTCCGATAATTTTGTGGTCTTGTTGTGCGCAGGTAAAATCAACTAGTACAAGGCGCTCGATTGAGTAATAGCTCGCTATTGGGATTGAGAGCAACGAAGTTGCCTACAGGACGTAGCTAAGGAGCGCGAGCAGGACGCGGTAGCTTAATCGTAGATTTTAGCCAGCAAAAGTGATCAGCTAATTGTCGGAATTGGTTTAAGAAAGACCAGTAACCCGATCGCCTACTAGCGGGTTATTGGCGCGCTCTGCGCCAAAGGTCGAATTTGGGCCGTGACCACAGATAAATTCAACATCAGCGCCTAACGGCCACAGGTTTTCGCAAATTGAAGCCACCAGCTGCGCATGGTCTCCCTGTGGGAAATCAGTACGACCGATAGAGCCAGCAAAGATCACATCCCCTACCCAAGCTAATTTCGCGCTTTTTGAATGAAATACGACATGGCCAGGGGTATGGCCGGGGCAATGTAAAACATCGAGTGTTTGCTCACCAACCGTAACGCTGTCGCGATCGTTGAGCCAGCGTGTCGGGGTAAACATTTCACACTGTGGAAAACCAAACATTTGAGCTTGTTGATCGAGTGCATCGATCCAAAATTTATCCCCTAAGTGTGGACCTTCAATCGGGATGTTTAGATCTTTAGCCAATTGCGCGGTACCACCAGCGTGATCGATATGCGCATGGGTTAATAATA
>Ga0209396_1006642_pt1 | contig 10547 bp, 16 predicted proteins | sample GOMGulsemesocosm_6_FD_184638 | JGI IMG/M metagenome (GOLD analysis project Ga0209396, IMG submission 184638) | Methane-oxidizing microbial communities from mesocosms in the Gulf of Mexico - GOM8C Gulf of Mexico (SPAdes) (version 2) | ecosystem: Environmental > Aquatic > Marine > Cold seeps... | reverse complement strand
AATACCACAGGAAGACAGACCATCTTTATCAAAGGCCAAGTGTTCACATGCAGTTTTATCTGCATTCCAACGCCCAAAACCACACGGAGCAGCTCGGCAGCACTCGCCCGAATTTACACAAGCTTTAACAAACATAATAACTCCTTAAATATCTATAAACCTATCTTAATGAAAGCATTATGATCGTCAAGCAGAAGAACAACATATTAAAGTTGACTCAGCACCCATAATCATTAAAGTAGTTGTTATATTAAACGTTTCAACATATACAATCAGGATGCTCATGAGATACAGCACTACGATAAGAACCGCACTTAGCCATGACGATGTCATTTCATCAGATCTAGACATGAGCATTATTAATCAACAGTTATCTGATCTGGATAGATTAGATAAGCTCAGTGATAACTTTTCCAATCCTGACAACCAAAAAGCATTTACCTTTATCAGTTTGCGCCCAGTTTCTTTCGAAAAGCAAAAACTTTTTGGCTCACACGTACCAGCTGAGCAAGCTCAAGAAATTCGGGTTATTGGTGCCAAACAAGATAGTAAAGGTGACTGGGTTCCCGACGAAAGCAATACATATTTTAAAGCCTTGATCACTCAGCGATGCATCAGTGATGCCTTGTTCAATAGCTCTAGAGGAAATGGTGAAGCTATCACACTAACTGAGCTTAATGGCGTCAAGGCTGACGGGTATGAACCTTTTTACAGCGCAGAAGACCAATACGGCAAAGGAATCAACAAAGCATCTAATACCGTGTTCGAGGCACTAAGCGGCGCTATAGAAGAAGTCAAACGTTTACAGCTAGATGATGTGGCTTTATCAAATAAAGAAAAATCAACGCTTATAAGTCACCTAGAGAGCATTTTACGATATAGCCAGAGAGGTTATAAATATGACCTGAAAAGCACCCGAGAACTACTTGAAAAAGACTTTCAACATATCAAAGCAGAAGTGATCAGCTCTATCACCAATAAAGTGCTTAATGTTTCAAAGCAACTACTCCTTGAAAGTAATGTCAGCAACAATACTGATTCAGATATTATCCACCACTATAAAACGCACAATGAAGTCGAAGGCAAAGAGGACATTGCTACATTGTTAGAGCGTTACGCTGACACAATGACTGGGCACGCCGAAAAAGATGAAGCTCGTAGTGTGCGTTATTGCGCTAACAATATCTCAAACACACACGTTAAAGAAGTGCTTAAAACTGGCTCGACGGCCAAAGGCTGGCTAGACATCGGTACACCATCAGGTGGCGCACCCTTCTTCTTTGGGGATGCCTCCGGATTCAATCATAACTGGTTTGAGCTAAGATTTAACTTTGTAGGCGAAAGAATGGATAGAAATGGAGAGATAACACTCTCTGACTCATCAGGCATACTAACTTTAGGCATGACTCGATACCAAATAATGGACTTATTACAATCCGCCCTCACTGGAGATTGGGTAAAGAGCACAATGAGCAATTACTTAGGCACAATACTACCTTTACCAGAAGCAAGCGATCAACATGACGAATATACAGTTGATATTCCAGAAGACACAGTTGAAACCAAAGAACTTACAACACTCGTAGAAGAAGCTTTAGTTTTAGCTAATTCTTCCTCTAAGGCTGCAAAAACAAAAATCAAACTCCTTGAGATCACCCAGCAACTGACAAAAGCTTTAGAGGAAGAAAACATTAGCCGCAAGACTACCTTACAAGAATCTCAGGCAGAACTTGCAGATAAGTTCTTTGATAAAAGCCAGGCACAGATAGAAAACCTTCTAGAAACAGTCGGAGAATCCCACCCTGAAATTAAGAAGATGATCCCCAAACTCCTACATAAATAGCAGTAAATGAAAATCCTAACTCGGTTATAGTGTATTTCTTATAAGTTGTTTTATATAAAATACGCTATAACAATCCTCATAGAGAGTTAACTTGTGCCTGAAAAAACAGAAAAAGAATTGAAATCGTTAAAAGAAATTGCGATTAATGCCCACAATGACGCAACAAGCAAGATGCATGAATACGCCTGCGCCCTACCGATTGGCACCGAAAGAATCAAAGCCTTTGAAGCGTATCAAAATATCCGACTAGCAACGCGAGTAGGATAGATTAAAAGTGATTTTCGCCTTAGATTATGATGACACCTATTCAAGCGCTCCTATGCTCTTTAAACCATTCGTTATTATGGCAAAAGAACAAGGACACAGTGTCACATTCGTTACTTACCGCAGCCCCTATGTTGGTAACCATGACATTGAAGCTGACGCAAATGAGCTAGGTATCGACATCGTCTTTACTTCCGGCAAACAAAAGCGCCATTGCTTCAAAGCAGATGTCTGGATAGATGACTCACCAGAGTGCATTCCAACAGCAGTACAGTTAGGTGAGAAGTATGATTCCTGTCTAATGTGTAATGACATGTACATCGTCACTTAATAAGCCCTAAACACAACTTCTCACACTATTTCGCCAGCCCATTTCTAAACAATACTAAAAAAACCGACCTGCATACCTATTTAACTATGAAGACAAATCTAACTTAAATTAAACAGGACAAAAGAATGACTACTTTTAAAATAGAAAACTCAGTATTTACTAATGCGCTAATTACGGTTTTAGATGCTGTAGAAAGAAAAGGAACAATGCCAATACTGTCGAATATATTAATCGATTCAACTAATGGCGTAATGATATTTACTGCAACAGATCTTGAACGTGAAATTGTAACTAAAATCTATACTCCTGAGATTGAAGATTTTAAAATCACAGTACCAGCAAGAAAAACTGTCGATATTTGTAAAGCGCTTCCTAGCGATCAAATATTAAAGGTTAAAATTGAAGGCGATGACAATGTAACTCTTTCGTCAGGACGAGGCCGCTATAAAATAGCTACTTTACCTGCTCAAGATTACCCTAACATCGAAGAGTGGAATTGCTTAACTCAATTCACCTGCACACAAGAAGAGTTACGTGGCGTACTGACCGATGTCCATTATTCAATGGCTAATCAAGATGTTCGTTACTACCTTAATGGTGCAATGATTGAATTAAGAGAAAACACTCTTATTACTGCGGCAACTGACGGACATCGATTAGCGCTAAGTAAGCGCCAAATTGATATCCCTAATGCAGATAACGTCAAAAACATTTTACCTAGACAAGCCGTTTTGGACTTTATTAAAAGACTAAGCCCAATCGATAGTGAAGTTACTGTTATGTTAAACAATAACCATTTTAGAATTGTTATTGACGACACTACTATCACTACCAAGCTTATAGACGGTAAGTTCCCTGATTATCAGCGTGTAATTCCTCGCAACAACGAGAAAAAACTGCTTGTTAATCGCGTTTTACTTAAAGATACACTCAATAGAGCTAAGATCTTAAGTAACGAGAAGTTTAAAGGTGTACGGTTTGTTTTTGAATCAGGTCAAATTAGCATTACTGCTAACAACCCTGAGCAAGAAGAAGCAAAAGAAGTTATTGATTGTGAATACAGCGGTGATAAAATTGAAATTGGTTTTAATGCTGAATATATTTTAGATATATTAAGTAATTTTACCACTGACAACATCATCATTTACATCAACGACGGTACAACAAGTATTATTATCGAACCTGAAGGTAATGACAATGTTAAAGCCATTGCTATGCCTATGCGTTTGTAATTAATCCTTAATAATCTAAAAGCCACTTTTTGTGGCTTTTTTTATCTTCCAAATTAACCTAGTCATGAGCAAGTATGATGCATACGAACACATTCCCGCTCTGAATAACGGTCAATATTATTGTTTTCACTTTTTGTTAAAGCCGATATAGAAAATACCACCGAAAACCAGACGACAAAATAAAGCAATACTTCTAAGGTTTGCTTACCCCGCTTCTTCCATTTGCTACCTATCATCACACATCCAACTATTTTAAAAACCCAACACACATAAGGCATTCGAGGGCGCATTTTCACCTATTGGCAATCATATATACCTATACGCACCAATGCGTATTAATGAACAACTATGAGAGGACATATGAAAGTAATCACCACAGTGGACGTTAGCTTGCTAAATGCTCATCGAGCCAGTCGAGGCATTCCGGCACTTGTACCAGTTGGCACTAAAGTCATCACTACGATAGACCTTAGCCTACTGAATGCACACCGTGCAAAGCAGATAACTAAGAACAATAGCTAAAACCCACTTAACATTTTTAAAAGAGACCACAACCATGAATAAGCAAGAACTTAAAACAATATCAACAGCCTTACGTTTTTTACTTAGTAATTTAGATGAAGAAGTTATCGATACATTACAAGATAATGGCGGATTTATTAAAGAAGAAGGTATTGAAGGTTTAATCAAAAAAATTGAAGAGCGTGAAGAAATGCCCGAAGGCACTATTCCTTTTGAATTAATTGATCAAACCGATACGGAAAGTGTTAATGGCTTTGTCAGAATAAACCCATGTGGTATCGCAATATCAATCCTGGGACACAATTCGGTTAATAAATACCAAGACTCTAATTGTGTGGCTTATCTAGAAAAATACGACAACAAGTTAGGTATTCGTGTTTATGATGATGCCAAGATAGACGAACCAACGCACAACATTAACCTTGCTGGCGCTAAGAACTAATTACACCAATACCACAAGACACTAACCTATCCACTTGGATACAACTAAAAAGCAGGAAACTAAAATGAGTACATTAAAAAGTAAACTAGAAGCATTGGGAGCAACATCAGAAACACTCGATTCAATCGTGGATGATGGCGCAAGTCGACTCGCCTCTCGCATCAACAACGAAGGTATGAGCGACCAGATCGAATTTTTAGAAAACAAAGTTGGACTTTCAGAAGATGAAATCCTAACAGCTGTACAAGCTGAACTTTAGAATTAATCATTAAACCTCAACTTTTCTGTTGAGGTTTTTATTTACTCAAAACTTATTATTTCACTACTCATCAGTAATGGCCTGAAAATCATAAAGATATGTATTTTTTAAAAGGTATGTGGTTATAATTTGCTAGTGGTTGCATTAATTCACCTTTAACCTAATCTATTTCACGGAGTTTGTATGCCCTTAACAAATATCAAAAAACTTTCAATCGCTCTACTTGTGCTTTCCCTTTCCAGTTGTTCGACTACAAAACCCGCTCACCTTGCCTGTGACTTTGTAGGCGGTTCTGTTGAAAATGCCATTAAAAGACACGAAAATAAAAACGATAGTGATATTCATGGGAATTTAATAAAAAAGAGAGATAACCCAGATATCCTAGAAGGTGTTTTAAGTGTTATTGGTGGAGTGCTAACAAGAGCTTTTAACTCAAATAATAATAACAAATGCACATAAGCTAATTCTGAGAAAAATCATTCTCAAATAAAGTATTTATTTTAATCTTCAACTATTTACACCTATGGAGACAGTTTTTTGATTTACTCTGTACAAAATTTGCCATATCATCCATCAATAAGTGCACTAAAGTAGCTAAAGCGTTCGAAGTCGAAATGATAGCTATAGCTGCTTGATTTCAATCTATAAGGTACATTAATGCTAAAATCCTTTTCATGGTTCATAGTATTCGCAACAGCATTCCTGCTTTCATTAAAATACATAGTGGAAGCAATAATGAATTCTATTCAGTTCTTAAGCCAGTTTCCTCTAGCTCCCTTTGCATTTCCCATAATAGCTGTATGCTACTTAGTATTTCTGTTTTTTAAAAACACCATCGTTCCATTCTTTTATAAATTTAAGTGGGAAACGAATAACGGAGACTACCTTTACCAATATTTTGTAGACGTAAAATTTAAAAGCGGTAAGAAAATCTATTTTCAATGCCCAATGCAATTTGACTTTAGAGCCAATGATGGTGATATCATCACCCATAGAAGAGTTGTGCACTATGTCCCTAATCGAATTCAGGCCATCATTACTCAGCGCAACATTAACCGCGATAAAATAATCTATAAAGAGTCTTAAGTTATTCAATGAAACCCAATGAATTTAAAGCCGGAATACTCATTTGCAAACCCATAAGAGAGTACCTTAATAAACGCATTTCCTTGGGCGCTAACTTCAGTTTTTTTGAAAGCAAAGGACTCTTTCAAAGAACATTTACAATCAAAGGGGATGCTGCGGTAATTAAAACTATTTTAACAGATCTCAATGAGTGGTATGAAGCTACTGTCAAATAACAAAAAAGACGACCAATGGTCGCCTTTTAAATGTCTTTTTTAAAATGAAATCTAACCTATCTGATTATTCTACCGTCACAGATTTTGCTAAATTGCGAGGTTGGTCAACATCCGTTCCTTTAATGATCGCCACATAATAAGACAATAACTGTAGCGGTAACGTGTAAACAATAGGTGCTATCAACTCCTCACAATGAGGAATGTTTATAACTTTCATCGACAGATCACTTTCAAATTTAGCATCTTTATCCGCGAACACATACATCAAACCTCCACGAGCACGCACTTCCTCAACGTTAGACTTTAACTTTTCAATCAAGTCATTATTTGGAGCCACAACGATTACTGGCATTTCGGCATCAATGAGCGCTAGCGGCCCATGTTTTAATTCTCCAGCGGCATAAGCTTCTGCATGAATATATGAAATTTCTTTGAGCTTCAATGCGCCTTCCATCGCGATAGGATACTGATCACCTCGACCTAAAAATAAGGCATTGTTCTTATCAGCAAAATCTTCCGCCAATACTTCGATGGACGGGGCTAAAGCTAACACCTCATCAAGCTTATTTGGTAGAGTCATCAACGATTGAGAAATAACACTTTGAATGTCTTTACTCATACCATGATGCCGACCAATGGCTAATGTCATCATAAGCAAGCCCACTAATTGTGTAGTAAATGCTTTAGTTGAGGCAACACCAATTTCCGCCCCTGCTTTAGTCATAAACGCTAAATCAGATTCACGCATTAAAGACGAACCCTGCACATTACAAATAGTTAAACTGGCGCGATAACCAATCTCTTTTGCCAAACGCAAAGCAGCTAGTGTATCTGCTGTCTCACCTGATTGAGAAATAGTTACTATCAAGGCATTCTTCGGCACATGAGATTTACGATATCTAAATTCACTTGCTATTTCGATATTACAAGAAACGCCAGCTAAAGATTCCAACCAATAACGTGCCACCATGCCTGAGTGATAACTAGTTCCACAAGCGATAATTTGGACGTGTTCAATATCTCTAAATATTTCATCAGCACCTTCGCCGAATGCGTTTTTGTCTAGCTTATTGCCAATTAAACGCCCTTCAAGTGTATTTCGTATTGCGGTAGGCTGTTCGTACATTTCTTTTAACATGTAGTGACGATATTCGCCTTTGTCACCACTATCTTGTGCCACTTCTCTATCTTTTGCTTCGCGTTCTACTGCTTTTCCATCAACATCAAAAATACTTACTCTATTTCGAGTGATCTCAGCAACATCACCTTCTTCTAAAAATGCAAACTTACGAGTAACTGGTAACAGTGCTAGCATATCTGATGCTATGAAGTTTTCACCTAACCCATAACCAATCACCAACGGGCTCCCTGACCGAGCAACAACAATCCGATCTTGATCTGAGCTATCCATAACAACGGTGCCATATGCACCATCTAGTTGCTTAACGGTTACTTGAACTGCGGCTAATAATGATCCTGCCGTTTTCAATTCATGATGCACTAAATGTGCGATGACTTCGGTATCTGTTTGAGAAGTAAATACATAACCTAAAGCCTGTAGTTTTTCTCTGAGCTCTTGGTGATTTTCAATAATACCATTATGTACAACTGAAATATTACTACCTGAATTATGAGGGTGAGCGTTTATTTCACTTGGCACACCATGAGTTGCCCATCGCGTGTGAGCTATCCCTGTCCCACCAAATAACGGATTAGATTTCAAAGCTTTTGCAAGCTCTTGTACTTTTCCTAAACGTCGAGAACGGTGTAATTGATTTTTGTTATCAATAATTGCTACCCCAGCAGAGTCATATCCACGGTACTCAAGGCGTTTAAGCCCTTCTACCAGAATACTTGAAACATCACGCTGTGCTACTGCACCAACGATTCCGCACATAAATTCATCCTTCATATTGTAGTGTTTTGCACAAATTAAAATAATGCTGTGCTTTTAAAATTACTTCTTTGTTCAAATAATAAGTTATTGCCCATTATCTGACTGTGGATTTGTTGACAAGGATATTTCTGAATTGAATGGTTTGTTTGGTTTTTTCTCGACCCATCCATCGGCTTTTAAAAGCTCAAGTCAGAAGCACAAAATCTACTTATCTAACTCAAGCATCAAGATGTTCAGGCTATTCGATGTCCAAAGCTAACTGAGAAACCGTTAGCACATCACCTATTAAATATTTTCTTCAATATACGCTTTAGCTAATGAAACTGTAGTGATTTTTTCTGCTTCGTCGTCAGGGATTTCAAGGTCGAACTCTTCTTCTAAAGCCATAATCAATTCAACTGTATCTAGTGAATCTGCACCCAAGTCATCAACAAAAGACGATTCTTCTGATATTGTTTCTTCATCAACACCCAATTGCTCAGACGTTAATTTAATTACTTTTAATAATACATCGCTCATGGAATACACCTTTCTTTACTTGTTAATATAATAAGACGAGCATTCTAATAATAATTTATTTTAAAAACAAGCAGATTACATCATTTTTAAAATATAGGACGTCAATCGCCTAGTTAATAGACTACTTACCTTTATAGAGATCTATCTTTATATTGAGTACATTACTTTTAACTAAAAAAAACAAGGGCAAAACAATGACAGAATCAAAAATCAAATACCCAGATCAAACTGATTTCTTAAATGAATGCGATGCATTATCGGTAAAGCTTTACGGCAAAAGTTCTATATATTTAACTGAGTGTCCCGATATATGTGTAGGAGAATTAGCAGATGCATTTGCTAATGATCTTTCACCTGAAGAATCGCTAAACTTACTAATCGAATTTGATGAAAAAGACCAACCAAAAAACGTTGCTGAATTATTAAATAAATACATTCGCAGCTTAGGTAAAACTGATGTTCACTACGCTTTATATGAACCAGAGAACGACGCGATTGACATAGTTTGCTTCATAGAGCTCAGTATGACAGCAAAAGTCATGGAAATGGAAGGCATGGGTGCAGAATATCGCTTGCAGTATTTTGACAAGCTATTGACGTGCCTGGCACGCTACTCCGATGAGTCTGGAGAAGATATCTCCCACGATATTAACGACAATGATATACAACTGATTAAGGAAGCATATCGAGAACACATTGTAGCTATTGAACTAATGGCAGCAAAATACAAAATCAAGATAGACACTATTGATAGAGATACTATCAATACGTAATCTACCACTTATTAAACCTCACACCCTTGTGAGGTTTTTCTTTACTATCTATTTATTATCATTAGACTTACCTCATATCATCATTCATTAAACAGGTAAAATATGAAAGTTATCTATAATCCTAAACCACTCACTGAACTTGAAAACCAAGCAGCTAGAAAGGAAGGTTGGCAAATTACCGTTTCGGATAAGAAGCACCCTGAAAATGATTATGACAAAAATTACTCATTGACTCCTACTGAGGAACCAAATGCATTCACTAGCCCTGAAGAAGCCTGGTGCCATATCATCACCCAAGCGAATAAAGCAGATTCCTTACATGAGAAAGCAGCCAACCTTATTCGCTTTTTTAACCCCGAACAGTGTGACGAGCTTAATATGACGTTCGTACCAAAGCTTGGCAAAGAGTCTATTCCAACCCATTGCACACGTTGCAAGAGTGCGGTTAAACCAAAAGACATTAATCTTGTAGGCCGCATGCCAGACTTTTCAACAAGAAGTGGATGGTTTACAGACAAAGAAAACGACCTATGGTCAATCCGAATAGAATTGAAAACACCGTGGTATCACCTTGATGACGTGGATTATAAAAAAGACCATGCAACATTTAAGGTGATGGATTCACATTGCAAGGAATGCTCTGACATAATGTCTGAGATGTTCAAGGATCTTTTTTAATTATTGAAATACTAACCATTAGCAATTATTCCCTAATCTACCCTATTTAATTAGACACACACTAAATAGGACAAAACTAATGAGTTCAAATTCAAATAAAATGACATTTAAGGGACATAATTATATCCGTGTAGAAGGCGACGCTGGTACGCCAGCCCGATTTTGGAAGATTGCTCTTTATACAGAGAAGGAATTCAATGCCTTATCAGATAAGCTTAAAGAGGGAGTAAGATCACTCTTAGAATCAGACCAATATCTCATTGATCTGAACTTCTAAAGCTTTCACCACTAAAACCTCGTTATATTTCGAGGTTTTTTTTACTCAAGCAGCGCTCTATTATGTAAGCGGCAAGCTTGATTCAATGGCTCTGCAAGTAACGATATATCCACTAAGTGGTAATAGGCCGACTCAACAACCTTCTTTAAAAATATATCCTTGTCACAGATATCGCCCATAGTGATAGTCTCGCCATCCCTTAACTTAGC
>Ga0209396_1006640_pt1 | contig 10549 bp, 7 predicted proteins | sample GOMGulsemesocosm_6_FD_184638 | JGI IMG/M metagenome (GOLD analysis project Ga0209396, IMG submission 184638) | Methane-oxidizing microbial communities from mesocosms in the Gulf of Mexico - GOM8C Gulf of Mexico (SPAdes) (version 2) | ecosystem: Environmental > Aquatic > Marine > Cold seeps... | reverse complement strand
TGAGCAAAATATTAAACATTTAAAGCAACAAAAACAAAAAGCTCAGCATGATAATACCGTTACTCAGCAACAGCTTATTAACGCTCAAAAAGTAATATTAGCCGAGCAAGAAAAACTCCAACTAAGCATATTAAAATTAACACAGCATCAGCCTGAACTTGAAATAACAGAGCAACAGTTAATCGAAAGCCAAGAGATACTTGATGGCCTTATTGACCAACAACGAAATGAACATCAGCAATCACAAGCACTACAAGTTCAGCTTAAAAATTCTAATGATCAACGATCTACGGTTAACCAGCAAATATCTCAAATAACGGCGCAGCAGAGCCAGCAACAACAAAGAGAAATAACGTTAAAGCAACTGCTAAGTGAAGCAACCTCGGATGTACATGTTAAAAATACAGAGCATATTTCTTCACTGAAAACAAAACTAATGGCACATGAAAGCCAACAACAACTATTAGATAATCAAATAGTTGAACATGAACAACAGCAAACTATATATGTAGAAAAAATTAGCCTGTTAGCTCAGCAGCAAGCACAAAATACAGGCGAAATATCGGCGTTAACTCAATCCTTAAAGCAGTTGAAACAACAGAATCAACAAGCCGATTGGAGCTTAGCGCAAAAAAAATGGTTAAGCTTACAAGGTAAAGATTTAGTGGGTATTGTTCATCAGTCGTTGCACGTTGAAGCTGGTTGGCAAGCGAGTGTTGAACAGGTATTACAACATTGTTTACAAGGGGAGTTAGTTGAACAGTTCCCTGAACAATTAGACATTTCCCCTTTATTTTTAGTGCAAGCTAAGAGAAAGTCGACGCCTAAAGAAAAAAGAGTTGTCGCAACCCCTGGTTCTTTAGCGGAAAAAGTCACAGGTTTACCTGCTATTACCCTAATGTTAAATAATATAATGATTGCTGATAATTACCAGCACGCACAAAAATTATTATCATCATTAGCCACTGACCAATCAATTATTTGCCAAGATGGTACTTGGTTAGGTCACTCTTTTTTAAGAAAAGGCTGCATTGATAATCATAGTGCTGTTTTACAATTAGCAGAAAACATTACTGTAACAGAGCAGAAGTTGGGTCAATTGCGGCTAAGTATTAGCGTTATTCAAGATGATGAAGTTTTATTGATAAATGAACAAAATCAACTAAATAGTCGAAAATCAACATTAAAAACAGAACTGCAACAAGTCAGTAAACAACACCAGCTTACCCAACAACAAATTGCTTTGGCCCAACAAGCTCAACAACAAAGAGACAAACAAATCGCTCTTTATCAGCAAGAGCTTAATGAAATCTTTGCTTCTTTAATAAAAAATAAACAAGCTTTATTAACACAAGAACGTTTGCTAGAAAAATTACCTAAACATGACCCACAGCAACTCATTGACTTGAGTATTGCACAAGAGTCCTTGCAAAATAAAATTCAACACAGCCAAAGCAAGATTCAGCAGTTTCATCAAAATAAACATCAGCAAGCACTTGTTATTGAAAAGCTTAGCCACGAACAGACGCAAGGCCAGTTATCATTAGTGAGAGCACAAGAAAGTATTCAACAACTGACACAGCAACAGAAATTGCACCAGAAAGTAATAGAAGACAGTACATTACCTTTACAAGCGGATGAGCAAAAATTGCAATCATGGCTTGTTGATATTACAAAACTTGATGAAAAAATATCGAAACTTCAGCACAATACAACAGATATACAGGCTTTGATCGCTGAGGGAGAATTAAAAGCTAAACAGATCCTTAAAAATATTAGTACCAAAACCGGGCAAATAAACGCAGTACATTTGAGTGCTGAAAGTTACCGTTTACGTGCGGATGCTGCGCTTGAGCAATTAAAGGAAATGCAGCAAAATATCAAAACGGTACAAGAATCAATGCCAGAACAGGCTAAAGAAGCTTTATGGCAAGCCCATATTATAAATTTGGGCAAAGACATTAATCGTTTAGGGGCTATTAATCTGGCAGCGATAAATGAATATCAAACCCAATTAGAACGGAAAACTTATCTTGATCAACAAGATGAAGATTTAAACCAAGCGATTAATACGCTAGAATTAGCCATTGCTAAAATAGATAAAGAAAGTCGACATAAGTTTAAGGAAACCTTTGAGAAGATCAATAACGACCTTAAAGCTCTGTTTCCTAAAGTATTTGGTGGAGGTAGTGCCTATTTAGCATTAACCGATGACGATATGCTCGAAACGGGTGTTACTATCATGGCAAGACCACCAGGCAAAAAAAATAGTACGATTCACCTATTATCTGGTGGCGAAAAAGCGCTGACCGCATTATCATTAGTCTTTGCAATTTTTAGGCTTAATCCAGCGCCATTTTGTATGTTAGACGAAGTTGATGCACCACTTGATGATGCGAATGTCAGTCGTTTTTGTAATTTGGTGCGAGAAATGTCGCAAACCGTACAATTTATTTATATTAGCCATAATAAAATCGCAATGGAAATGGCCAGTCAGCTTACAGGTGTAACTATGTTTGAGCCTGGTGTTTCAAGAATGGTGGCGGTTGATATTGACGAAGCAATTGCAATGGCACAAGAAGAAAACACGTAATCAAGCAAAAATGAATATGCTAGAAGTAGAATAATAAAAGGCTATCCAATGGAAGATAATTTCAGAACTGCATTAATCGTAATTAGCGCTGTGGTGATCACGGCGATATTTGTTCATGGTTTTTGGACGATAAGAAAAAATAAAAACCCATATAAGTTAAAAACAAAGACTAATAAGTCTGAAAGTGTTGAACCGATTAGTAACGAGTTTGATGGCTCTGGTTTTGACCAAGATGGAGTGAGCAAACCTCGAATTATAGAAAACCCTTTAAAAGACGAAGTATCGCATCAAGAAGTACCTATGCCTGCTGCAGCAGATTACGAAGCTCAAGCGGCCTCTTATCAAGAAGCGACTCATGATAGTTCAGAGCCTTCCTTAGGTAATATAGATGATATCTCTAAACAAGTAGGTAGTGATGTGCCTGATCATAGTGCTCAAGACGAGTCTTTATTTGAACAGGTTAAAGCTGAAACAGAAGAAGTTGTGCCGGTTAAAGAAAAAATTTCAAAAGATGTTTATCAAACGCCTATCACGTTGGAAAAACCGGTTAGAAAGAAAATAGAACGACCAGTAAGTAAATCAGCAATTAAACGTGACCAATTGGAAATTAACTTTGGTACTGATAATAAAGCTAACAGCAAAACTGAGAGAAAAGAGCCAAGCATAGCTCAAGCGCCTAAGGCTGTAGTAAACCCTGAAGTGTTAATTATTTCAGTGGTTATGCCTGAAAACCAGCAGATATCAGGTGCCGCTTTACTGCCAACATTGCTGACATTAGGCATGAAGTTCGGCGATATGAACATTTTCCATCGCCATGAAGACAATGCGGGTAACGGCAAGGTTACTTTTAGTTTAGCTAACATAATGAATCCAGGGACTTTTGATCTCGATAATATGGAAAGCTTTACCACACAAGGGGTCAGTTTGTTTATGACACTGCCTAATGCGGGGGATGCTTTTGTGGTATTTGATCAGATGTTGAATGCAGCGAAACAATTAGCGTTAGAGTTTAACTGTCAGCTATTAGACGACAAACGTAATGTGATGACTAAGCAAACCGAGCAACATTACAGTGGTAAAATTCGTGAATTTGAACGAAAAAACTTAATCGCCTCAGCTTAGTTAATTAAGCCTTAATTCCAATATAAACACGTTGATTTAGTTATAAGTTAACGTGTTTTTCATATTTTAAAAAGCAAAGAAATTATGTCATTATCCGTTAATCAAGCACGTGTACAAGACCTTCATCAAGTTATCAACCAGTTGAATCATCAATATTATGATCTTGATGAGCCTAGTGTTCCAGATGCTGAGTATGACCGCCTTTTACGTGAGCTACAAACGCTAGAAGCTCAGTTCCCTGACTTGAAAACACTTGATTCACCTAGCCAGAAGGTCGGTGGGAAAGCGTTAAAGTCGTTTAGCCAAGTGACACATCAAGTTCCTATGTTATCGCTTGATAACGTCTTTTCCGCAGATGAATGGCAGGCGTTTACCAAACGCGTACAAGACCGTTTAGTATCAGAAAAAAACATTAAATTTTGTGCAGAGCCAAAACTTGATGGTTTAGCGGTAAGTTTACGTTACGAAAACGGACTCTTAGTACAAGCAGCTACACGTGGCGATGGTGCTGTTGGCGAAAATATCACTGAAAATGTTAGAACCATTAAATCTATTCCTTTAAAACTGTCGGGGGATAATTATCCTGACGTTTTAGAAGTGCGTGGTGAAGTGTTTATGCCGAAAGCGAGCTTTGATGATTTAAATAAAGCAGCATTAAAAAAAGGTGAAAAAGCTTTCGCTAATCCCCGAAATGCTGCCGCAGGTAGTTTACGCCAACTTGACTCTAAAATCGCAGCTAAACGTAACTTGGCTTTTTATGCTTACGGTGTTGGTTACGTTGAGCAAGCATCAAGTGTAACGTTAGGGGAAGAGTGGTTAGATAACTCGCACTATCAACGCCTCTGTCAATTAAAATCATTAGGCATACCTATGTGCCCAGAAGTTAAGTTATTAGCTGATTCATCAGACGTTGACCAATTTTATCAGTATATTTTGCAAGAACGTGACAAGCTAAGTTATGAAATAGATGGTACCGTTTTTAAAGTTGATGACATCGCTTTACAACAAAAGCTAGGTTTTGTTGCTCGTGCCCCACGTTGGGCAACGGCTTATAAGTTTCCTGCTCAAGAAGAAACCACACAATTACTTGATGTTGACTTTCAAGTGGGCAGAACAGGGGCAATTACACCTGTAGCACGTTTAAATCCGATTTTTGTTGGTGGTGTAACTGTCAGTAATGCGACTTTACATAATCAAGATGAAATAGACCGTTTAGCTATTAAAATTAATGACTTTGTTACTATTCGCCGCGCAGGTGATGTTATTCCGCAAATAGTCAGCGTGCAATTGCAAAAACGCCCTGAAAACGCGTGCGACATTCTTTTTCCAACATCTTGTCCTGTATGTGATTCTGCTGTTGTTAAAGCTGAAGGTGAAGCGGTACTTCGTTGTACAGGTGGATTGTTTTGTGGCGCTCAACGTAAAGAAGCAATTAAACATTTTTCTTCACGAAAGGCACTTGATGTTGACGGTTTAGGCGACAAATTGGTTGAACAACTAGTTGATGAAAACTTAATTAAAACGCCCGCTGATTTGTTTAAACTAACCGAGCTTGACGTTAGTACAATGGATCGCATGGGTAAAAAATCTGCTGATAATTTAATTAACGGTTTAGCTAAAGCCAAAACAACAACGCTGCCAAAGTTTATCTATGCTTTAGGTATTCGTGAAGTAGGCGAAACTACTGCGGCTAACCTTGCTAATTACTTCCTTACTTTTGCAGCAATAAAAGCAGCAGATGAAACACTTTTGCAGAAAGTACCTGATGTCGGCGCGATTGTTGCTAAAAATCTTATTCAGTTTTTTCAGCAAGAACATAATATTGAAGTCGTTACTGAGCTAGAAGCAATAATGTCGTGGCCTGAAATTGAAGTGAAATCTGCAGATGAACAGCCTTTTAAAGATAAAACTTTTGTTATAACTGGTACCTTGAATCAGATGGGCCGTAATGAAGCTAAAGCCGCATTACAAGCGCTTGGCGCAAAAGTGTCAGGCAGTGTTTCGGTAAAAACACATTTTTTAGTTGCCGGTGAAAAGGCCGGTTCAAAATTGACTAAAGCACAAGATCTCGGTGTTGAGATACTTAACGAAGATGAATTAGTCGCGCTACTTGCCTTACATAAATAAATTTGATGAAATTATTATGACCGACTTACTGATTGAAATAGGACAATGGTTTCGTGGATATCAATATCAAACCGCCATGGCCATTATTGCCACGTTATTGGTCATTTTTGGTAACGATATTAACAATCGGCTTAAAAAGTTAGTCGCTAAACAGCACTTTATTATTCGCAGCGCTATTTTTATTTTAGTCTGTGCTTTTGGTTATGGCTTACTGACTATTTGGCTGACGGGGTTACTATCGGCACAATTATCAAATATCCCTAATCTGTACATAGTGCCGGTTATCTTTTTGATATTTTCTTCGCTTGGTATGTATGCTCAGAAGCAACGACATATTTAAATATGAGCGACTTATCACTTTTAAATAATAATAAGTGCATATAAAAAGAATAACATGGGCAGCGGAAATATTATGGTGAAAATAATGGATTCGCACCATTCAATCATTTGGTAAAACTTTACCATAGGCTTATTTTCAGCTTTGTTTGAAGGTAATGTCTGAAAGAAAAAAATAAAACTCGCCATCACTAAAATCTGCAAAGCTGCGAATAAAATAAAAATGGCCAGCCACACTAAAATTGTCGGTGTACTATAATTTATTTGTTCGTTCAACAGTAAAAAAAGCAAAAAAGCAAAAGCACTCCATGCTAATAACTTCCAACGGTAAGCTGAAAAAGTAATAGCAATATTATTGAATGATTCTGGGGTAAATCGATATTTCATATAATTTTAAAACGTTATAAGAAGGACTTCGTTATTAATAATTCTGTCATGTTTCGTGGGGTTTTGGCAAGTAATACCGATAAGATGAACACAAGGTAGAAAGGTGATTTCAGAAAAAAAATTCATCACTTTTAAAATTATTTCTTGTGATACATTTGTGATAACTTCGTGAATCATTGGCGATATTTCCTCTGCATAATCAATGGGTACTCATTTATTAGCCAAGGAAAACCTATGAACAAGTTACTTTTACAAGCAGTAAAGAAAACAAAAAAAATTAAGAATAAAACCTTACTCTTGTCAGCCGCACTATTACTCAGCTCTACAGCTATTACACAAGTTCAAGCACAAGAGCTTGATATTAAGGTGACAAACCTTACCCAAGGACTTCATTTTACGCCGATACTAATCGCTGCGCATGATGGTGACACACAATTATTTAAATCAGGTGAAATGGCATCAACTGCGCTACAGATGATGGCTGAAGGTGGTGACATCTCAGCGCTATCAGCCATGTTAACCAATGCTGATAAAGCTGAAAATCCTGCAATGGGATTATTAGCACCGACCATGTCAACTTCAACGATGTTGTCAACAATGGACGATAATATGTATTTGTCGATAGTAGCCATGATACTACCGACCAATGATGGTTTTATCGGTTTAAATAGTTGGAAAATTCCTAGCGAAGCCGGTACTTATACTTTCACTATAAACGCCTACGATGCAGGAACAGAAGCAAATGATGAAATGATAACTGGCGGAGGAGCACCAGGTGCTGCCGGTATTCCTGCGGCACCAGGTATGAACGCAGGTACAGGCGGTACTGGTGTAACTATGACAGAAGACAACGCTTACGTGCATATTCATCGTGGAAATTTAGGTGATGATGATTTAGCTGCGGGTAAAAGCGATTTAGACAATACCGTACATCGTTGGTTAAACCCTGTTGCTAGTATTACCGTAACGGTTAATTAGGAGGCAATCTCATGATTTTAATTAATAAAAAATTAGCGTTAACCGGACTAGCAACAATAATGCTAAGCGCCTGTGGTGGTTCATCTTCTAGCTCAAAAATGATGCTTGTAGAAATGCCAGAACCCATGTTCACCTATAGTTATCAGGTAAGGGTAACTAATTTGACTTACGCGCAGCCTATGTCGCCTCTAGCTTTGGTATTACATAATGAAGGCAAATTATGGACAGTAGGTGAAATGGCTAGTGTTGCTTTAGAAAATTTAGCTGAAAGTGGTGATAACTCAGGCGTTTTAGCCGAAACTTTGGTGTTGTCGGGTCAAGGTGGATCAGGGCTTTTACTGCCGGGAATGAGTGAAACTCTTGATGTTTCATATACTTTTACTGACGTCAATAACGCCCCTATGATGTTGTCTTTAGCAACGATGTTAGTTAATACCAACGATGCTTTTACCGGAATTAATGCGTTAGAAATAAATAATTTAGCCATTGGCGAAAGTATTTCATTGACGACAAGTTCTTATGACTCAGGTACTGAAAAAAATTCAGAGTTAATGGCAACGATTCCGGGCCCTGCTGGGGGAGGAAGTGGTGAAGGGTTTAACGCTGAACGTGATGATATTGATAAAGTTGCTATGCACAGCGGTATTGTTTCAGTTGATGATGGTTTAATGGTTTCTGCATTAACGCAGGCACACCGTTTCGACAATCCAACGTTAGCAATAATGGTAACTCGCACGAAATAAGCATTATAGCCAAGCAGTAAGGCTACCGCTCATCTATAGGTTGTTGATTAATATAGCGGTAACTAACCCATAGATGAGCATTAATTTTGAAAAACATTCAAGTACCTATTTATTTTATTTCTTTTTATTACACGAATATAAACAAAATCATAAATAGTGAGTGACTATGGATACCATATTAATTGTTGAAGACGATCAAGATATTGCCGATTTAATTACCTTGAATTTGGAAGAATTGTCACTATCGGTAGAGCATTGTTTAACGGGAGAGCTGGCATTGGAAAAGCTGAACGATAATAGTTACTCAATGGTTTTACTAGATGTAATGTTACCAGGGATTTCGGGCTTAGATGTATGCCGAAAATTACGCGACCAAAAACCTGAGCAAGTCATCCTAATGTTGACTTCTAGAGACAGTGAAATAGACCGTGTATTAGGACTAGAATTGGGTGCAGATGATTATATGACCAAACCCTTTAGCATACGTGAATTACAAGCTAGGGTGCGCAGCCAACTGCGGCGTTTACATTTAGCTGCTCAACTGAATGAAAAAAAGTCGCAAGAGCAGCAATCTGAACAGCATTTGACGATTGGCGAATTACAAATAGATAATATTTCTCACCGCACATTACTCGCAGGTAAAGCGCTAGATTTAACGTCTACAGAGTTTGATTTACTGTTATTTCTTGCATCACACCCAGAGCAAGTATTTTCTCGTGAACAATTACTCAGTAGTGTCTGGGGATATCATCATAGTGGTTATGAACATACGGTTAATTCCCATATTAATCGCTTACGTAATAAAGTAGAAAAAAATGTCACTAAACCTGAAATAGTACAAACGGTTTGGGGTGTGGGTTATAAATTTTGTAAACAAGGTGTTGCCGCATGAAACTGTCTTTATATCACCGACTTTCTTTATCATTACTGGTGGTATTTATCGCAATTATTAGTGTATTTTACATTTGGGCACAAGAACTTGAGCAAAGAACACGATATGAATCAGAGCAACATTTGCATTTGTCTTTGGCAGCAAGTTTAGCGAGAGATAATCCATTACTTCAGCAAGGCGTTTATGATCATGATGCGTTGAAAAACTTATTTCATACCTTAATGATTATGGGACCTGCCTTCGAGTTTTACTTTGTTGACCCTAATGGCAACATCATGACCCATTCAATAGCACCTTCATTGATTAAGCGAAATAAAATTGATTTATTACCGCTGACTCAGTTAACACAAAACCAAGCGCCTTTACCCATTTATGGTGATGACCCGCAACATCTTTCACGCAAAAAAATATTTTCCGCGGCTCCTGTTTTCAATCGTAGTACATTGCAAGGCTATCTGTACGTTATTGTTGCAGGGGAGCGTTATGAGTCAGCTTTTAATCGTTTACAGTCGACAAGACACACAGAGCTTTCTATTATGCTGATGCTAGGTGCTATGGTGTTTTTGTTTGTAGTAATGTTAGGTCTATTTGCTTATTTCACACGACCATTAAGGCGACTAAGTCAGGATATTAAAGCCTTGCAAGCTGTTGGGTTTGATAAAAGCAAAGTTGAATTGGCACAGTGGATGCCTAACAGTCGTAATGAAGTACATCAGCTAGGGGCTGCATTCGAGCAGATGGTTAAACAAATAAATCAGCAGTTTTCTATGTTACAAAAGAGCGATGTTCAGCGTCGTGAATTACTGGCCGATATATCACATGATTTACGTACGCCACTTTCTTCATTACAAGGTTATATTGAAACGCTAGCATTAAAGAGTAATAAGGCTTCACAAGAGCAGCGACAACAGTTTGTAGAAACCGCTCTCAAAAATGCGCAACAGCTAAAAGCGTTAATAGATCAAATATTTGAATTAGCACACCTCGAAGGCGGTCAAGTTTCACTAAACCTAGAGACTTTCAACTTAGCCGAGCTTTTATACGATGTGGCGGCTAAATTCAGTTTACAAACCACAGAAAAAAACATTCAAATTTCGATAGTACCCGAATGTTCTTATACACTAATACATAGCGATATAGGTAAGTTAGAACGAGTTTTAAGTAACTTGATAGAGAATGCTATTCGCCATACGTCTGCACAAGGTAAGATCATTTTATCGATTGATGAACTCAATGATAATCATTGTCAGCTTAGTATTTCTGATACCGGAACAGGTATTAAAGAAGAAGAGTTACTCTATATTTTTGATACTCGTTATCGCGCAAGTAATGCCATTCAAGATAAAGAAAAACATACAGGTTTAGGGCTTA
>Ga0209396_1006639_pt1 | contig 10549 bp, 7 predicted proteins | sample GOMGulsemesocosm_6_FD_184638 | JGI IMG/M metagenome (GOLD analysis project Ga0209396, IMG submission 184638) | Methane-oxidizing microbial communities from mesocosms in the Gulf of Mexico - GOM8C Gulf of Mexico (SPAdes) (version 2) | ecosystem: Environmental > Aquatic > Marine > Cold seeps... | reverse complement strand
TGAAGTTTTTCTGTATATAAGAAATATGCAGAATATTAAAAACAATGTTGGCGGAGTGGACGGGACTCGAACCCGCGACCCCCGGCGTGACAGGCCGGTATTCTAACCAACTGAACTACCACTCCGCTGTATTGCTTTCTGAATTTTAGCATAAAAGATGTCAAATCTCTTATATTAGGTAACTCTAACCTTAATAAACAATGTTGGCGGAGTGGACGGGACTCGAACCCGCGACCCCCGGCGTGACAGGCCGGTATTCTAACCAACTGAACTACCACTCCGCTGTATTGCTTTAAGCGTTTAGTATACTAGGTGCTTAACCTTTCAATAATTGGCGGAGTGGACGGGACTCGAACCCGCGACCCCCGGCGTGACAGGCCGGTATTCTAACCAACTGAACTACCACTCCGCTTTATTGATATTTGAATTTTTAATTGCTATATAAAAGAAGTCACGCCTTTTATAAATAGGTAATTCAAACCTTAACTCTAACCTTAGTAAACAATGTTGGCGGAGTGGACGGGACTCGAACCCGCGACCCCCGGCGTGACAGGCCGGTATTCTAACCAACTGAACTACCACTCCGCTGCATAATCACCACATTCGTCAACAACTCGTTGAATGCGGCGGAGATAATACGGTTATGAGGGGAAGCAGTCAACCTCTTTTTTAATATAATTAACTGCATGCGCATTTGATGTACAATACGAAGGAAATCCATGCAAGTTAGGCTGTGTTACAGCAAGAAATAGAGGTTTATTTTTTCTTTTTTCGTCTCATAACAAAATAAAATAGCAAGGCAATGAACACAATTCCTGCATTAGCAGCACCAATTATTATTAAAGTTTGTTGTTCTTTCTCTTCAGCTGCCCTTTCTTGTTCTATTTTTGCCGCTTCAAGTTCCCTTGCTAAAGCCTCAGCGTTTTCTTGAGCTAAACTAATTTTGTCAGCGAGTAATGCTCCGTCATTGTCTGATGATGAAACCACCTCGCCATTTTGATCCAATATAGAAACCAAACCATCTGTTGCACTTTCTGCATTAAAAGTAAATTCCTGTAAAACGAGCCGGAACTCTCGGCCATTAATAGTTTTTCCGAAAACATTTACATTTACGCGATGGACACCTCCTTCGGTATAGCCTATTTCATAGGTACGCAAATTCCCCTTCCCTTCCATAATAGAAAACGGATCGACCTGACGATCAGGAAAGGTAATTTTCCCTTGAAATAAAATACTATCGGGATCGACAAACGTTGGGTCAATGGTGAACATCACTTTATGTGACTGCCCTTCTTCCTTTACAGCTTCAACAGATATTGTGATCGGCGCTTTCTGTAAGACTAATGGCTTTTGTTTTAACTCACGTGTCGCCATTGGCATTTCAACAGAATAAATAGGTAACCATTCACCTGGAGCAAAATCTAATTCAAATTCGCCCGTAAACACCCCATCACTAGCGTATTCATCTAGGTCTCGTCCATCATCTCGAAACTGGGATATCTTTACCGGCTCAGCACCAAAGTTATCAAATGCTGAATTGTTAGTACTATAAAAGTCGACATTTAAATTCAACACCTCACGAAAAAGAGGGTCATCAATGGCTTGGTCTCCGTTATATAAGCGTCCTTCAACTTTTAAAGTCTCACCGGAAAGAACAACTTCAGGTAAAGGTTCGACTTTAATTGTGACCTCTGTAACCACCATTATATGACTCTCTGGCAAAATATCACCAATAGCCTGCCATGGTCCCGGCATTGGATTTTTAATCGTTATTAAATCAAAAGTGCGATCATCAAACCAAGTAATTTTATCTTTAGGTAAATTATTAATCTTAAGCTTAGTACCGTCTGGACGTACTAAGATTATAGGGGGGGTTCCCGTTTTCCGGTAAAATAACAAAGTTATTTCATCGATCAATGCATCGATTTTAAAGCGATTATCGAAATAGGGTATTTGATTAGTAACGTTATCTGATTTGTAATAATCCACTTTTGTTTGCGTAGCATAGCTTTTTAAGGATATAAAAATACAAACGATTATCAATAAAAGTACTTTTTTTTGACCTACTTGGGCCATATGGGCTCGCTCCCTTTATCTGCAACAACGGCTAATCTTTCATTATGTTTAGTTAGTTCATCGGCAGAAGCTTGAATAACCTTTAATTTATTTCGTTGTGGAGATACACGACGAATAGCATTAGCATCGCCTGAGTTTCCATCACTAGCCGATAAATTTAATACCGACTGCTTGCGTGTCATTTCAATGTATACAAAGGCTAATAATTGAGCATCAATTAACGCCCCGTGATAGGTACGATCAACAAGTTTATCAACGCGATAAAAACGAGCTAAATAATCGAGTGTTTTAGGAGAGCCTAATTCATCTTTGGAAACGTGTAATGTATCTATCACGGTACACATGTCACGAGTTTTAGGGATATTACGCCTTAATAAGGCAAACTCATGGTCCATAAAGCCAATATCAAATTTTGCATTATGAATGACAAGACGAGCGCCTTTTATGAAGTTTATAAACTCATCAGCAACTTGCCCAAATAACGGTTTATCTCGAAGGAAATCATTCGTTAATCCGTGAATGTTTATAACTTCCTGATCCATCTCAAATAATGGGTTTATGTAAACATGAAAACTACGACCTGTTAACTGGCGGTTTATCATTTCGACACAACCCACTTCTACGATACGATGCCCTTCCCTCGGGTTAATCCCCGTAGTTTCTGTATCTAAAATAATCAGTCGTTCGTCTTCTTTTACTACCGGTTCATTGCTCATTAGTATTTAATTACCTATTTATTTTTCGGGAAGTTTTTCTGGGAATTCAGTCATATTAATTGCTATTTTATGATTGACGTTAAGTATAATTATAAACCCTGTCACAATTGTTGCTTGGGTCATAAGCCAAGTTAACGACAGTAAATGCCAATAAAAAAAACCAATCACGCAAATAGCCAAATCAAACAGTAATGCAAAAGTAATAATAACTTTCCCCTGCTGCCAACAATTCTTCACCCACGTATTTGCGTTCGGGCGCCGTAAACTTAGTATAAGTACAAAAAATATTCCTAAAGCACCAGACCCTAAACTTAAGTAAAATAACGAAGTGTCAGGGTAAATCCATTGAATAATGCCAACACGATCTTTCATATTAGTTACTGACATCAACCAGACAACATAACCTCTTAAAACAAAGGCCAAAGAAAGATATACCCACTTTGATATTTTTAAACAATCAAATTTGTCAAAATCTTGCACAGAATAACTGGCATATCTATGCTTAGCCATTTGTCGTTTTACCCGCTTTTCTTGCTTGCTCTATTATTAAGTGTTCCTGCCCTGCGGTAATAGCTTTAACTGCTCTTGATCTAAATTCACGAATAAATAATGTATAAACAACAAATATACTCGCAAAAATGAATAACGCAGGGTGATAGAACCAGCACATTGCAGCAATAGAAAAATAATAGGAACGTAAGCCGTAGTTATAAGAGTGAGCAGCTTGGTCTTGTACTATCGCCATTTGTTTAGCATATGCTTGCAAATTTTTGTTTTCACCTGATTTGTCGTAGGGGGCAGCACCAATCATGACATTTAGAAAACCATACTGTCGCATTGACCAAGTAAACTGAAAAAATGACATAATAAAAATAAAAGCTAAAAGGCCAAGCTTTAATTGTATCGCTGCATGATTAGGGAATTCAGCAAAAGGAATGGTGTTAATAACCGCTTCTAAACGCTCTACTTGCGCAAATAAAGTTAGCACACCAGCTAAAACTAATAGCGTTGTCGAAGCAAAAAAAGCAATGTTTCGTTCAAGATTTGCTAATAAAGCCGCCTCACCAACACGAATATCACGTGTCATTAATTCGTTCATCCAATGAATTCGATGCTGATGTAGGCACCGCGCAATACAATTGGTGTTTTTTGCCTTAATACGCGCAAACCATGTATAACCGGTCCAGCAGGTGAAAAAACAAATAAAGGCAAAAATATCGAGTAGAGTAAGTGGCATAGTTCGGTTTGAATATGTAATTTTTTATATTATGCAGTAGAATATTTTGAGATTCGAGTTAAATTTACATTCATTATAGCCGCTCACATGTAATAATATGTGAATAAAAACCATTAATCTTATAACCCTCCCCTGTTATCGTAATTTCTTTGACACCAAATGTAACTTTGTTCACCATCCCCGTCAAATTATGTGAATGCCACGATTATTAAAATGATAAAAAAACTCGCACCTACACTCAGCTTATATAAAGCGCTAAAGTTTATTGCCAATTTTAAACTTGCTTTGACTATATTAATCTTTATATTTTTTACTTTTAAAGCTTCTTCTGAAGAAGTTTCTAAAATCCCCCGTATTTCAGGGGAAATAATAATTGATGCTAAATTAGATGAAGAACAATGGCGTCATGCAAAAAGAATAGTGATGAACAATATCACACGCCCTTACGACAACATCCCAAGCCCGGTACATACCGAAGCACTTTTAATGGAAGATGGTGGCACTTTTTATATTGCCTTTATTGCTGAAGATCCTGACCCTAGCCAAATTAGAGCTTTTTATCGTGACCGTGATAAATCATGGGGTGACGATATCGTCGGAATAAAAATAGACAGCTATAATGACCAACGTACTGCTTACCGTTTTTTAGTAAATCCTTTGGGTTCACAAATCGATGGCATTGAGAATGAAATAACCAAAAGAGATAGTGATGCATGGGACGGAATTTGGGACAGCGCCGGAAAAATTAGCGATAAGGGTTATATCGTAGAAATGGCTCTACCACTTCGTATGCTTAATTTTACTGAAAAGTTATCAATACAAGATTGGGGCATAGAACTAATGCGCTTTTACCCACGAAACGAATCTTTTCGCCTATCAAATATTCGTCTTGAACGAGATAATGACTGTGAGTTATGCCAACTTCATACCATTCAGGGCTTTACTGGCGCAAAACAGGGAGATAACTTAACGATTACCCCATCTTTAGTAACAGGGGTGCATGAGGATAAAAGCGATGATGATTGGCAAAGCGAAGACAATACTGAAGCAAGTTTAGACATTCGTTGGGGGATAACACCTGATTGGTTATTGAATGCTACGATCAACCCAGACTTTTCGACCGTTGAAACAGATAACCCGCAATTAAACATCAATAATACTTTTGCCTTATATACTAGAGAAAAACGCCCTTTTTTCTTAGATAATGCTGATTACTTTGATTCTAATTATAATTTAATTCACACCCGAAATATTAACGCACCAAATTATGGCGCTAAATTAACAGGCCGCCAAGACGACCACTCCTTCGGCTTATTTGTAACCGATGACGACAGTACTAAAATTTTAATTCCAGGTAATCGTGGTTCTTCCACAGCCACTATCAATGGAGAATCAAAAGCGAGTGCACTGCGTTATCGATACAATTACAATGACAATATTACCATGGGTACAGTAAGTACCATAAGAACAGCAAAAGATTATCAAAATGTTGTCCATAGTATCGACACTCGCATTAGAGTTTCAACGTCTGATGTTTTTAAATTTCAAGCGCTATACTCCACTACACAGTATCCTGATGACTTGTTTGAACAGTTTTGTAATGCAGACAATGCTGATAATTGTAGAAACCCTCCAGTTAAAGAAGAATGTGGATTTAGTGGATGTGATTACAATGAGCAGGTATTACGTACTTTAAAAGATGACAAATTTAGTGGCAACGCTTTTAAAGTCAATTATAGTCATAATGATAGGGATTGGCACTATCGAGTGGCTTACGATAAAAAGAATGCAGGCTTCCGTGGAGACTTAGGGTTTATCTCTCGAGTTGACCACAATAGGTTTTCTCTTGGCGGTAACAGAAAATGGTATGGAACACCTGGCGAATGGTGGACAACCTTTAGAGTGAGTTCTGATTGGGATATTACTCATAACGATAACGATGAACTGCTTGGAAAAAAATTCAATATTAATGCCCGACTGAATGCAGGCATGAATTCGAATTTTCGTCTTTCTTATACAAACCGTGATGTTGTCGGCTCTCGTAAAAATAGAAGCATATTAGCCATTGATGGTAATACCACTGCTTTCACTGAAAACCAATTTTCACTTTTTGCTGAAATAAAGCCAATACTGGGCTTAACCCTTAACAGTAATTTGACATACGGGGACTCTGTTGATTATAGGAACAATCGCCTCGGTCTAACTAAGAAGTGGCGTTCAGCGATAAACTGGAATATAGATAAGCATTTAGAGCTAAAAATTAAACATACCTTTAGCCAACTAGATGCCGATGGGGCTAATGTATTTAACGCTCGATTAACCGATTTCAGAGCGACTTATCAGTTTAATGTATTAAGTTTTTTACGCTTTAGCTTGGTTTATAACAATACCAGCAAAAATGCCGCTAACTATATTTATACTAACCCAGAAGATATTACTCCCAATAGAAAGAGTGCATCTACAGAGTTACTGTACGCTTATAAACTGAATGCACAGACCGTATTTTACTTAGGTTACTCTGACAGACATTATACGGAAGAAGACTTTAGCGATTTAGAACAGAATCAACGCAGTCTCTTTATGAAATTTAGCTACGCTTGGATGAAATAATAAAGATACTAGCTAAGGTTTATAACTGGAAGTCGCCGTTTGGCGACTTTTTTATTGTAAAAACAACATGCAACTAAAATAACTAATGATTGTTTTTACTACTTTTTTTTGTCACAATTTACCCAGAAGGATTTTATAAAAATAATAAAATGTTACCGCAGGAGAAAAAATGTTGTTGTCAAGAAATAGCTACAGAGCAATAGTAGCTGGTGTATTCTTACTGGTTTCACAAAATAGTTTTGCTGATCAAAATATTAAAAATGAAACTATCAATAAAATTGAACACTTATCAATCCCTCATTCCAAAAATCAGATAATCATCGATGGTGATATCGACGATGATGAATGGTCAGAAGCGCTATTAATAGACCTAAATATTGTTAATGATCCTTGGAATAACAAGCCAAGCCCAGTTAAAACAACGGCTAGAATCATCGAAAATGGCGAGACAATTTATATTTCATTTATTGCTCAAGATCCTAACCCAGAACAAATTCTTGCATATTTAGGTGATCGAGATACAAGATTATCAGACGACGTTGTAGGTATAAAATTAGACACATATAACAACCGACGCTTGAGCTATGAATTATTCGTTAATCCGTATGGTGTGCAAATTGACCGAATAAAAAATGAATTAACAGGCGATGTAAATTCAGCATGGGATGGTATGTGGCAATCATACGGTAAAAGAACAGCAACCGGTTACCAGGTAGAAATGGCCGTGCCGTACCATATGTTAAATTTTGCCGATACTGATGAAGAAAAAACATGGGCGATAGAGTTTATTCGTCTTTATCCTCGCGATGCTCGTTTGCGCATATCACATGTTCCCTTCGACCGAGACAACGATTGTTGGTTATGTCAAATTCCTGAAGCGAAAGGCTTTAAAGAAGCAAAAACCGGCAACAATATTATGATCACCCCATCTATCGTTGCAAGTAAAAACGATAAGCGTGATATTTATGACCAACAAGATGACTGGAATAACGACAATGATACTGATGCAGGTGTTGATTTACGTTGGGGAATTAATGCTAATACCTTACTTAATGTTGCAGTAAACCCCGACTTTTCAACAGTAGAGTCTGATGCTGGTCAACTGAGCATTAATAAAACCTATTCATTATTTTATCAAGAAGCTCGACCTTTTTTCGTGGAGAATTCTGATTATTTTTCTTCTAACTTTAACTTAGTGTATACCCGAAATATTGCTGACCCAGATTATGGCGCAAAATTAACAGGTACAAGTGACAACCACACCTATGGTGGTTTTATCAGTCACGATGCAGAAACCAACTTTATTGAACCTGGGAATACTGGCTCTAGCTTAAAATCACTGAAAGAAGAAAGTCACTCAGGGGCGTTTAAGTATCGTTATGATTTCACTGAAAACTTTTCTTTAGGCGCTATAAGTACCTTAAGAAGATCAGACAGTTATGAAAATACCGTTGCAGGTATTAATTCAAAACTTCAAATGAATGAGTCAAATGCGCTACTCGCACAGGTTGTTCACTCAACCAGCGATTATTCAATAAAACAAACAAAAGACTTATCTGACCAAGCGATTAAATTAACTTATGAGCATGACTCTGAATATTGGTCAGTTAATCTTGAACACCAAAAAATAGGTAAAGATTTCAGAGCTGATTTAGGTTACATGCCAAAGGCTGATTATCAGGATGAACGATTATTAGTAGATCGTTACTTTTATGGTGACAATGATAGTTTCTGGCAAGAAGCCAAGCTGTCTGGGCAATGGCAAATCAAGCATAATGAGAACGGTGAATTACTTGAAAAAAGTCTAGCCTCTAGCTTTACCATTGATGGGCCTAAACTATCTAAATTCGATATTATGCTTACCTATGCTGACAAAATAGGTCTACGAAAGAATGAAATAGACGACTCGATTGATGGTAATACTGACCGTTTTACAGAAAAATTTGTCACTATGTTTGGCTATATACAACCTACAAAATATTTATACGGAGAGCTAAGTTTAACCTTCGGCGATAAGATAGATTATCAAAACAATTCTCAAGCCGATGCTAACAATACTTACACGCATACACGCAGCAGACTAGCTGATTATCAAGAAGTATATGTTAACACTCGTATTAACCCAAATAGTCATTTAGAAGTAGATTTATCGTATACCTACGAATCCCTCGAAACTAACGGAAGTAAAGTTTACGATGCTAATTTGGTTGAATTAAGAATTTCTTATCAATTTGACGTAAACAGCTATCTAAAGCTCAATATTATTCACTCTGACATTGATCAAAATTTAAATAATAACATTTCTGCTTATTCCGAAACTAATAAAGATTTATCCACTCAGCTTATTTATAGCTACAAGTTAAACCCGCAAACTGTATTTTTCTTAGGCTACTCAGATAACAGCTATCAAGATGATGATCTAAGTGACTTGAGACGAGGTGAGCGTACTTTATTTACGAAAGTCAGCTTCGCGTGGATGCCCTAAGACTTACAGTCCACCGAGTAATAAGCTCAGTTTGAGAGTATTTTATCAAACTGAGCTTGATCTTATTTACCCTGTTTTAGCTGCTCAAACTTATTCACATCAATGACAATCGTCGCTGATATTTTGTCATGGATAGCTTGCCGATTTGGATCCCAATAAATTTGCAAGAATCCTAATAGTCCGGTAGCTAACCCTGCACCGTAACCGCCATAACGCCCAAAACTATCCCACATAGACAAACGTGTACCATCTAGTTGAATTACGCGTATGCTGAAGAGCTTTTTACCTGGTGTTTGTCCGTGCCAAATAGAGGTTAGTACCGTAAAGTAAAAAGCAGCCCAACCAAAACCTAATCCTAAATCTTCAATTAAGCCTTTTATCCACTCTACACCTTTGTACACTGAAGTGTCTTTTTCATCTTTTAATTTAGTTTGTGTACCCGAAATGATATCAAGGGTATTTTCAGTAGGACTAATTTCTGCCTGTAAATCATCAGCATTAAGGTTAGCTTTAAGTACTAGATATTGATTTAAAAAATATTGCTCCAACTCTTTTTTTGATTTTTTATTGAGCTTTTGCTTTTCATCAATAGTCGCAACCATACTATTAATGATTGTTTTAACTGTTTTATCGTTTCGAGATAATTCAGGAAGTTGCTCAACAAATGGAGATAACTCTGACTGCCAGCAAGAGTTTTCTTTGCATAAACTCGTACTTATCTGTTGATAAGCATCCGTTGATAAGGCGGCTAAGGCAATTCCATCAACCCAGCCAATTGAGCTCACATTCGTAGCTAAATTCTTATCAGCCTCTGAATCATCAAACAAGGTAGGTAGCGTATCAACCAGAACAACAAAAATAATAAAAGCACTGAAAAGTCGTAAAAACATTTTCTTAAATCCTTTTTTTCTCCCTGTTTTACGGCTTTTACTACTTCCTATTTTATAAAATGTAATCGCGACTAGAATAGCTAATAGTTCACCGGGCGCACCACTGAGGATTGCAATCAATATAAAATCAATCAGTAACGCTAAACCACGTCGCCATGGAACAGCTAAAGGAATACCAAAAAGGCTTTCATCAATGTTAAAAGCAAAAGGAGTAAGTATTTTTTTCGTTTCTTCTTCCGTCAAAAAACTACTTTCATCTAGCGAATTATCACTCTTTGAAATTGCATGTGATATTGTAGATGACAATTCAATTTCGGGCTTTGACATTTTATAACCTGTGCTTGATTGATTATTGATAATACTAATAAAAACTGCTCTTGCTGTAAATATTCGCCTATATATATACTCAAATGAGAGGTGAAGTAGTAATCTATTTTATTAAAAACCTGCTCTATATTCCTTTTTTGTATATAAGTTAACAAAATATAACTTTTTTTTAGGCTATAACGCGCTAATCTTGTTCTATTAAAGTAAA
>Ga0209396_1006636_pt1 | contig 10552 bp, 9 predicted proteins | sample GOMGulsemesocosm_6_FD_184638 | JGI IMG/M metagenome (GOLD analysis project Ga0209396, IMG submission 184638) | Methane-oxidizing microbial communities from mesocosms in the Gulf of Mexico - GOM8C Gulf of Mexico (SPAdes) (version 2) | ecosystem: Environmental > Aquatic > Marine > Cold seeps... | reverse complement strand
GGGGCAGTTTACGTTTGGGTTTTGGCGGTTGGAATAAAATTGCTTTTGCTAGTCGTCGGCGTGGCTTAAAAGATTTTAATCGCGGTATTGCTGCTTTCATTCTTGATGACCATCAACAAGCCGAACATTTATTAGCAAAAGCAGCTGAACCTTCAAAATTTCCCCGTACGGCTTACTTAATGGCAGCGACAGCGTCCTCAAAACAATCATTACGTTCTAATACTAATCATTATTTAGGTTTATTAGCTCAAGAAGATCATTCGGTAAAAACATCGGGGTTAGAGTCAATATTAGTGACGATAAAATTACTGATGTTACAGGATGACTTTTCAAAAGCGCGAATCATTATTGACGAACACCATAAACACATTGGCCATGATGCTCGCCTGTTAAGTCTTGAAATTGAATTAAGCTTGCATGAGAAACGTTTTGATTACGTAGTAGGACAGCTAGTTTCTGCGCGTAAGCAAAAAACTATTACCGAAGATAAAATATTACAATGGGAAGCAACCGCTTTCTATGGTGCATTCAATGAAAAAATACGCCAAGAAAGTAAAGATGCACTCGCACAAATGTGGCAAAAATTAGCGCGTAAGTTAAAGCAGCGTGAAGCTATTCTCTTTGCTTATTGTCAGGTATTGGCTGAGAACAATATTACTGAACCTTTAAATAATATTTTGCTACCCGCGATTAAAAAAGGCGCTGAACTTCAATTTTTGCAAAATATACGTCAGCTACCTATTTCATCAGCCGATGAATTAATTAACGCAGTACAAAAACACTTACATCATGATCAACACAGTGGAAAATGGCTAAGTTGCTTAGCAAATTTGGCTGCACAAGCTCAACAATATTCAATGGCTGAAAAAGCTTTTAATAGTTTAGTTAATTTAGACGGTGTGCAATACGATGGCACTGACTTAAAAATCTTTGCGCAAGTTTTAGAGCAGCAAGGAGAATATCAAAAAGCTAATCAAGTATTAAATAAAATGGTGGCTCAAACAACCGCTACCATAAAGACTTCTTCTCAAGAACAGTAACGGAAATAAAGAACAATGAATTTAACTATCGACTTTAAAAAGCCAGAAATCGCCGGCAGCTTTGACTGGCAAGTGTGCCAAGAGATAAATGTTAGCAACGAGCAAGGTATTATTATTGCTAAAGCCGAAATTGAACTGATCACCATTAACAAACATCGCGATGCTTTAGGCTCTTATACTTTACTAGCAGATGAAAGTACTGATTGGGAAATACCTTTAAACCTTTATTTTAAAGGTCAAAACCTTAACGCCAACTTATGTGAGCAGTTAAGTATTAACCCTGATACTAAAAAAGCAAAAACGCATATTTTACTTGAAGCAATCAGTGTTTTACCCCAATACCGTAAACAAGCAGTTGGTCAGTATTTACTACAAGAAATAGTAAAACATCACGAAAAAGCACAATCTATTACAGTATTGAGTATGCCAATGAACCTTTTTCTTGATGCTGATGAGTGTGAAGAAGACGACAATAAAGCTTATTATCAGGCAGCTGATTTACAGAATAAAAAACTTGAAAGCGATGAGCTTGCTAATTTCTTTACTCATAGTGGATTTGTTGAATTTGCTGTTGATGAAAGCTTGTTAGAAGAACCATTGCCTTATCAAATTTTTGTGGCTAGCCCACAAAGTATATTAGCTAAAGAACAAGTATCCTAGTTAGTATTAAAAAATCTAAAAACCTTATTTGATAGGAGCTTAAAATTCTAAGCGGCTATTAAATAAGGCTCTTTTCCCTGATGTTTGTTGTTACGTTTAAAAGATCCTTTACCTTTCTTGGCTTTCACCACCTGTAACTTATAAACCTTAGAAGTAACCAGTGCTGCCAGAAAGTTATCTTTTATGACTCCTCGGCCTATCTCACTAGTTGTCTTACTGTTAAATGATGCCGTTTTTTTATTTTTACTCATTTCTTACCTCTTAATGAAAAAGCCATCAGGTTGATGGCTTTCTATTTTAACGCGATTTTATCTGTCAAAAAATCAAAAGATTCCGTAATAGCTCAGCGTTACTGATCTTTGGAATATCCTTTAAATATAAGCGAAAGCATCAGCAAACATGTGCTCAACTAACGCACCTTGTGCTAAAAAGTCTGTTCGCACTGCGCCAACCATATCAAAGCGACCGGCTAGATATATATCGTAATCAGCTAAGTTCTTAATATCTTTCATAACGACTTGATGAACCATACCCGTTTGACCTTGCCAATCGTCATTAGGTGTTTCTACTACTGGATGAAACTCACCATTGTCTAAACTATTAATTATTTCAGTTGTTTTATCTAGTTCATAACATGCACTTGGCTCGCGCAATCCCCAATAAACCACAACTTTTCTTGATGATTTCTGTGCAGCTAAAAGTTCATACATGGATTTAATATAAGAAAACCCTGTACCGCCAGCTAATAGCAGTAACGGACGTTCGCTTGTCGCGCGAAGCTGAGCATTACCTAATGGCATTTCAATAGTCACTGTACTATTTGCTTTAATATGCTCGATAACTTGCATAGGATAGCTGTCAGCCCCAAAAGCACCTATTTGTAATTCAATGGATTCTGCACCTGGCGCACTAGCAATTGAAAATGGACGTTTATCATCATCACTCATGACAAAATTTAAGTATTGCCCAGCTTCAAAATCGACTTGTTTACTTGGCTTCAATAGCACTTTGTAAACAAATTTTGTTAGCGATGTTATCGATTCTACCTGGCAGTTAATTTTATTCATTTCTTTGAACCTTTATTCATTACTCGCTTACTTCTTATTAAGCGGTATAAAGCTTATCTATTAAACGCTACACTTTTGCAACGCCTACTTTTCTTCCTGTGCTGAAAAAATATTGAGTTCATCCCAAATATTATCAACATCATTTTTAATTTCTTCGGTCATCACAATAGGCTCGCCCCATTCGCGATTGGTCTCACCTGGCCATTTGTTAGTTGCATCCAACCCCATTTTTGAGCCTAGCCCTGAAACAGGTGATGCAAAATCTAAATAATCTATCGGCGTATTTTCAATTAATACCGTGTCACGACTAGGATCCATACGTGTGGTCATTGCCCAAATCACGTCTTTCCAATCTCGCGCATTAATGTCATCATCGCAAACGATGACAAACTTAGTATACATGAACTGACGGAGGAACGACCAAACCCCCATCATTACCGTTTTTGCATGCCCTGCATATTGCTTTTTAATCGTTACAATCGCTAAACGATATGAACAACCTTCCGGCGGTAAATAGAAGTCTTGAATTTCAGGAAATTGTTTCTGTAAAATGGGCACAAATACTTCGTTTAATGCCACACCTAAAATTGCAGGTTCATCTGGCGGACGTCCAGTGTACGTACTATGGTAAATAGGATCCTTACGATGAGTAATATGAGTTACTGTCATTACAGGGAAGTTATCGACTTCATTATAATAACCCGTGTGATCACCATATGGGCCTTCTGGAGCGACTTCATTAGGATCTAAATAACCTTCAAGAATAATCTCTGCTGTAGCTGGTACCTCTAAATCGTTACTAATACATTTTGCAACTTCCGTTTTAGCACCGCGTAATAAACCAGCAAAAGCATATTCTGATAATGTATCAGGAACCGGAGTTACCGCCCCTAGAATAGTGGCTGGATCAGCGCCTAAAGCAACAGACACAGGATATTTTTCACCTGGGTTTGTTTGTTTAAATTCTTGAAAGTCTAAGGCACCACCACGATGTGATAACCAACGCATGATAATTTTATTTTTACTGATCAGTTGTTGACGATAAATACCTAAATTTTGGCGCTCTTTATGTGGACCACGAGTTACCGTTAATCCCCAAGTAATTAATGGCGCGACGTCGCCTGGCCAACATTTTTGAATGGGTAACTTAGTTAAATCTACGTCATCACCGATAATAATCTCTTGCTGACAAAGTGGCTTTTTAATCACTTTTACTGGCATATTCAATACTTGCTTATAGACAGGTATTTTACTTAACGCGTCACGAAAGCCTTTTGGCGGCTCAGGTTCTTTCAGCATAGCTAATAATTTACCAACATCACGCAATGCATGAACATCTTTTTGGCCCATAGCCAATGCAACACGATCCGGCGTACCAAATAAGTTGGTCAATACTGGCATTCCGTGTGGAACACCGTTTTTATCGGTTGGGTTTTCAAATAATAACGCAGGACCTTCGGCACGCAAGGTGCGATCGCTTATTTCGGTCATGGTTAGGTCAGTAGAAATAGGCTGAGTAATACGCTTGAGCTGGCCTATTTTTTCTAACTGTTTGATAAAATCTCTAAGGTCACTATATTTCATAAATTTTAATCACTTACTGGCTTAGTCGTTTCGCTTGGTTTTCTAAGCAAAAACGCCAGACGTTATTGCTAACGCTGGCGTTATGTACAGGATGTACTGTATGTCGCAATCACTTGAATGTGAAGAAGCGACCAATAAACTATTTACGTTTCATAGAATCAAAAAATTCATTATTGGTTTTAGTCATTGCTAACTTATCAATAAGGAACTCTATAGCGCCTACTTCGTCCATTTCATGAACGATTTTACGTAAGATCCACATTTTTTGTAGTTCATCAGTTTTAGTAATGAGTTCTTCGCGACGAGTACCACTGCGGTTAATGTTAATAGCAGGGAAAACACGTTTTTCAGACACTTTACGAGAAAGGTGTAATTCCATGTTACCGGTACCTTTAAATTCTTCGTAAATAACTTCGTCCATTTTAGAACCCGTTTCTACTAGCGCTGTAGCGATAATAGTTAAGCTACCACCGTGCTCAATATTACGTGCTGCACCAAAAAAGCGTTTTGGACGATGTAAAGCGTTCGCATCAACACCACCGGTAAGAATTTTACCTGATGATGGGATAACCGTATTATAAGCACGAGCTAAACGTGTGATTGAATCTAATAAAATAACCACGTCTTTTTTATGTTCAACTAATCGTTTAGCTTTTTCGATAACCATTTCTGCCACTTGTACATGGCGATTCGCTGGTTCATCAAACGTTGAAGCAATTACTTCGCCTTTTACTAAGCGTTGCATTTCAGTAACTTCTTCCGGACGTTCATCGATAAGTAAAACCATCAATTCTGCTTCAGGGTGGTTATGAGCAATACTTTGCGCAATATTTTGAAGTAATAACGTTTTACCGGCTTTTGGCGGCGCAACAATTAAACCACGTTGTCCTTTACCGATTGGAGACGCTAAATCTAAAACACGAGCGGTAATATCTTCCGTTGAGCCATTACCACGTTCCATTGTTAAACGTTGATCAGGATGAATAGGAGTTAAATTTTCAAATAATATTTTATTACGAACATTTTCTGGTTTATCAAAGTTAACTTCAGCAACTTTTAATAAGGCAAAATAACGTTCACCTTTCTTAGGTGGACGAATTTTCCCATGAATAGTATCACCGGTACGCATACTAAAACGGCGAATTTGACTCGGTGAGACATAAATATCATCAGGTCCAGCCAAGTATGACGAATCAGAAGAACGTAAGAAACCAAAGCCATCTTGTAGAATTTCTAAAACACCGCCACCGAAAATGTCATTATCACCTTCCGCATGAGCATTTAATATTGCAAAAATAATGTCTTGTTTGCGGTTACGGCCTAAGTTATCAAGCTTCATAGACGCGGCTAGAGCAACAAGTTCGCTAATAGATTTTTCTTTAAGTTCGATCAGATTCATAGTGGGGGTTCTTGAAGTGTTTTGCCTGTTGGCATTATTGAATTGGAGTTTGGTTTTGGAATGTCTTTACTTTGAAAGCTAAACTTAGCACTAAAATTTAATCAGGTAAAGGATCAAACTTTGATCTATAGCTTTCTTTGTTCTTTTTTTACCCATAAATACAAAAAAGGTTCGTAAATACGAACCTTTTTTTAATAACTTATAAGTTGTTATCAATAAACTCTTTTAATTGAGTTTTCGATAATGCGCCAACTTTAGTATCAGCGACTGCGCCATCTTTAAATAATAATAACGTAGGAATGCCACGAATACCAAATTTAGGTGGTGTAACTGAATTTTGGTCAATATTTAATTTACCAACAGTTAATTTACCATCATATTCTTCAGCAACATCATTTAATAAAGGTGCAATCATTTTACAAGGACCACACCATTCAGCCCAAAAATCAACTAATACAAGGCCTGAAGCGGCAATTACGTCAGTGTCAAAACTGTCGTCTGATAACTGAACAATTTTATCGCTCATTTCTATCTCCGTTAATGGTGGCATTACGCCAATTGATGATGATTATAACGCTATCAATATTAATTACCAACTTTGATCTTATAACGGTTCGTTATTTAACCATTCAATAAAGTATTTGTTAGTGCAATTAACCAATTCCATTTTTATTAGCTATATAACCTGTTAAGCTGTGCGCATGAAAAAAACACACTTAACTGAAACTAAGTTCTCTGAACTTAACCTCGACACAAAAGTTGTCGCAGGTCTTAACGCTATGGGCTTTGAGTATTGCACCTCAATTCAAGAGCAATCTTTGCCCATTTTATTGAAAGGTACTGATATTGCAGGTCAGGCTCAAACGGGCGAAGGTAAAACTATTGCCTTTTTAGCCGCAACCTTTCACCACCTATTACAAAAGCCAGCGCCAAAGCATAACCAGCCGCGCGCACTGATTATGGCTCCAACACGAGAATTAGCGGTACAAATTCATCGTGACGCCATTGAAATGGCAAAAAGCACAGGCTTACGCTTAGGCGTAGTTTATGGTGGCGAAGGCTATGAAAGCCAACGTTTAGAATTAGAAGCTGGTGTTGATATTCTTATTGGCACTTGTGGTCGCTTATTAGATTACATGAAACAAGGTATCTACAACTTAAATAATATTGAAGCTGTTGTACTTGATGAAGCTGATCGCATGTTCGATTTAGGTTTCATTAAAGACATTCGTTATATGTTCGATCGTATGCCTGCAGCTACCGCTCGTTTAAGTATGTTATTTTCAGCAACCTTATCGTTCCGTGTTAAAGAGCTTGCTTTTGAACACATGAATGATCCAGAAAGTGTTGAAATTGCACCTGACCAAAAAACAAATGTCCGAATTTCTGAAGAATTATTTTACCCTTCAAACGAAGATAAAATGGCGTTATTACAGACGTTAGTTGAAGAAGACTGGCCAGAAAAAGCCATTATTTTTGCTAATACTAAACATGTTTGTGAAAAAGTTTATTCGCACTTAGCTATAGACAAAATTCGCGTTGGTTTATTAACTGGCGATGTTCCACAAAAGAAACGTTTAAAAATTCTTGAGCAGTTTTCAGCCGGCCACTTAGACGTATTAGTTGCCACAGATGTTGCAGCACGTGGTTTACATATTCCTAGTGTTAGTCATGTATTTAATTACGACTTACCTGACGATTGTGAAGATTATGTACATCGTATCGGCAGAACAGGTCGTGCTGGTGCTACCGGACATGCCATTAGTTTTGCTTGTGAAGGTTATGTTTTTAATTTACCTGCTATCGAGACTTATATTGAACACTCGTTACCCGTAAGTAAATATGATCACGAAGCTTTGTTAAAAGATTTACCAAGACCGAGACCGCCTCAACGTCGCCATAAACCTAATAGTGGTGGACAAAATCGTGGCAGAACAGGCGGAAATCGCCAACGTCGGAACTAAAATACGATGACGGTCACCCATACAGAGAGTTCTACACCTCTATATGCGGTGATCGATTTAGGTTCTAACAGCTTTCATATGCTGATCACCCGTCAACTTGCTAATAGTGTGCAAGTTGTTGATAAAGTTAAGCGTAAAGTACGTTTAGCTTCTGGTTTAAACGCTCACAATCAACTTAGTACTGCTGCAATTGCTCGCGGGCTTGAATGTTTAAGTTTTTTTGCTGAACGTCTCCAAGATATTCCTCCTCAAAATGTTCGTATCGTTGCCACAGCTACATTGCGCATAGCGACTAATCGTGATGATTTTTTATCACCAGCGAATAAAGTTTTAGGACAAAAGATAAACTTATTGAGTGGTAAACAAGAAGCAGAAAATATTTATTTAGGTGTTGCTCATACCAGTTGTGGTGCTAAAGAACGTTTTGTTATAGATATCGGTGGTGCCAGCACTGAACTTATTTTAGGTGATGGTTTTGTTGCCAAGCAAGTTGAAAGTTTAAATATTGGTTGTGTTACCTTCAACAATGCTTATTTTTCTGATGGTGCTTTAACGGCTGAACACTTTTCTCAAGCAATCGGTGGGGCTAAGAAAGCCATAACCCCTTTAGTTGAACGTTATAAAAATACCGGCTGGAAACTAGTATTGAGTGGCTCTGGTACTATGCAGGCATTAAGTGAAATACAAGAATTTACTCATCAAACCTTCGGAATCGATCTCGCTTACTTAGAAAATATTCAGCAACAACTAATCGCTTGTAAAACCATACCTGACATCAATATTGCCGGCCTTGCTAGCGATCGTTCTCCTGTTATTGCCAGTGGTTTAGCTATTTTAATCGCTTTATTTGAAAGCTTTTCAATTCAAAAAATTCAATTATCAAGTGGTGCTTTACGTGAAGGCTTGCTTTATAACATGCTACCTGAAATTACGGATATCGATATTCGTCAAAGTACGATTAGCTCATTAACTGAAAAATTTCATATTGATAACAAACACGCTAAACGTATCAAGAAACAGGCAATGAGTTTATTTCATGTTTATAAAGAATCTTGGTTATTGGATGAGAGTAACGATTTAGCCTTATTAAATGCAGCTTGTGACTTACATGAGGTAGGTTTGTTATTGGAGTTTAAACAACATCAGCAACATGGTGCCTATATTTTACAACATGCAGACTTACCCGGGTTTAATCAAGCAGAACGCCAGTTATTAATGGCTTTAGTATTACTTTATAAAGGTGAAATTGATCTAGCACCTTTGCAAAAACAAACTGCGACCAGTGTTGAACAAGCGAGTTATTTATTAGTTATTTTACGCTTAGCGGTTATTTTATGTCGTCGCCGTAAAGATGATGCGTTACCTGATTACCAAACGACTATTGTTAAAAATATGGGTGATGACGTCATTAACTTATGCCTACCAAAACAATGGCTAGCTCAGCACCCGCTCATTGCTGATGAACTGCTTCAAGAAAATACCGAATTAGCACAAATAAATCTATCGCTTAATATCTATTGTGAAACAGAACCCAATCGTTAATGGTTCGCTCGCGTTGCCCAAATATTAGTAAAAATAACAATCATACCCCCGATAACCATCATCAGGGTTATATGTTCACCCAAAAGAAAGTATGCGGCAATGGAGCCATAAATAGGCTCTAAGCTTATGGCAATACTAGCGGTATGCGCTTTTACTGTCTTTAACGAATGATTAAATAGCGTATGTGCTAACGCTGTAAAAACGACACCTAAAATAATTATCACCGAAAGCTGTTGTAATGAAATGGTGATCGGGTATAAAAAAATGATGGGAAACAAGCAGATCGTTGCTGATGAGTTTTGATAAAACGCGACTTTCTTTGCTGATGTTTTAGCGACAAATTTTCTATTGAGTAGGGTGAGTAAGGCAAAAGTAAACGCTGATAACATTCCCCAGGTAACACCATCAACATCCCCAGTAGTTAAGTTACCTAATGGGAGAATAAATAAAATACCGACAATAGTTAACAATGCCTGAATAAGTGCTTGATAATGAAACTTTTCTTTGAATAAAAGTGGCTCTAAGAAGCTAACAAAAACAGGAAAACTCGCGAACGTAATTAGCCCTATAGCAACACTTGATACTTGAATGGCATAAAAAAAACTGCCCCAATGAAAGGCTAAAACAATTCCCGTTAAAGAAAGCGGTAGTAATAATGACTTTTCAACTTTTAATGATTGTTTTCTTATCACAATGGCAAAGATAGCAATAGCCATAGCAGCAAAAAGCGCACGGCCAAAAACAATATGACTGGCTGGCATATTTAACCATTTAGCAAACAATCCAGAAAGAGCAAAGAGTAAGACAGCGCTATGCAGCGAGAAAAGTGATTGTTTATAGCTGGGCATAATGCTCGATTAGCGTAATTTTAGGAAGGGTATTCTATCAGCTAAAAATTATTAACTGATAGAATAAGACGTGCGGCTATATAATTTTCTAGTCTTTTATTGCTCTTTCAACCAATAGGCTACTTTTTTAGCAAAGTAGGTTAAAATTCCGTCGGCTCCTGCACGTTTAAAAGCTAATAGGCCTTCCATCACACAGGGTTTTTCTTCCAGCCAACCATTTTGAATAGCCGCCATATGCATCGCATATTCACCACTCACTTGATAAGCATAGGTAGGCACTTGGAAGGTATCTTTAACGCGTCGAACAATGTCTAAATAAGGCATGCCCGGTTTTACCATGACCATATCAGCGCCTTCGGCAATATCTTGAGCGACTTCATGTATAGCTTCATCACTATTAGCCGGATCCATCTGATATGAATATTTATTGCCACCTTTAATATTACTT
>Ga0209396_1006634_pt1 | contig 10555 bp, 9 predicted proteins | sample GOMGulsemesocosm_6_FD_184638 | JGI IMG/M metagenome (GOLD analysis project Ga0209396, IMG submission 184638) | Methane-oxidizing microbial communities from mesocosms in the Gulf of Mexico - GOM8C Gulf of Mexico (SPAdes) (version 2) | ecosystem: Environmental > Aquatic > Marine > Cold seeps... | reverse complement strand
TCGCAGAAGGGGAATGGGTGTGCCGCCGTGATGCCCGAGCTTGAACAATATTAAGCGGCATCCACCAAAAACATCTGGATGCCTGATCAAGTCCGGCATGACGGAATTTTTTAACCTACAGGTTATTGCGAATTACTTTAATTCTCCTAGGCCTGCTACTGACACCAATCACCCCTTCTGCGCAGCCGAGCACTGGAGACTTTTAGCGGGTTAAGTGAGGATTGTCTGAGGCCGAAGGCCGAGTTGCCGAGCGCCGTTAAAAGTTGAAGCGCACAGGGTAGTCGCGAAGCGACCAAGCAGCAGGGGCGGTTTTGGATTGTTAAGGCTGTTGGGAGCCCAAAAGCCTTAACTTGCCCAGCAAGGGCGAAACAGAACATTCAAATGAACTGGAAAGCAAAAGGCCACCTCGAAAAACAGGATCGGAGGAATTAAGTAAACTGTCCCCGAATTATCGCTTTTAGCCCTAGCAACTCAGTGAACGCTTTATTATTCGCCCAGCCAGCGGCTGGCTAGCATTAAGCACAAAAAAATAATCAAAGAGGGCTGAACCCTTTTCCAGCAAGCTTCGCCCAATTCAAAACCGCTGAAACCTAATCCGCTTCCAACCTAAAAAACGTCTCCCGATAATGCTGCAACTCAGCAATCGAATCCCGAATATCATCCATCGCCAAATGCGAGCCACTCTTCTTCACACCGGCCAACACATCCGGCCGCCAGCGCCGCGCCAGCTCTTTCACCGAACTCACGTCCAAATTGCGATAATGGAAAAACGCCTCCAGAGCAGGCATATATTTCACCATAAAACGGCGATCCTGCCCGATGCTGTTACCGCACATCGGCGACTTGCCCGCCTCAACATACTGCGCCAGCCAAGCAATAGTTTCGGCCTCAGCCAACTCCATAGTAACTTCACTCTCCAGCACACGCTGCGTTAAACCCGAACCGCCATGCTGATTAGTGTTCCAGTCATCCATGCCCGCCATGGTCTCTGCGGATTGGTGTATCGCAAAAACAGGCCCCTCGGCAATCACATTCAAATCAGAATCTGTGACTATGGTGGCTATTTCGATTATGGTATCGTGATCCGGCTCAAGACCTGTCATTTCCAGGTCGACCCAAATCAAATGATCAGCATTAGACATATAAAAACCTTTCAGGCAGATAAATTAAAATGATTCAATTGCAAGGCAGTTTAGCGTGAATTTCCCGAGCCTGTTAGTGCTATTTGTGATGCACTCCTGATGGCTAAAAGACGCCTAACGCGGCGCCAACAGTGGCGCATTGACAAGGTCCAGGAAGAACGCGAAAAACGCGCCCACAAACGCGAAGACAAAATCGACGAACGCCTGTCACACGGAGAATTGGGGACCGAACAACCAGGTCTGGTGATTGCTCACTACGGCTCTCTGGTCGACGTGGAAAGCAGCGACGGTAAATTACACCGCTGTAAATTACGCGCTAACCTGGGCCAAATTGTGACTGGCGATCAAATCATCTGGCGACCCGCCATCGACCAGGGCGGCGTCATTGTTGCCGCTAGCGAACGTCGTTCGGAGCTAAGCCGTCCAGATAGTCGTGGAAATTTAAAACCCGTGGCGGCTAACATTGATCTGATTTTCCTGGTGATTGCTGCCGAACCGCTCACCCCCTACGGTCTCATTGACCGTTATTTGGTGGCCGCAGAAAACATCAACATCCGCCCGGTTATCCTGATCAATAAAGCCGACCTGAAAAACGAAGATGCCGTCGCCTGGAACAAAGAAATCAACGCCATCTACAGCGAGGTGGGTTACTCGATTATCGCCACCAGCACACAATCCGAAACGGGGCTGGATGAACTAAAGACCGCCATGCGCGACCAAACCAGCATTTTTGTCGGCCAATCTGGCGTTGGCAAAACCTCGTTGGTTAACCGTTTATTACCCGACACCGATGCTCGGGTCGGCCCGCTTTCGCAGAGTTCCGGCAAGGGCATGCATACTACCACCACCGCACAACTGTTCCATTTACCCGACGGCGGCAACATTATTGACTCACCGGGCATCCGCGAATTTGGACTGGGACATGTCAGTCCGCAGGAGCTTATGGACGGCTTTATTGAGTTCCATCCCTTTCTTGGACGCTGCAAATTTCGCGACTGCAAGCACCTGCACGAGCCCAAATGCGCCATTCAACAGGCCGTCGAAGATGGCGCGATTAGCGAACGCCGTTTCGCCAGCTTCCATCAAATCAGCGAAACACTCGAATAATTGTACTAATTACCTGCTTTTAAAATTATAAAATAAAGGCCTTGGAATTAACCGGTTTGGCCATTAGACTCTGGGCCGGAAAAAATTTCGCCCATAGTGAGTTGTCTTGCTAAACTGGTGCGATACCCAACGTGGTGCCAACCTTAATTATTTGGCACCTAATCGACATGACAAACAGCTTTACGAGGCAACTTATGCCAAAAGGAAACGGACCCTCTTTAAAAAATTTCACACCCTATAAAGAAAAGAAGGGTGAGGAATACATGAACAAGGCACAGCTTGAACACTTCAAGCATATTCTTAACGCTTGGAAAGCCGAGCTGGCTGAAGAAGCCTCTCGCACCGTGCACCACTTGCAGGAAGAGGCGAACAACTACGCTGACCCTAATGACCGTGCCAGCCAGGAAGAAGAATTCAGCCTGGAGCTGCGTTCTCGCGATCGTGAGCGCAAGCTGACCAAAAAGATCAACAGCACACTGGAGCGCATCGAAGTTGACGATTACGGCTTCTGTGATTCCTGCGGCATTGAAATTGGCGTTAAACGCCTGGAAGCACGCCCGACAGCGACACTTTGCATCGACTGCAAAACGTTGGCTGAAATCAAAGAGCGTACGACCGGCACCTAATGCTAATGTGATGACGACAAACCAAGTTTGTCGTCATCTCGCCTATGCCCGCCACACCTCAAACCCCAAACTACATCGGCCGCTTTGCGCCATCGCCCACCGGCCCCCTGCACTCCGGCTCACTGGTAGCCGCCTTAGCCAGTTTTCTTGACGCCCGCAGTCAGCAGGGCAAGTGGCTGGTACGCATTGAAAACACCGACCCGCCACGCGAACAGCCCGGCGCCAGCAGTGACATCCTCAAAACATTAGCCGCGCATCAGCTGCACTGGGATGAGCCAGTTGTCTACCAAAGTGAGCGCACGCACCTGTATCTGGATGCCGCAACCACGCTACTCGAACAGGATTTAGCTTTTTATTGCACCTGCTCTCGGCTACAACTCAAAGACCAGCGGCTTTACCCCGGCACCTGTCGCCACTGCCGACAAGCACCCAACAACCCCGCCGCTATTCGCGTCATTTGCCAACCTATCACCATTAGTTTTGATGATCGCATCCAAGGCAGACAAAACCATCAAATGGCCGCCGAAGTGGGCGATTTTGTTATTTATCGCAAGGACAAGTTACCCGCGTATCAGCTGGCCACAGCCGTCGACGATGCGCTGCAAGGCGTCACCCACGTGGTGCGCGGGTGCGATCTATTGGATTCGACGCCGCGACAGATGTACCTGCAGCACTTGCTCAAACACTGTTCTGCGAGTTACGCCCACATCCCGGTACTGGCCAAAAGTGATGGCCAAAAACTCAGCAAACAAAACCTCGCTGCACCATTAAATCTAACCGCCTGTAACAACAACCTTGTTAAGGCATTAACCCTGCTGAATCAAAATCCTCCTGCCGAGCTTCGCGGTGCCAGCTGCACGGACATTCTCGACTGGGCAACACTCAATTGGCAGCTCAAAAAAGTCCCTTCCATTGCAGCGATCAAGCGAGCTCAACCTGATTTTTGAATCAGCACAACCGGCACCAAACACAATCACTGCAAAGCCTCAAAGCCCATTAATACCCCATAATAGGTAGGGGGATTGTGTGTTTTGAACACAAAGTGTTACAATTCGTAATGTTTTGCTCCAAGCGAGCCGTTCTTTTTATTTATGGATAGCCATTAACGTGATCAACAGTTCGACGCTTATCAAAAATATTCTTGGTGAATGCGACGCTATTAAAAGCATCTGCCAACAAATTCAGCAAATCGCCCCCACCACCTGTACCGTGCTTATTTCCGGCACCACCGGTAGCGGCAAAGGCCTGGTAGCCCAAAACGTTTTTGACCTCAGTGGCCGTACGGAAAAGAACTTCGTGCACATCAACTGCACAACGCCACCTGAAACAGCGATTGAAGCTGAAATTTTTGGCCATCATCGTAAAAGCTTGTTGTCGCATCACGAACCTAGTCTTGAGCAACTAAAAGCCATGAGCGGCGGCACCCTGCTGATTGACGAAATTAGTGAGCTTGCCCCCGAATGTCAGGCTTACTTTCTGGAAGTTCTAGAGCTAATCGAACGACACAATATGGGCACGGAAGATCCGATTGATGTTCGCCTGATTGTCACCACACAGCACGACCTCAAAACCCTGTCACAGCAAAACCGCTTCAACCAGCGCCTGTATTACCACCTGAACATCTTCACCATCGTCATCCCTCCACTGCGTGACCGCGGCGCTGACAGAATAAAAATTGCTGAAAAACTACTGACGCAGGCGTGCCGAAAATACGGCAAAAACATCCACGGCTTCTCCGCAGACGCCATCGCTGCCATCAACGATTATCATTGGCCTGGCAACTACCGCGAATTACGTAATACCATCGAACGTGCCGTCGTACTCGCCCAGTGCGAACTACTCAACGCCGACCAACTGGTACTGGAAAACCCTATTCAAGCTGAAAGCAACGTACCCGCTACGTCTGCCAGCAACGACGAGCCGGACATGTCACTGGAAGATTATTTCCAGCACTTCGTATTGGATCATCAGGATCACATGTCTGAAACCGAGCTGGCTAAAAAACTCGGCATCAGTCGCAAGTGCCTCTGGGAGCGCCGCCAGAAATATGGTATCCCTCGCAAAAAGGGCAATACCTCCACACCATAGGCCCACAACAACGCGCACATTGCATCAAAACCAAAGTGTTAGAACAGCTCACTCTAACGCTTTTGGGCAATACAAATTGCCCGCAGCCCCAATATCCTCGAGAATATCGGCTCACCAACCCTGAAAGCCTTGCTCTTTTGCCAGAGCCTGTTAACAATAGCAGCCTTTACCAGCCATGCTGACAGGCCTTTTATGACCATGAAATCCATCTGATGCAGACAAATAACACCATTTCACCGGTTGTCATACCACACAGTCAGCATCAAATTGACATCAATGCGATCAATCGCAACGCCATTTCGACGGTCAAAACATTGCTTGATGCAGGCCATAAAGCCTATCTAGTTGGCGGTTGTGTTCGTGATTTACTGCTCGGCATGAAGCCAAAGGATTTTGACATCTCCACGGATGCGCGCCCGGAAGAAGTGGTCAAACTGTTCAAACGCTCGCGCATCATTGGCCGTCGCTTCAGAATCGTACATGTTTATTTCGGCCGTGAAATATTGGAAATCACCACCTTCCGTGGCCACCATCCCGAAGATGACGACCACCCGCACGCCTCGCGCAGCGAAAGCGGTCAATTGTTACGCGACAACATCTACGGCTCGGCCAGCGAAGACGCGTTACGTCGCGACTTTACTGCCAACGCGCTTTATTACGATGTTACGGACAACACCATTCTTGACTATGCCGATGGCTACAAGGATATCCAGAACCGTATCCTGCACATTATTGGTGACCCGGAAAAACGCTACCGCGAAGACCCGGTTCGTATGCTGCGCGCACTTCGTTTTGCTGGCAAACTGGGTTTTGAAATTGAGGCCGAAACAGCCAAACCAATTCGCGATTTAGCAGGTTTACTCGGCAACATTCCAGCCGCCCGCCTGTTTGATGAATCACTAAAAGTATTTTTATCCGGTTATGGCAGCAAAACGCTGCCACTGATGCTCGACTATGGCCTGTTTGAACAGCTCTACCCCATCACAGCACCCTGCCTGAATAACGACTTTTTTGTACAAATGATTGTGCAGGCACTAAAGAACACTGATCATCGCCTGGCCATCGGCAAAGGCATTACTCCCGCCTTCTTCTACGCCGTCGTGCTTTGGGGGCCGTTACTCGAAGCCTCCGAACACCATAAAAAGAATGGCCTTCCTGAAGTGCCAGCGCTACACCGCGCCTCTCAGGAAGTGATTTCCGCGCAAATCACCCGCACCTCAATCCCCAAACGTTTTTCATTACCCATGAAAGAAATCTGGGACATGCAGCTGCGCCTACCGAAACGCCATGGCGCGCGTGCCGAAAAGCTCTCACACTACCCGCGCTTTCGTGCAGCCTATGACTTTGTGCTGCTGCGTGAAGAGTGCGGCGAAGACTGTGACGGCCTAGGTCAATGGTGGACTGATTATCAAGCGGCAAACCCTGACGTTAAACGCAACATGGTTAAAGAAATTGGCTTAACGGCTAAGCCGCAAAAACGCCGCCGCAAAAAACCACGCCCCAAAAGGATGCCCAGTGAATAGCTCTGAAACGGCCAAGGTTTATATTGGCATCGGCAGCAATCTTGAAAACCCACTGCAGCAGCTCAAAGCGGCGATAACAGCCCTGCGCGAAATCCCGGGCACCAGGCTGCGTAGTGTTTCCAATATTTATCACACAGCCCCCCTTGGCCCAGCCGGGCAGCCGGACTACACCAACGCCGCCGCCCTGCTGGAAACCCAGCTGACACCCGAAGTCCTGCTCGACGAACTACAACGTATCGAGCTGGATCAAGGCCGCGTACGTGAAGTCCGCTGGGGGCCGCGCACGCTGGATCTGGATATCATCCTTTATGCTGGCATGACTATTCGCACGACACGTCTGACGGTGCCGCACATCGAAATGGAAAATCGTAACTTTGTTCTCATTCCGTTAATGGATATTGGCCCCGAGCTTACGTTGCCCAACGGCAAGTCGCTCAAAGCCGTCACCGAGCAGGCTGGCAACGAGGGCATCAAGCTGGCCATGCCTGCAGATGACTTTATGGCGACTTGTTCCTAACCGCCCTACTCATTACAATACGCGGCATTCGGCGACTCAAAACGCTTCCTTTCGGTTTTCTGCCTCGCAGTCGCATTAATTTCAGAGCCTGAGCCGCTATGAGCAAGATTAGATTATCCACGCTTAAACAGTGCAAAACCGAGGGTAAAAAGTTTGTCGCCCTAACTAGCTACGACGCCAGCTTTGCACAAATCAGTGATGAGGCGGGCATCGAGGTTTTACTGGTGGGCGACTCACTAGGTAACGTCATTCAAGGTCACGACAGCACTGTGCCGGTCACTATCGATCAAATGATGTACCACGTATCGGCAGTTGCACGCGGCAATCAAAACGCCATGATTATGGCCGACATGCCCTACATGACCTACACCTCGGAAACAGCGGCACTGGAAAACGCCACCCAATTAATGCAAGCCGGTGCGCATATCGTCAAACTCGAAGGCGGCGCCTGGCTGTCACCCATCATTAAACGCCTGACCGAATGCGGCATACCCGTGTGCGGCCATATTGGTCTATTACCCCAGTCCGTCGATAAGCTGGGTGGCTATAAAGTTCAGGGTACCGACCAAACCGGCGCCGATACTCTTAAGCGCGACGCGCAGGCTCTTCAGGATGCCGGCGCTGATTTAATGGTCATGGAATGCATCCCCAGCCACCTGGCCCGCGAAATTACCGCTGAGCTTAATATCCCAACAATTGGCATTGGTGCTGGCGCGGAAACGGACGCACAGGTGATGGTTTTACACGACATTCTCGGCCTGAAAACCCGTCCAACGCCCAAGTTTGTTAAAAACTTCCTGGCTGAAACTGATAGTATCGAAGCCGCCATTAACGCCTACGCCAGCGCCGTTAGAAACAGTCAGTTTCCGGCCACTGAGCACAGTTACAAATAGATACCCTCCTTCATGAAAACACTCAACACCATTGCCGACCTGCGCGCAGCGCTTGCTTACGAACGCAAACAGGGCAACCGCATCAGCTTTGTTCCCACCATGGGCAACTTGCACGCCGGCCACATGGCATTGATTGAACATGCCAGCCAAGTCTCTGACTGCATCGTCGCCAGTGTTTTTGTAAACCCCATGCAGTTCTCACAGAACGAAGATATAGACGCCTACCCCAGAACGCTGGACGCTGACCAAAAATTATTGGCAGAGCGTGGAGTAAAGTACCTGCTTGCTCCGACCGCGCGTGAAATGTATCCGCAGGGTGTCAGCACTCAGGTGCAAATTCCGGTACTGTCGAACCTCTATTGTGGCGCCAGTCGCCCCGGCCATTTTGTTGGCGTCGCCACCATTTGCGCCAAACTGTTCAATATCGTGCAACCGGATATCGCCGTGTTTGGCGAGAAGGATTTCCAGCAGCTGACCATTATTCGCCAGATGGTTCGCGACCTGTGTATTCCCGTTGAAATTATCGGCGTGCAAACCGGCCGTGCAGAAGACGGCCTTGCGCTAAGCTCGCGTAATGGCTATCTGAGTACCCAAGAACGCCAAATCGCACCAGCCCTGTATCGCACTCTTTGTGCAGCGGCAGAAAAAATCAAAGCGGGCGAGCGTAATTTCGCTGAAGTAGAAAGTGCTGCCAACCAACAGCTTGCCGATGCGGGTTTTAAACCCGACTATTTCCACGTGGTTAATCGCGAAACCCTCGACACGGCCAACCTGAACGACAAAGAAATCATTATCTTAGCCGCCGCTCAGCTTGGCAAAGCACGTCTGATCGACAATTTATTCGTTAATCTGTAACAAACCGACACTGTTTAATAATTAATCAGAACGTTGCATGTCCCTGTTAACCCATACCGCTCCTACCTTATACTCTTTATGAATGGCGGGAATCCACGCCATTTATTGCATCTATAAGCCAACTCCCTTAGAATGCCTGCCAGCTCAAGTAGGGAGACCCGAATCTGTCACCCTCACCGCTTAATTATTCAACCCTAACCGAAGGTAGTAACGACTATGTCAACTTACTCTGACGAAATTCAAAAATTGGCTGCAGTATGTGAAGCTAAAGGCGCACCCTGGGAAACAATCAGCCCAGAATCAGCCGCTCGCATGCGTGTTCAGAACAAATTTAAAACTGGTATAGAAATCGCTCAGTACACTGCAGACGTTATGAATGCAGATATGGCTGCTTTCGATGCTGACAAGACTAAATACACTCAGTCTCTAGGTTGCTGGCACGGTTTTATTGGCCAACAGAAAATGATTTCTATTAAGAAACATTTTAACGGTCAAACTGATCGTCGCTACTTGTACCTGTCTGGCTGGATGGTTGCTGCACTGCGCTCTGATTTCGGTCCTCTGCCTGACCAATCTATGCACGAAAAAACATCTGTTGCTGGCCTGGTTGAAGAACTGTACACATTCCTACGTCAAGCTGACGCACGTGAACTGGGCGGCCTGTTCCGCGCACTAGACGCTGCTAACGAAGCTGGCGATTCTGCTGAAGCAGCTAACGTTCAGTCTCAAATTGACAACCATGTAACTCACATTGTGCCAATTATTGCTGATATCGATGCTGGTTTTGGTAATGCTGAAGCAACTTACATCATGGCTAAGCAAATGATCGAAGCCGGTGCATGTTGTCTGCAGATCGAAAACCAAGTTGCTGACGAAAAGCAATGTGGTCACCAGGACGGTAAAGTAACTGTTCCTCACGCTGACTTCCATTCTAAAATTCGCGCACTGCGTTACGCTTTCCTAGAGCTGGGTATCGACAACGGTATTATCGTTGCACGTACTGACTCTGAAGGTGCTGGTCTGACTAAAGAAATCGCTGTTGTTAAAGAGCCAGGCGATCAAGGCGATCGTTACAACTCTTACCTGGACGTTGAAGAAATCGACGTAGCTGACATGGCTGAAGGCGATGTATGCTTCAACCGTGACGGCAAACTGGTTCGTCCTAAGCGTCTTCCTTCTGGCCTGTACGAATTCCGTAAGGGTACTGGCGAAGAGCGTTGCGTATTTGACAGCGTTGAAGCAATTAAAGCCGGTGCAGACATGATCTGGATCGAAACTGCCACTCCAAGCGTTGCTGATATCGCTGGCATGATGAACGAAGTTCGTAAAGAAATCCCGGATGCTAAGCTGGTTTACAACAACAGCCCATCATTCAACTGGACTCTGAACTTCCGTCAGCAAGCATTCGACGCAATGGTTGAAGCTGGCCAAGATGTTGCCGCATACGATCGCGCTGACCTGATGAACGCTAAGTATGACGATTCTGATCTAGCTGCAGCTGCAGACGAGAAAGTTCGTACGTTCCAAGCGGACACTGCTCGCGAAGCGAACATCTTCCACCACCTGATCACTCTGCCTACGTACCACACTGCTGCGCTGTCTACTGACAACCTGGCTAAAGAGTACTTTGGCGATGCAGGTATGCTGGGCTATGTTGCCGGCGTACAGCGTAAAGAGATCCGTCAAGGTATCGCATGTGTTAAACACCAAAACATGTCAGGTTCTGACATGGGTGATGACCACAAAGAATACTTTGCTGGTGAGAACGCACTGAAAGCTGGTGGCGCGAAAAACACTTCTAACC
>Ga0209396_1006633_pt1 | contig 10555 bp, 18 predicted proteins | sample GOMGulsemesocosm_6_FD_184638 | JGI IMG/M metagenome (GOLD analysis project Ga0209396, IMG submission 184638) | Methane-oxidizing microbial communities from mesocosms in the Gulf of Mexico - GOM8C Gulf of Mexico (SPAdes) (version 2) | ecosystem: Environmental > Aquatic > Marine > Cold seeps... | reverse complement strand
AAAAGAGCAACTTGAACAAGCTGTAAATTTATTTTCTACTTTCTTGTTAACTCCTGAAAAGTACTTAGATAGTAAAGTAATAGAAAAACCTAACAAGCAAATAAATCAGGACACGTAACAGTTGGCTACGTTTCGCTTCGCTACACAATTTTAGCCAACCATTACTTAGCCTGTTATTTGGGCGTTAGTTGTCCGCACAATTTCGAATGATTTATTTTCATCTTTTGTGCTCAACACAAGCTTTTGTGCTTGGTTCAATTCTTTGGTTTGGCAATGGAAGTGCCGTTCAATCTACCTTCCTTTTTGCCCAACCCAGTTTTCGCCTTGCGCTGTTTAGTGGTAAATATAGCTTTCGTTTTTAAGGCTCAAAGTTCATGTTTAGGTGTTCATTGCGGAAGCGATTATTCGTTCTTCCTCCTATCCCTTAAATATGATAACTTATTGTAAAGTTAGTGCTTTTAACAACCAGCAACTAACAAGGCAAGGAAGCGTATGTATCATAGAATTTTAATAGTAATAATTAGTTTATTCGTTCTCATATATTGTAATTCAACGAGAGCTAAAATTGATGGAAATTGTATGGAGCAAAACTCATCTCGATTTGTTGAGCCTGAAAATTCACTATACAATTTACCTTTTGGTGTCGGCGAAAGTTATGAACTAAGACAAAGTAATTGCACATTTCATACTCACTCAGTTGAAAACAAAAATGAATTCGCTTTTGACTTTGTTATGGATATAGGCACACCAATCCATGCGGCTCGTGCTGGACAAGTAGCAGCAATCGTTGATAATTTTCACGATGGTAATAACAAAGATAGTGATTTTAACTATATTGCAATCGCCCATGAAGATGGAACTTTTGCATTTTACTAATAGTGGTGCGATAGCCAAAATTGGTGAAGTGATAAATCAAGGTGACGTAATAGCATACAGCGGTGATACGGGGATGGAGTCAATACCGCATCTTCACTTCCATGTAATTGAAACAAATGAAGACTGCTTTAAAAGTGGTGTAATTGGCTTTTGTCCGTCTCTCCCTGTATCTTTTAAAAATGCGAGTCCAAATGACAAAATACTTAATCAAGGGCTAATCTACACCGCAATGTAGTTTGCCTAACAAGTCGTTTAAAAAGGACAAAAAACAGTTGGCTTTTAACGAGGCGTTATATTTCAAATGGAGTTTGGATGAATACCTTCAAAATAGTAATTACAACGATATTCCTTTTATTTTCTTCTTTATCATTTAGCAATGATCTTGATATGGCAGGGATTTGGATTGGAGAAAATATCAATGCTAATGAGCACCGAAAGATATATACCGTAAGAACAGAAGATGGGTACTATTTCTCAAGACATGAGTATTACAAAGATGGAATTATGAAAAGGTGGCTACATAATTACGGTGTTTGGGGGCAAGCAGAAGATAAACTCTGGACAGATTTTGTGGTGTACGCAAGTGATACAAGTGTAAAAAACTTACCTGATTGTAATCCTCCAAGGTTTAGCTATATCGTAAAATCAATTTACCAGAATAAAGCTACTTATGTAGCTGAAAATGACGGTGTTGAATACACCATGGAAAGAATAAATAAATTACCGACTGAGTTTTTTACTGATAATAAAGTTGTCCATAAGTTCGCTTTAGAAAAAATAGTTACATTCAACCAAGAATGTAGAAAAGAAATATAACAAGCCAATTAAGACGGGACTGCTAACAGCTTGCTCGGTTCCGCTTCGCTACACATTTTAGCAAGGTATTATCAGCCCCTTATTGGGGCGTTATGTGTCAATTATCGACTATAGGATATGCAATAAGTTGAAAGATATAATTATTAGGAAAGCCAATATAAGTGATCAATCAACTTTACTGAAGTTGGAGCAAAAAGTAATTGAAGCAGAACGACCATACAACTCTACAATAAGATCTAATAATGCTGTTTATTATGATATTGAGAACTTAATTTTAGACGATGCTTCTAATTTGATAGTTGCTGAGTTTGAAGGTGAGATTATTGGTACTGGCTATGCCCAAATTAGAATATCTAAAAAGTCCCTTGAGCATGCAAAACATGCGTACTTAGGTTTTATGTATGTGTCACCAGCGCAGCGAGGATTTGGTATTAATAAGTTAATAATGGAAAACCTTATAAACTGGAGTAAAGAGCAAGGGGTACTTGATTTGTACCTAGATGTTTACGACGAGAATAATACTGCTATCAAGGCTTATGAAAAAGTAGGTTTTACTAAATCACTAATAGAAATGAAAATTAATTTGGACGAATAGTTTGCCACATAACAAGCTGTTCAACAGGACTAAAAACAGCGGGCCATTTTCGCTACGCTCAAGTTTAGCCCACAATTTTTAGCCTGTTAAGAAGGGCGTTATATGCAAATGGAGATCGCATGAAGTATTTATCCCTACTACTTATTATCCTTATATCAGGTTGTTCATCTCAACAAGTTGGTAATTTCATCTTGGGTGGGGTCTTTGACAAAGCAACTAAAACTGAAGTCAGTCACAATGTAGCAAGTTGCACTAATATAAAACGAAAATGTTCAAATGGTAATTATGAAGAGTGGTATCAAAAAGATGGGAATAAATCTTGTGCTTGCAATAAGTGATTGCATATAACAAGCTGTTAAATCAGGACAAAATACAGTTGGCTGTTTTCGTTCCTCAACATTTTAACCAACCATTTTTAGCCCATTATTTGGGCGTTATGTGCCGTAATGGTATCGGAGCTGAGCAATCAGAATGGTGTCATCTTTATGTTTATAAACGATCCTATGCTCATCGTTTATACGACGTGACCAATATCCAGATAACCCATGTTTTAATGGCTCGGGTTTACCAATACCTTCTTGAGGAGTTCTTTGAATACCTTTAATAAGTAAATTAATACGTTTAAGTATTTTTTTGTCGGTGGTTTGCCAGTAAAGATATTGTTCCCAAGCTTTTGTTGAAAATGTTAATTTCATTCAATAAGCTCTCTTTCAGTACCATTGCCAGCTTCAAGCTCAGCAATAGACTCTAAAAGGTCTCTAGCATTTGCAGGGGATCTTAGTAAATATGTCGTTTCCTGCATGGCGTTATAATCCTCTAACGACATCATAACAACAGGGTCTTCACTTTTACGTGTAATAATAATTGGTGCGTGATCATTGCAGACATGCGCCATTGTATTTGCTAAATTGGCTCTAGCGGCTGTGTAACTTATAGCATCCATGTATATCTCCAAAATGTTCATGTACGTAATTTAGTACAGTATAGCGCACTGGCACATAACAAGTCACTCAAAAGGACAAAAAACAGTTGGTTTTTGCTCCTTCGTCGCTTATTTTAACCAACTATTATTTGCCTCTTAGTGAGGCTATGCAACAGGAGATTAACTCGGGATGAATCCATGTTTTAATGGTTCTTGTTTATGTGGAAGTGTGCTCTTTTCGGTTGAGAGTTTCAGTGACAACGCTGCAAACTGTCATTGCTCAATGTGTCGAAAGTTCCACGGTGCAGCATATGGAACTCTAGTCACAGTTAAAGGGTTAAAGTGGCTTTCGGGTGAAGAGTTATTAAAAGAGTATGTAGCTGAAAATGGTACTATTCGTACATTCTGCTTCAATTGCGGTTCAAGCTTGGGCTTCCGTTGTAAAGGGGAACCAAGCGAACGAATAGAATTAGCAATATCAACATTTGATACAGACATTCCCGTAATAATTGACGCTCAAATATATACAGGCAACAAGGCCAATTGGTGCGAGCTAGACCCTAATTTCCCAACATTCGTTGAAGGTCGGTAGATGTAGATGTTCGCGTGTTAAGTCGTTGCATAACAAGCAAATTAATCAGGACAAATAACAGTTGGTTTTTGCTCCTGCGTCACTTATTTTAACCAACTATCATTTGCCCATTATTTGGGCGTTATGACTTCGGAGATAAATTATGACTGTAGAGTGTGAACATGGTAAAAGTTATATTTCTGTTGATGACGATATAATTACAGTTAAGGCTATTGGGGCGTATAACAAAGAAGGGATGATCAAAACAATTGAGGAACTAAAGTCAATCATTGAAAGCTTTAATCAAAAAGGCTTTAAATTATTGTTCGACTATTCTCAAACCGAGGGTGGAACCCCTGATGTTTTTGATAAAATTAATGAATGTAATATCTGGTTAAATAGTCAGAATATGATCGCCAAAGCTTTAGTCATCAATTCATCGATGCATTTATCTATTCTAGAAAGTAGAACACCAGCTAGAAAATCGCAAAACACTAAGAACTTTAACAATAAAGCTAGTGCAATTGCTTGGCTCAAATTACAGTCATAACAATAAGGTTCTATATGTCAGAAATATTTCATGGATTTAGTGAGTGGAAATCGTTAACAGATATTGATGATGTCCCGAAATCACAAGTAATTTATGTAATCAGAGCTATAGATGAAAATAAAAAGCCAATACCAATTAATAGGGCAAGAGCCAAGGATCATGATGGAATACTAAACATAGGATCTGGTAAAGGTCTTTCAAGACTTAAGAAGCTGAAAGGCTCATTTTCATCAATGAAAACAACTAGTGACTGGAATCGTTGGAAGCATCATCAATTAGTTTTATGGAGTCTTAAATTTAACTTTGCTGAACTTTTAAGCTTGGAGAGTATTGAAGTAGAAAATATTGAGTTTTGTTGGCTGAAAGCTCCAGAGTCAAAAGCGGCAAGGAAACAAGAAAAAGAGACTATATTGAAGTACAAGAGTGCTTATGCCGATATACCTATTGGCAATCTAAAAAGCTGGTAAGCCTAACAAGCTGTTTAATCAGGACAAAATGCAGTTGGCTGTGTTTCGTTCCTCACCAATTTTTTTCCAACTAAATTTTGCCCTTTAACGAGGGCGTTAGGTGATTTATGTTTACTGAGAATCCTGAAGAATTCCTTAATAACTCATCAATAGGTATTCACGCTGTGTCATCTGAAGGTATTATTATTTATGCTAATATGCATGAACTTGAATCCTTAGGTTATACGAAATCCCAATATGTTGGCCATCACGTTTCAGAATTTCAAATGGATAAAAATTGCCTAACTGACATGATGAAGCGATTAGGTGATTTCGAAAAGTTAAAAAATTACCCCGCAAAAGTTCAAGGCAAGGATGGTATTAAATATATCATCTATAACTCAAGCGTGTATGAGGAAAATGGTGAGTTTTTGCATACACGCTGCTATGGACTTGAGGTTGACGAAGTGATTTTTGATGTGTTTTTAGACCATTTTAATTTCTCTAAATAGAGCTCACCTAACAAAGGTTTTCAACTCGGACAAATTACAGTTGGCTTTTTTTTCGTGCCTCACTTATTTTAGCCAACTGCAATTTGCCACTTAAAACGGCGTTAAGCTTTCTTAGAATTCAGGTAAAAATGGATATTATGACGAATAAAATTACTAAATTAGAAAAAGTAGGTTTTGTTTTAGTTTCACTTATAGTTTTGCTACAGGGATTTTATGGTACTTTTTCATTCATTGATCCTGCCGGCTTTTCTACAGTAAGAGGTACTGAACTTTTTTCTGGAATGGATGCAGATTGGGTGAAAATATATGGATCACGTACTATCTTTATTACCTTAATTTTTGGTTATCTCTTATTTACTCGAAATCATATTGTTTTAATGTGGGGTGCATTATTCGCTGTTGTTATGCCAATTACAGATGGGTTACTTGCATATGAAGCCCAAGCACCGTTTAAGATTGTTGCTAAGCATGTCGCGACTATTTTGTATTTATCAATAATATTCTTTGTTTTCAAAAAAATTGTTGCCCAAAAAACCTAACAAGCTACTTAAGCAAGACTTTTAACAGTTGGTTAGGTTCCGCTTCGCTTCACATTTTAAGCAACTATTAAAAGCCTCTTAGTGGGGCGCTATATTTTTCATAAGGCTTGGCATGAAAATCGATAAAACATCAAAAGCTGATTACTTAGCTTTAATTGAAATTTGGGAAATGTCTGTGCGAGCAACGCATGGTTTTTTGCCTGAAGAAAATATAAAAACGTTGAAACCTCTTATTTTAGAACACTACTTTGATGCTGTTGATTTAAGAGTTGCAAAAAATGATAGCGATAATATTGTTGGTTTCATTGGTGTAGCAGAGGGTAATGTAGAAATGTTGTTTATATCACCTGATTCTCGTAATAGCGGCGTTGGTTCTCTTTTATTAAAAAATGCAATAGAGTATCAATCTGCCAGTAAAGTTGATGTAAATGAACAAAACCCAGATGCTATTGGCTTTTATAAGCATTTAGGTTTTAAGGTGTTTGGTCGCTCTCCGTTAGATGGTCAAGGTAATCATTTCCCCTTGGTACACATGGCGTTAGGAAAAATATAACAAGAAAATCAAGCAGGACTAAAAACAGCGTTATGTGTATCTCTAGAGGGGTGTTCTAAATGTTAGAGTCGAGACCTAATTGTGAGTGTTGTGATTTTGATCTACCACCTGAATCGGATGAAGCTGTTATTTACTAATTTGAATGCACCTTTTGCGTTAAGTGTGCTGAAACAATATTAAAGTGTATATGTCCAAACTGCTCTGGTAACTTGGTTCAACGACCAATTCGACCTTTAGCTGCATTGCAAAAGAATCCAGCATCAACTAAACGAGTATTAAAAGAGAGGGGGCATGTTTAAATCTCGAAATATAGAAGGGGAAATTGATTGATTAGATGAAACGGGTATTAAAATTTATACTATTTCTGCCTGTAATAGTTTAGTCGACCAATCTAAATATTTATATCGACTCAATGAACTTAAAGCATCACGTAATATCCACTGGATTAATACTCCAGCTTTTGTTATTTTTATGATGGTTCCGATTGTGATTATTTAGTTTTAGTCTGGTGGGAAAATGATAATGAATTATTCACATCCGTATCAGTTAAAGCTGATGACGAATGGGTAGAAGACGCCAGTAAATACTCGTTCTGCTTATATGATTTAGAGGTATTTTAGAATGAGCGCAATATTTATATAGAAACGATTGATTATGAATTGCCATCACTATAAAAATATCAAGTTTCGCGTTAAATACACATAACAAGCTGTTAAAGCAGGACAAAATTCAGTTGGTTGTTTTCGCTTCAAATTATAGCCAACTATTAATTTACGCTTATTGCGGCGTTAGCTATTTATTGCACTTAAAGGAGTTACATTGGAAAAAGTTTTAGTTAGTTCATGCTTGGTTGGTAATAAAGTCCGATACAATGCGAGTTGCTTATCTATGTCAGAGTCTGATTTTAACTGGCTTCAGTCAAGTGTTGAACTTGTTGTTTTTTGCCCTGAAATATCATCAGGTTTACCTATTCCTAGAGCTCCCGCTGAAATAATCGCAGGTAATGGTATCGATGTCCTTGTAGGCTCTTCGAGCGTAGTAGGAAATGATGGCATTGATGTTACTGAGCAATTTGTTGCTGGGGCCCATAATACTTTGAAGTTATGTCAGCAACAGCAAATTAAGTATGCAATCCTCGCAGAAGGTAGCCCTTCATGTGGTAGCTCTAAAATCTACGATGGTACATTTAGTGGTAACAAAATAGATGGTTCAGGAGTAACTTCTGCATTACTAGAAAGTGAGGGCATCAAAGTATTTAGTCAACATACGATAGCTAGCCTAAAAGCCGCATTCGAATAATATAGCTAACAACGCGTTTAAGCGAAACAAAAACAGTGGGTTACGTTTCGATTCGCTACACATTATAACCCACAATTTTTTGTCCGCTTAACGTGGCGTTATAAAGCAAATATCCTTTTGGAGTTAGATTTACAAATGAAATTAGAAATTAATGTTGTAGACGCATTCACAGATGTGGCGTTTAAAGGAAATTCAGCTGCAGTAATCATTACCGATGACTGGCTTCCTGATGAGCTGATGCAATCTATCGCAATTGAAAATAACTTATCAGAAACTGCATATGTTAAAAAAATCGATATTCATAATTATAAAATTCGTTGGTTTTCCCCAATGACTGAAATTGACTTTTGTGGTCATGCCACTTTAGCTGCTTCATTTGTCATTTTTGGTAAAAATAATAAAGTGAAAAATATTAATTTTTACGCTGAAGCTGTAGGTAATTTATCTATTACTAAAATGGATAACGGTTATATTCAAATGGACTTCCCGAGTAGACCACCTGAGAGTATTGTCGAGATACCTTCAGCTTTGTTAAATGGCCTTTCAATTACTCCAAAGGAAGTTTTATTAAACAATCAAGCATACTTTGTTGTTTATGAAAACGAAGATGACGTGACTTCAGTTGTTCCAAATAATGAGTTGTTAAAGCAGCTCGCTCCATACGATGTTGTTGTCACCGCTAAATCAAATGATTATGACTTTATTTCTCGTTATTTCTGGCCAGCGAATGGTGGCGATGAAGATCCTGTTACAGGTTCTATTCATACTGGATTAGCGCCTTATTGGGCTGGAAAGCTTAATAAGTCAAAGTTAAATGCATATCAGGCTTCTAAGCGTGGAGGAAATATAATTTGCACCGTTTCGGATAGTAAAGTTTTTCTTTTAGGCAAAGCTGTGCAGTATTTAAAAGGTACAATTCAGGTTTAGTCGTTCTTGCTTTATAACAAGTCGTTTAAAAGGACAATGGAGTTTACTCGGTTTCGCTCCGCCCCACACTTTAGCAAACAATTATCAGCCCCTTAAATGGGCGTTAGTTTACTTAGTCGTTGCAAGCTCTACTATACTTTTATCTCCTTAATAAATTGGAGAGTTAAAATGCCTAAATACGTTATTGAAAGAGAGCTTGAAGATGCGGGAAAACTATCTAGTGGTGACTTACAGGGGATTTCCCAAAAGTCTTGTGATGTATTAGAAGAGTTAGGTCCTAAAATTCAATGGGTCGAAAGTTATATCACTGATAATAAAATATATTGTGTTTACATCGCACCGGATGAAAAAATGGTTCGAAAACATGCTGAAATGGGAGAGTTCCCTGTTACAGCTGTGAATGAAGTTAAAGTTGTTATCGATCCTACAACAGCTGAGTAAAGTAAACTAACAAGTCACTCAAGCAGGACAAATAACAGTTGGTTTTTGCTCCTGCGTCGCTTATTTTAACCTACTATTATTTGCCTCTTAGTGAGGCTATATTTTTAAGGAGTATGAGTCATTGATTGAGTACAGAAAGGCGTTTAGCGAAGAAATAGACGAGTTAAAAAAACTGATCTGGGAATATGGTCCCAATGAGTGGAACTTTTTAACTCAAGATGGTGTAAATGACGAATTTGACCTTGTAGGTGATGGAAGTGCTCAAGTTATCGTAGCAACACATGATTCAGAAATTATTGGGTTTGCGGTATTAATAGACGGTATAGTTAGTCCCAAATATCTAGAAAAATACTGCTCTTTGAAGGATATGCGTTTTGTGGGTGATGTCGTTGTTTCTTCATTGCATTCAGGTAAGGGTATCGCAACAAAATTATTAAAAGAGTGTATTTCAGAGGCTAAACGTAAAGGTGCTAATAGTGTTTTAATAGAAAGACATGAAGACAACCTAGCTTCTGCAGGAATGATGAAGAAGGCTGGCTTTAAAATAGTAGACACATTTCATGATCCTGAGAAGAGAGCTGCTGGTTCAAGAAATAGTGCAATACTTGAATTCAAAATATAACAAGTAAATTAATCAGGGCAAAAAACACTTGGTTTTTGCTCGTGCCTCGCTTATTTTAACCAACTATTCTGCGCCGCTTAGTAAGGCTATATGCAAAGGATGCTCATGCTCAACCTGATAGTTTCAAGTTCTCTTATAGTCGTCTCAATTTTTTCCGCTGAGGTTAAAAGTGAATGTGATATTTCGGGTCTGTGGAATCACTCAGCTAAACCTGCAAAACTTCTTATCAACTTAAGTAAAGGCGAGATTTCTGTCCATTCTCATGACAACAACGCTAAAGCAATTGGACTAGTTGTTTTAAAAAGTCTTGAGTTAAATTCAACCTTGACCTCTTGGAATGCAAAAATGTACAGTGCAGCTGAAGATTCGTTTGTTGATGTTAAAATAACATCGAAAAGCTGTAATCAATTAAGTGTTAGCTTTAACAACGAAGAAGTTTTAGGGCTATTAAGGTAAATTTGCATATAACAAGCGGTTAAATAAGCACAAAATACAGTTAACTGTGTTTCGTTCCTCAACATTTTAGCCAACAATATTTTGTCTCTTAACGAGGCGTTAGGCATTTAGAAAAACTATGCACTTTTGGAGAGTATTTTGAGTAACGAATGGGACGAGTATGCTGAAAACTGGGATGTAGATCCTGCTGTTGAAGAGTATGCTAAAAATGCATTTTCAGAGCTTTTAAATAATATCAACATTAATAATCTAACCGTTCTTGATTTTGGCTGTGGTACAGGGGCATTAACTCAACTTATGAGTCCAACTGTTAAAAATATAGTTGCGATAGATCCTTCTTCAGAGATGATAAAGCATTTGGATAAAAAGGCGCTGAACAATGTTTCGTCTATATCCGATTATTTATCAAAAGAGTTAGTTCAAAACCTTC
>Ga0209396_1006631_pt1 | contig 10556 bp, 11 predicted proteins | sample GOMGulsemesocosm_6_FD_184638 | JGI IMG/M metagenome (GOLD analysis project Ga0209396, IMG submission 184638) | Methane-oxidizing microbial communities from mesocosms in the Gulf of Mexico - GOM8C Gulf of Mexico (SPAdes) (version 2) | ecosystem: Environmental > Aquatic > Marine > Cold seeps... | reverse complement strand
CTCCAGCCCCAGCAGACCTTCCTTACGGGCTGTCATGCTCCAGTGCAGGATTTTATCGGACATTTGGTGAACACTTTGCCCTGGTGGGTTAAATACCCAGAAAACAATTTTCCCCGCCCGTGAAACGCTGGACCAGGATGAGTGCAGAATAGCTGCCCCCAAGGTACCGCCAATAACAATCATGCCAGCCGGTAGGTTAAACAGTGCGGAGACATGTCCGCCCTCAATAAAATTACCCCCTAAGACCGCCGCGAAGGCCAGAATAATGCCAATAATACTTAACACATCCATGGCATCGCCTCACTCAGGTTTGACTGTTTCCTTTCCGACATCTCAAACATTCTCCCAATCGGCCAGGCGCGTGCGTAAACGTAATGCCGCCTGACTGTGAATCTGGCTTACTCGCGACTCACTCACCCCCAACAGACTGCCAATTTCCTTAAGGTTCAGCTCTTCCTGATAATACAGCGCCAGCACCATGCGCTCTCGTTCAGGCAAGGTCTCAATAGCCTGTGCCAGATTGTCTTTGAATGCCTGTTTCTGTACATCATCAAACGGCGACGGCGTGACACTGGATGCCAGTTTTAACGAGGAATCCTCCTGCTCGATGACTTCATCGTAGCTGAACAAACGCGTACCCGCGCTATCCTGCAAATAAGAATAATAATCTTCCAGCGGGATGCCCATTTCCTCGGCCACCTGCTGGTCTGAGGCATCACGGCCCGTGCGTCCTTCAACAACTTTTATGGCCTCGGAAACACGGCGCGCATTGCGATGTACCGAGCGTGGCGCCCAATCATCCTTGCGCACATCATCAATCATGGCGCCGCGCACCCGAATCCCGGCAAAAGTTTCAAAACTGGCGCCCTTACTGATATCAAACTTCTGAGCAGCTTCCAACAGACCAACCATGCCAGACTGCACAAGATCATTAAGCTGTACCGTTGAAGGCAGACGCGCCAACAAATGATGCGCAATACGCTTCACCAACGGCGCATGCTGTTCAACCAGCATGGTAGTCCGATGTTGCTGTTGGTCACCTGAGTACATCGCCAGCTTATGCATAAGTATCATTAGGGCCTAGGCTTCTATGCCAGTTCGGCTCTGAATCAGGCGCTCAATAAAGAACTCCATATGCCCTCTGGGTTCCTGCGGCAGTGGCCAGCTTTGAATTTCCGCTGCTATATCTCGGAACGCCAGGGCAGATTTAGAACGCGGATATGCTGTTAGTACCGGCTCCCTTTTCTTAACAGATTTCCTCAACATTTCGTCATACGGCACTTCACCCACAAAACGCAGTGCCACATTTAAAAACTTGTCCGCAACCAAGCTCAGCTTGCGAAACATCTGCTGTGACTCTTCCGGGCTGTTGACCATATTGGCAATCACATTGAATTTGAAAATGTCGTAATCGCGGTTCAAAACTTTGATCAACGCGTAGGCATCGGTGATCGACGTCGGTTCATCACACACCACCACCAGCACTTCCTGGGCAGCCTGAACAAAACTGGTTACCGAAGAGGAAATACCTGCCGCAGTATCAATCACCAAAATATCCAATTGGTCGTCGATATCGCTGAAGGCCTGAATCAAGCCCGCATGCTCCGCATCACCCAACTCCACCATTGAGCGTACACCCGAGGCAGCAGGTACGATTTTAACGCCCGCAGGGCCTTCGACCATGATGTCCATCAGCGAGCATTCACCCGCCAACACATCGGCAAGGTTTCTCTCAGCTTCTAATCCCAGCAGTACATCCACGTTAGCTAGACCCAAATCTGCATCAAGCAACACCACACGGTTGCCCAGTTTGGAAAGCGCCATGCTCAGGTTGACCGACACATTGGTTTTACCAATGCCGCCCTTGCCGCCGGTTACAGCAATTACTCGTACGGGATTAATGCTACTCATTAAGCTTCCGCCAATTGTTCAAATGGTGTCATCTAACTGATTCCAGTCTACGCGTGTTGTCTTACAGGGGCAGTTGTTCTAATAGTCTTGAAGGGAACACCGCCCAGATGTTGAGTTTTTGGTTGTCGGCCGCTGAGGCCCTGTACCAACCTTTCAGGGCGTGCTTTTCCTATGTCATCAGGAATTTTCTGTCCATTGGTAATATAGGCCACCGGTAGCTTATTTTCTACCACGAGGCTCAATACTTCCCCTAAACTATTTGTCTCATCGATCTTTGTCAGCACACAACCGTCCAGCTGAACCCGCGCCATCAATTCATAGACTGATTTCAACACCTTGCTCTGGCTGGTGCTAGGCAGTACCAGCAGCTTTTTAATCGCTACATTTGACTGCTCTAGCATGTCCAGTTGCTGCATACGCTCTTTGTCCGCAGCATGAAAACCAGCGGTATCAATCAACACCATCGATTTGTGTTTGAGAGAGTCCAGTACATCATTCAGCGAGTTGAATTCATCAACCTGCCGCACCGGTACATCAATAATGCGACCCAAGGTACGCAGTTCCTCATAGGCCGCCAAGCGATAGCTGTCCGTAGTCACCAGTGCCAGTTGATCAGCACCATATTTCAGTGCGTATCGTACCGCCAATTTGGCAATCGTGGTGGTTTTACCCGCGCCACTGGCACCCAGCAAGGCAATCACACCCCGTTTACTCATGGGGCTTTTCTCCATAACTGGAATATTGGCGGCCAAATCCTGCAGGCAGCCTCTCCAGGTTTCCTCAATGGTTTCAGCTTGATCTTGCTGGTGCGCCAACTTACGGGCCAGCGTGCTACTGATCCCCTGCCCAACCAAGCGCTGCACCGCAGCCGCCTCCAGCGGATTTTTCATCGCCCAGCGTTCGTCACTGTTGTGCTCCATCTGATCCTTAAGCAATAATCGCAAGCTGTCAATTTCTGAACGCATGGCATTGAGCAATTCATTATCAAGATGACCGCTAGCCGCCTGTTGTTGAGATTGCGGTTGGCGAGACTGATTCATCATGTGCGCAAAGGTGTCATCAACTTGCGCCTGACCAGAGGCCGATGGGGAATGAACCGTGCCAAACTGATTTTCAATCACGCGACGCTGACGAAAAGCGTTACGCGACTGCTTTGGTTTCGTTTGCTCAGTTGCTTGCTTCACCGGCTTATCCATTGCCGTAGCTGTATCGGCAGCACTGGCACGAGAAGCCTCGAAAGCACCGCTAACATCGTAGCGGCTACTCAGCTCAACATGATCATCCGCCAACAGATCAGAAGAGGGAGCCGCCATTGCGTCACTCTCGACGCCATCAATGGAGGTGATAATTTCCACGCCGCCATTAACGCGTCGGTTCGATAGAATGACCGCATCGGGTCCCAGCTCGTCGCGAATTTGTTTTAGCGCCTGGCGCATATCCTCTGCCACATAACGTTTAACGCTCATACCTTGCTCCTCGCTTGCTTGATTCATCGTTCTGCCCTGCTAAATCTTTAGTTCATTGCTCAACTTACACAAAGAGCAACGCGATAATTTGAATTAACCGCCAACCGTCGCCACGATGGTGACTTGACGGTTATCAGGAATTTCCTGATAGGAAAGCACCTGTACATTTTCCAGCCCGAAGCGTACAAAACGCGCCATCAAAGGCCGTACCGGTGCAGCTACCAACAGCACTGGAGGTTTACCCGCCAGCTCCTGCCGTTCTGCCGCCTGCATCAAAGAGGTTTGCATTTTTTCAGCCATGCTAGGCTCCAACACCGCGGAATCCTCACCGACATCACCCATCTGCTGGGTTTGCTGCACCGACTTCATCAGCAACTGTTCCAGGCCTGGTTCAAGTGTCATCACTTCCAGTTGCTCACTATTGCCCACAATGCCCTGCACGATGGAACGCGACAGCGCCACGCGCACGGCCGTTGTTAAGGTGCCGGGATCTTGAGTTTTTAAGGCAATTTCAGCAATCGCTTCGGCAATGGTGCGAATATCACGAATGGGCACACGCTCCTGCAACAGGTTCTGCAAAACCTTCAGCAGCACACTGGCGGACACCAGGCCAGGCACCAGCTCTTCAGATAATTTGGTGGAGGTTTTCGCCAGCACATCCAGCAGCTGTTGTACTTCCTCGTGGCCCAGCAGTTCGTGGGCATGTTTTTGCATGATGTGATTGAGGTGTGTCGCCACCACGGTACTGGCATCAACGACGGTATAACCCAAAGATTGCGCGGTATCTTTCTGATGGCTATCGATCCACACAGCTTCCAGACCAAAGGCCGGATCTTTACCGGGAATGCCGTCCAGCGAACCAAACACCTGGCCGGGATTAATTGCCAGCTCACGATCGGGGTGAATTTCCGCTTCGGCCAGTGTCACACCCATCAGTGTGACGCGATAAACATTAGGTAGCAGATCCAAGTTGTCACGGATATGCACCGTTGGCATTAGAAAGCCTAAATCCTGGGACAACTTGCGTCGCACACCCTTGATACGCGCCAACAACTGACCACCCTGATTTTTATCTACCAGGGCAATCAAGCGATACCCCACTTCCAGCCCAATCATGTCGACCGGTGACATGTCATCCCAGCTCAGTTCACGGTTTTCTTCCTGAGGCTGTTCCTGCGTTTCAGCAGGTAATTGCGGGGCCTCAGCAGCAGCCTGCGCCGCCAACTGTTGACGGTGCATAATCCAGTAACCACCACCTGCCGACATTAGCGCTAATGATATAAAGGCAAAGTGAGGCATGCCCGGCACAATGCCCATCGCAGCCAGAACCCCACCCGCCACAAACAGTGCCTTGGGTGAAGCAAACATCTGCGCTACCACCTGCTGCCCCATGCCCTCTGCACTGTTGACCCGCGTCACCATAATGGCGGCTGCGGTGGACAATAACAGCCCCGGAATCTGCGCCACCAAACCGTCACCGATGGTCAGCAGCGAGTAATATTCCATCGCCGTCGCGAAATCCAAATCGTGCTGCGCCATGCCCACAGCCAAACCACCGATAATGTTAATCACCAGAATCAAGATTCCGGCGACCGCATCACCACGGACAAACTTGCTGGCACCGTCCATCGAACCGTAAAAATCCGCTTCGCTGGCGACCTCGGAACGACGCAGCTTGGCTTCATCCTGAGTAATCAGACCGGCGTTCAAATCCGCATCTATCGCCATTTGTTTGCCGGGCATCGAATCCAGAGTGAAACGCGCGCTTACTTCAGAGATACGGCCCGCACCCTTAGTCACCACCACAAAGTTGATGATGATCAGAATAAGGAACACCACCAGACCAACCACATAGTTGCCGCCGATCACCACCGAGCCGAAGGCCTCGATCACTTTACCCGCTGCGTCGCCACCCTCATGACCATTAAGCAGCACCACCCGTGTTGAAGCCACGTTCAACGCCAGTCGTAATAAAGTTGCTACCAATAGAACCGTCGGAAATACGGCGAAATCCAGTGGTCGCAGGGAATACACACCAACCAGCAACACCACAATCGCCAGCGTAATATTGAAGGAGAAGAACACATCAAGAATGAACGGTGGCACAGGCAGCGTCATCATCGCCAGCACGACAAGCAGCAGCAAAGGCAGCAGCAGATTGCCCTTACGCATACCGCGTAAATTTGTCATTACCATCGATTGATCCATGCTCTGCACTGCTACCCTGTTTATTTATTATTTATTGGTATCAAAATTTTGACGCTTTGTAGGTCGATACCTTCGCAGAGTGATTAAGTGCAAGAAGTGATCCAGCTTTTAAATTCCCAGTGTTTTATTTAAGCACTCAGAAATAGTCCAGCCATAACAGCAAGTTAGCGACACGCAATAAAAGCAGGTAGGTTTCACAGAAAACATCTATTAAGATGAGCGAAACGTAGAGACAGCCTGTTTACGTTTTTTTGACGGCGCTAAACAGGTACTAAAAAGCATCCCTGTAATTTCGATCAACGAGAGAAATATTAACGTGAAGCTCAACCCCTCAGACCTGCTCATCTGGCACATCCCGTTTGGTGGCGAGGCCCTGTTGGAGCAAAAATTCCCACCGCTGCCCAGTACAGAAGAAACCAAGCAAGCCGCCCGTTTCACTCACCCAGAACTCCACCAGTGCTACCTGAAAACCCGTTGGGCCATGCGCGACATTCTTGGTCACTATCTCTGCGTCGCCCCAGACCAAGTGCAGCTGCGCTATGCCGAACTGGGAAAACCAGAATTGATACCTGACGCACATGAATTGGACATTCGTTTCAACCTCACCCACTCCGGCGATGGCGCATTGCTCGCCGTCACGCTGGGCACCGAGGTTGGTATCGATATGGAGAAAGTGAATCAAAAACCGCGCCCGGTCAGGCTCGCCAAACGCTACTTCACCGAAGCAGTCGTAAAACAGTTAGCAGAATTATCTGAAGCAGAACAGCAACCCGCCCTGCTCAAACTCTGGACGCAATACGAAGCCTACAAAAAGGCTCAAGGTGTGGGCTTACGAGGTGGTGAAGGCTTGTTGCCGTTGAATTTCAATATGGAAATTGATCACTTCCGGCCCTTCCCCAGCGACACAGGGGAAGCATCCGGCTGGCTGGTCGCTCAACTTAATCCGGCTAATGATTATGTCGGAGCCGTCGTGGTTGAGAATAAAGGTAGTGAGCTGCAGGTCAGTCACGTTGATTATGACAGCTTCAACTTTTCTGGCGCCTAACAGGTTGTTGACAAACTACGATAACAAGGCCTAAAAGCGCAAATTCACCTCAATTTTTCATCCCTTGCCCGTAAAGTTAAAATACCGCCTATTAACCTTGCCTAATCACTCCACCGTTCCCGCCAGTGCAAACAAAAGCCCCTGCTCTTCCCACAACTGAATATCCACTTGATCCCGTTGTAACTGACCAGCATTGATGGATTTTAACTGTTCAGCAGAGTGCGTTTGATAGAGCGTGTAGATACGCCCATCGCTATCGGACAATTTAATTTGCGCCGCCAGCTGACCTTGAATAGAGCAGTAACGGCCGCCGACCAAAACCAGCCCCTGTTGCAATACTGCACTGGGCGCACGCAGGATGAAATCCAATTTATCCATCTCTTTTGATAAAACATCATAACTGTTTGTTGGATATTCAACGGTCAGGGCTTTGTTATGATTCATGGCGACTTCGCGAGCAACCTGCTCGGTAACACTGTCAGGATTGATGACAAAAATCAGCGCCAATGCCAAAACAATGCTTGCGGCGGCCATGGTGCGCAGCCATCCGTTAGAAAATCGCTGCCTCCGAATCGTCGAAGCATCCTCGTCCTGCTGAAACATTTCAGATGATTCCTGCATGGCCGCCAACTTTTGCAACTGCTCGTCACTTAATTCTGTGTGTTCGTAATAAGCTTTTACGGAACGATCGATATCAACCATGTTTGACCTCCCGTTGCTGGCTGATCCAGCTTTTTAACTTGTGCCGTGCGCGGTGGATAAGACTCAGCACCGTGCCACGTGCCTGACCGGTGTGCTGACCAATTTCCTCGGCGGTATAACCTTCGGCTGCGTGCAGGAACAAGGCTTCACGTTCTACTGGGCGGAGTTTGCCAAGGGCTTGTTCCAGCTCCTGCATATCGGCCAGGCTTCCCAATTCATCACGGCCACTGCTCAGACTCTCTTCAAGATTTGATTCCAATGGCACCATGACCACCAGCTTCTCGCGTTTGATCTGATTCAGATAACGCGAACGGATGGTCCGAAACAGATAGGCTTTTTCACGCGGCCCGTTAGCCTGCAGAATGGCCAACCAGCCCTCCTGCAATAAATCATCGGCCCGACTTGCGTCATGGCACAGAGACAACGCATAGCGGTACCCCTGATTTAACAACTCACGAAGCGAGTCGGGCGTGGTTGGCACTTTATAGCTTCTCCAGGTGATATTTACGTTTGTTGCCGTCAAAGGAATGTACGATGGCCTGTGTAGTGATTAACTGTCCTTCGTTGGGACGGACCAGAAAATCGACATCAATCGCTGTACCGTTCTGATCTTTAAAATCGGCGCAACTGACGTAAAAGTCACCCTTTTTAACAATACCTTCGTGCAATTCCACCAATTCCATTTTCAACAGCTTACCCTGCTGCCCATCAAACAAATACATGCGTCCGTCGATGGTTTGACCTTCGATATACTGATTCATTGAGGTTTTTATATTGCTGCGTAAGTCGCCTTTGATCGAGGCATCATTACCGGCCTGCGATAAGGGGGATAATGTCATCAAACATGCGGCAGCAATGGCCAGAATATTTTTTCCAAATCGGATTTTCATTTTACAGTCTCCAAATAAATTGATGTGGTGTATTAACTAAACAATCCGCGAGACTGTTTGATTGCAACGTCATGCAATTATTTGTGCCGCTTGAAGCCCCCAGGCAACAGGCATAGGGCCTTTACACAAACTCTGAAGCAAATAATCAGAAATGGAGACGGCTGTGTCCGCCTAGGCTACGGTGATAACAACTACCCCCGTTCTAATCAGGACGGATCTGTCACTGGGACCAATGGAGATGGAGATGGACACGACACGGTATCCGAGCTTTTCGTCTGTTATCAGTTTAATGACTGAATGTCCGTACAAACAGGTCATACCGCCCTTGATAGCGCTGACTTCAAGGGCTTTCATGGGACGCCTTAGGTTATGTTGCCGGATGTGGTGGGAACCCAGGGAAACCTTTGTAAAAGCCAACGGCAACAGCGTGGATAAATAATCCGGCAGCGATATAACCTATGCGATCGGTTTTGAATTTGATCATGGGTTAAAGGATCGCATCACAAAATCGGTAACTTCGGTTATGTCGTTAATTCCGCATCTGCTGAAATCATTTACCGGCTCCCATAAAACAAAGCTATAAATAACACCGGATCAGACTATTTGATCCGGTGTTATTTATAAACCATGCTACCCCCGCTCCAGATTACTGGGATTACTTTTCAATCCAGATCTACAGGTTTTTTCGATGCTACCTTTTTCCCGGTAAACATCGCTGAAACTAATCCGTTTCTTTCCCTGACTTCAGTAATAACCACTGCCGCAACATGCAGAAAAATTGCCGCCAGCAGCGTGTAAAAGACATACACATGGGTGGTAATGATCGGCTTTCTAAAAGCCCGCATTTCAGCATATGCTTCTGGGTTTACGCCCTCCTTTGAACCAGGGACGAGATTAGCAATGTCTTCACTTGTCGCGCCCTCTCCTGCCACCCACTCTGCAATTCCATTTCCAAAAGGAGGGAAATATAAATCGGTTCCCGCCAACACCAAGCCTGTTACTGCTTGCGTCATCAGTAACAAAAAGAGCAGTACAACCATAAGCTTGCCGATAGGGTTATGGCCCAAATACTGAGGAGCTTCGCCTGATTTCACTCCCGTTACATAAGCTTTAACACTGCACCAATAGCCCCGGCCAATGGGCAAAATGGCTTTCCACCGTGCGTATTTATTACCAACAAAGCCCCACACCATTCGCCATAGCAAATTCACCGAAAAAACATAACCGATATAAACATGAATGGTTTTCAGTAAAATTTTACCGTCGCCACTCACACCAAGAGTTTTGTTATTAAAAATGACCAGCCCAACAGCGATAAGCCCCAGGACACAAGTCACATTAATCCAATGGAAGCAGCGAGTAGTACGATCCCATACTGAATAATATCGAACAGAAGTATCGGTCGGAGAAATTTTGCCCATGGTTTCCGTACCTCATAAAAATGACAATGATAATTAAAACCACATTACTCTAAAGAACGTTGTTTAAATAAGACGATAACGCATTCTAGCAACAGCCACCTTAACTTAACTCAAGTCTAAGAATGTTAGCTTAATTACGTTTCATTGCCCGCCACGTCCCCAGTCCATTAATCACACCAAGCCAGTACAACGAAAAACATGCCCGCCTCAATTAAATTGGCACAGCCCCTGCATTATTTCAGAAAAGCCCTTAATACGGGCGCCAAACATACTAAAACGGAAAAGCTTTTCCGCAAAACGGCAAAACAAAAACAGGGGAAAAACATGGCAACGCTGGCGGTGGCCGAATCTCTAGACGAACTGAAAAACCTTTATCGTCACTATGCTGCGATACACCACCCCGACAAGGGTGGCTGCACATCGCGCATGCAAAACCTGAATCACCAGTACCGAGAGATGAAAAAACGCCTTAAAAGTGCGGCTAATGATGAGAGCCCGTGCTTTGATAGTTTTTCTTGCCTAGAGGTAGGTGACAAGCTTTATGTCAATACAACGCTGGTTGAAGTGCTTGAGGTTGGCAAACAATCCTTTCGTGTCATCGCCGTTGGGCGCAGCCGACAAGCCACCTTTGATAAACGCACGGGACTGGGCCGTAATCCACGTCTTCGCGCCAGTTTTCAGCCTTTAAAGAAACCTCGCTACCATTAGTTAATACTCAAATTTCAGACACAAAAAAGGGGCCTAAGGCCCCTTTTTCGACAAAACGAAATTGCCCTACTTTAGTAGAGCAAATCGCAACAGACTCATTAACGCATTTTAGACGCGATAAAGGGTATTTCTGAAACAGTTGCAGTGCAATCGATTGCACCTTTAACTTCAACTTTAGTGCCAACAGCAGTACCAGGTTTCAGGT
>Ga0209396_1006624_pt1 | contig 10561 bp, 5 predicted proteins | sample GOMGulsemesocosm_6_FD_184638 | JGI IMG/M metagenome (GOLD analysis project Ga0209396, IMG submission 184638) | Methane-oxidizing microbial communities from mesocosms in the Gulf of Mexico - GOM8C Gulf of Mexico (SPAdes) (version 2) | ecosystem: Environmental > Aquatic > Marine > Cold seeps... | reverse complement strand
GCACTGGTTTTCCACCTAGCCATTACAGAACCCGATTTAAGTCGGTGGGCAGTGAGCATTAATTCGATAGGATTAATGTTTAATTTCGTGCAAAGATTTAGGCGTGCTATTTAGGCGTGCTATTTAGGCGTGCTATTTATGTCTGAGCTTGGTAGCGTCAGAGCGCGCTAAGGCGGCAATCTGCTGGGACAATGCATTCAAGTTGTTTCCACGCTCAAGTTCTCTGGACTGCAAAAGTATCGTTCTTCTCGCGTAACAGGATCAGTAAAGCGCAGTTGCTTAGCAAGCAGTTGTAAGGGCTTTTTGTAGTTGTCGGCAGATTCTTCTTCTAGCACTGGGTAGTACTTGTCATTCAGAATTGGCCAGCCCTTGGTTTGCATGTGTACGCGCAGCTGGTGTGTTTTACCGGTAATCGGCCTGAGTTCAAAGAGCGCCTTGTCTCCGCGTTGACTGAGGCCGCGAATTACAGTGTGGCTATTGGCTTCACCTTCCACTACTTGCATACGAAAGCTGGGTCTTGCGGGTGATAAGCGGTTTTTCAACTCCCATTCTCCTCCCACTATTTCCTCCTCTCCACTGACTTTGGCTATGGCATGGTAGGTCTTTTCAATTTGGCGGTGGCTAAAAAGCTGGTGATAAAGGTGGCGTGTTGAGGGTTCAGTAGAGAACAGGACTAGGCCTGCGGTGACTCTATCTAGCCGATGCAGGGCTTGTAGTGATTCTATACCCGTTTTAAGCCGTAGACGGTTTTGTAGGCATTCATTCACAAAGACTCCGCCAGGTGTTAGTGCCAAGAAGGGAGGTTTATGGGCGACTAAGAGGTGCTCGTCTTGGAACAGAATAGTTTCAGTAAAGGGAATTGAAGGTTCGTGTTCAACTTCTCGATAATAGTAGACGCGTTGTTGCGCTCGATAAGGGGTTTCGGGTTTGATGAGGCTGCCGTCGTGCCAGTGCACTTTGCCATCGAGCATGCGTTGCACCCAAACCTGAGCGTCGATGCGCGGGAACTTTTCTACCAAATAGTCGAGCACCGTAAGGATGCCAGGGGCTTGTGGTGGAAGGCTGAGTTTTGATGGCTGCTTGGCAATGCCCATTTGGTTTTCCAAATGGGCATTATAACAGGCGTGCTTTAAAAGTTAGCGATAAAGTGGATGCGGGTGCTAAAAAATGACTGTCAGGGTGAATATAATCAGCTAAAAACAATATACTCAGCGCTATAGTCCAGCTCTACATCGCCAAGAATCTCTTCAATCGGAGACTCCCCGCTCAAGGCTTTAAAGCTAAGATAGGCCGCCACGTTTAAAACTAAGGCTCCCTCATCTAGTTGTAGCAGTTCTTCGTCCGCTACGGCTTTAAGCAATCTCTTGCGTTGGTTGTTAGCGATGTATATATCTTGCAGGCTCATAAAGAGTGACCTATTAAACGATTTCGGCCCTCTATTATAACGCATTTATTCTTGAACATCTGAATGCGTGATTTTTATTGGTATGACTGTGATCAAGGTGTGTTTAGTACTTGGGATTCTACCCTGACCCTGCTTTAGTCCTCCTGTAGCACAATTTTCAGAATACGCAATTTTTGGCGTGCCGTTCGACAAAATTGCAGGATATACGATTGTGCTTTATCCTTAATTAGTCATTTTTTGATCACATATGTCTATACAAGATGACAGCGATGTTCCCATCATTTTCTAGGGATGATTGACCATGAATATCATTAAGCCCGCTGTCGCGTTATTGATACTGATGCTCAATCTTCCTGCCTTGGCTGAAAAACTTAGAATTTATAATTGGCGTCTTTACTTGACAGATCAGGTAGTTGAAGCCTTTGAAAAAGAATCAGGTCATACACTTATCCAAATGTTCTATGACGAGGAAGCCGTGCGTGATGCGGTGATTAGCAGTGGTCGAAGTCAGGGGTTTGACCTGATCATGATGGATGACTCCACACTGAGGCTCATGAGTAAACTTGATCGATTCCAGAATCTAGACAGTCTCATCGGAGACATCGAAGGGATTGACCCATTATGGAGCAAGGCTTGCGGCCCAGAAGGTGTAGCCTATAGCTGGGGCACTAGCGGACTGATGTATCGTTCCTCTGTCGCGGTTGAGCCGATTCATTCATGGCTGCAATTATTTGAAGTGCCAGCAGAGCATCACGGCCGCTTGGTAACACATTTGGATCATCAAGATAGTGTGGCATCCGCATTGATGGCTATAGGGGCCCATCCGTTCGCAGTCGATGAAGCCGAACTAAAGCAGGCATTTGATTTACTCCTGAAGCAACAGGCGGCGATGTTAGCGCAGACATACGGGCTAGCTTACGCCCAAAACCATGGGGCTAGCAGCCAAATGTCTTTGACCTATGGTTTTTCATCGGATCTATCCGAACTGATAAAGGCATCGGGTCAAGATGATTGGGTATACGTGGTGCCCGCAGAGGGAACTTTACTTTGGGTTGATTGCTGGGCCGCTCCAAATGGAAAAACGCTAAAGTTGGCGGCCAAAGATTTTTTAAAATTTATTAATCGTCCCGATATCGCTGCTATGAACGCGGAAACATTGGGTTTTGCTACAGTCAGCCAATCAGCGTTGGCTTTGGTCGGAGAAAAATACCGATCGAATAAAGTACTGTTCCCTCCCAGGGCAATTCTAGATCGAGGGAGTTACTACCAAGTATTAGACCCCGCGAGCGAACAACTGCGCCAACGTATGATAACTAGTTTGCAGAGCCAATAGAAATGAGGCTTTTGTCCAGAGTTAACTATATTTTAATGCCTGTCATTATAACGGTGTTTACCTTCATGGGCTGGATCGCTTATGAGCAATTTTATCGAGCATCTCAAACGTATTTAAAAGGGTATCTAGAACAAGAACTTTCATTTGTACAACAACAAATGCGCCTTGAATGGAGTTCATATCAATCCATACTCAATGAGATTAGTAGCAGTCAAGAATTACTGCAATATACCAGCGCGGACGATTCGAGGTATCAGTCCTTTGTATTTGAATCAAGATTAATGCAGATGCTCGCTAGAGTCCAGCGCAACTATATACAAATTAAGCATATTCAGCTGTTGGGCAGTGATGACAGTCTGTTGATATCTATACCCATTAGTAACCCTTTTGATACGCACGAACTCGACGCCCAGACAAAATTATTTTTGCAAAAAAGCAGGCCGATAAGATTTGGAGGCATTGGGAAAACAGTCCAGCGGTTTATATACTCAAACGCTGACAAGAAGAAGGTGCGCTTTGGAATTACGAGTACTCTAGTGCCTCAGCTTCTATCAGATGACAAGGCGAATAATCCCGACACTGAGTACTACACTATTTTGTTGGTGGGGGAGATGACGTATTTTTCTCAGCTCGAGCGCCGCATTAAAACTGATGTCGGGGATGGAGTTTCCTTGCACCTTAATGTTGTGCCGTCTGTAGGCAGAACGCAGGATTTGAGCGACATACGTGTTATCAGTGGCAGTGAAGGTGGCCTTGTCGGCACGCTAACTACGTCGTTTTTTGATATAGATATTGTTGTACCTAAGCAATCCATAAGCTTAAGGCTGTCGGCTGTGCGCAGTGACATTTACCTTTCTATATTGTCCATAATACTAATTTCCTTTCTGGTTCTACGCACCTTAATTCGTCGGCAAATTATATTCCCTATCACGCAACTGAAAGAAAGAGTTATGAAGTCGCGTCAACAGCAAGAGTCATTGTTACGCTATGTTGAAAACGATGATGAAGTGTCGGAGCTTAATAATAGTTATCTTGAGCTGCTCAATAATGTCGAGCATCTCGCGTCTCGTGATGCGCTGACGGGATTGGAAAATAGACGAAACTTCCAAAATAATCTGTCCCGCGCAATCCAACGGAATGTAGAGAGTAATAAAAGTATCGCCCTTTTATATATCGACTTGGATAACTTCAAGCAGGTTAATGATCACCATGGCCATGCGGCTGGAGATCTTGTGCTGCAGGAGTTTGGTCGTCGCCTAAATGACGTGGTGCGCTTGGATGATTTTACTGGGGTGCTCGAAAATATAAGTCTTTCACGCTTGGGCGGTGACGAGTTTGTTGTGATGCTCAACGATATACCCAGCCCAGATGTCGCATTGGTGGTTGCAAATAGGGTTTTGGATTTGTTCGACCCTGCTTTCGAGGTGGGGGGTGTCCAATATGGGGTGTGCGCTAGTATTGGTATTGCGATTTCACCAGAGGATGGCGGTGATGCGAATACCTTGCTGCATCATGCCGATGCGGCTTTATACAAGGCTAAGGCCCATGGTAAAAATTGTTGCGAGTTTTTCACCTCAGACATTGCTAAAGCCATACGGCGGAAAATATTAATCGCAAACGATCTTTCTTTGGCGCTTGTTAATAGTAATTTACGCTTGGTTTTTATGCCGATATATAATGTGAAAACACTCACAATAGTTGGGGTGGAAGTATTGCTGCGTTGCCCGACACTTGAAGCTCAAGGGATAGGTCCAGACCAATTCATTCCCATAGCTGAATCGACAGGGCTAATACGAAAGATTGATTTGTGGGTGATAGATAAAGCTTTAGCTTGTTTGCGGTGCCTGCAAAAGGAACATAATTTTTCTGGCTATCTAGCGATCAATGTTTCTGGAGTTGAATTGCATAGCAAGAAATTCCCTGAGAAGATCCATGAATATCTAGAAAAATATTCAATTGATCCAGTTAGTGTTGAAATTGAACTCACCGAAACAGCATTGGTTTCGAATACGGATGATAGCGCTACAATTCTTCAGAAAATTAAAGAGTTGGGGCTTGGCTTATCGTTGGATGATTTTGGTACAGGCTACACCGCTTTTAATCAACTGATTCACTACCCTGTGGATTGTTTGAAAATAGACCGCTCATTTATCAGTGCCATAGGCACGGGGGCGGTGGAGAAAGCCGCCATGATTGATACTATCATGGCTTTGGCAACGCTATATAAGTTGCAAGTTGTTGCTGAGGGTGTGGAAACCGCAGAACAACTCAAATATTTGAAAACTATTGGCTGCACCCGCGCACAAGGCTATTTCCTTTCCAAACCGGTTGAATGGGAACGGTTTCTTGTGCTGTGGCGGGGAAACGCCTAAACAAATGACCTATCCTAGAATGGATACTGATTGGAGAATACAGTTTCGTTTAAATGGTCCCTAGGCTGGCAGCTAGTTGGTTGGCTGGTCTGGTGCCAATACTTTTACTAGGCCAACCAGTAGTTCTAGTTGTTCCTTGCCTAGCCCGAAGCTACCCACAATTTTGGGGTTAGTCTTATGGATTGGCGAAAGGGTAATAAATAGTCAAATTATGGCGATCCAAATTATTGTTAACTCTAGTTTAACAGTCTATATTTAATCCTTATGCATCCCATTGATCTAGTTCAAGTTATGGGTAAAACACACGCCTTATCGGCAAGCTACAATAATAAATTGGGTCCTGTTCTATATGCTATTTAAAGACGAGAAATTTGACTTAGCCACTATTCTGCGGCTTGGCCCCATTTTGTTTGTTGCTTTATACGGAGCTTTCAGTTTTTACGGGCTTTCATCGCTACAGAGTTCTAATAAATGGGTTAAACATACGCAGGACGTGATTTTCTCTGCCTTGGAAATTGAAAAATTAGCCGTCGATTTGGAGACAGGCGAGCGCGGTTTTCTCCTCACAGGTCAAAACGAATTCCTTGAACCCTATAATGGCGCAAAGAACCGCCTATTTAGGCGAATTAGCGAGACTAAATCGCTAGTAAGTGACAACCCCCATCAAGTCGAGCGACTGTCCGAGATAGAGGAACAAATCGAGCAATGGTTGCGTGAAATCGCCAACCCAGAAATTCAACTGCGTGAAGACGTGAGAGCTGGAGAGGCTGCCGCTTCCCGTCTTGTAACCGCGATTAAGGGTGGGGAAGGAAAAAAGATTCTTGATGGAATTCGTGCTCATCTTGATGATTTGAATGTCATGTTCGCGACCTCTGAAAATCATATTGCCAAAAATTTCGTAATGTCCATAGCAAAGCGCTTAGTCGACCAAGAAACAGGGCAACGGGGTTTTTTGCTGACAGGTGATGATGATTATCTTGCCCCCTATAATGAGGGAAAAAAATCACTTAGTGGCGATATAGAATCTTTACACAGTTTGATCGATCTATCTTACGATAGACAGCGTGCAGGAAAAAACTTGAAAATTCTTCAAGCTCAGGCCTTTCAATGGCGGACGACCGTAGCTGAACCCGCAATACTAGCTCGGAGAAAAAGTAATAGAGGTGAGATTGGACCGGAGGCAGCAAGGAATATGGTAGCCGATGGTCGGGGAAAACAAATTTTTGATAATATGAGAGCTGTTGGCGATGAAATGAATAAGCAATTTATTCGCGCCGATAGTGTCGGCGGAGAGTTAGCTTTGGCCTCTCTCCTGAAAGCGATGGTTGACCAGGAAACCGGCCTGCGAGGCTTTTTACTTACTGGAAAAGATGGCTTTCTTGAACCCTTCAACCTTGGTCTGGTGAAATTTCGCCAACACACTAGCAGATTAAGTGAAATTATTTCAAATGCTTATAATGTTGACCGCGCTCGTCGTTTGCTGAATAAGGTCGCTACCGAGGCGGAGTTGTGGGATGCCAGCGCAGGTGCGCATGAAATTAAATTGCGTCGTCTTAGTGAAAATAATGCATCTATCGACGATGTGACTGTTCTGATTTCGCAGGGGGGCGGTAAGAAGATTATGGATGCAATTCGGATTTCCATAGCCCGTTTCAAAGAGATCGAAGGTCAGCTGATGGAAGAGAGACAGGAGAGCGCAAAGTACTTGGCTGTGGTCATGTTATGGGTTAATGCCGCTGGATCATTACTGATTGTCCTATTCGCTTCATTGATCTATCGAACGAATAGAAGGATGCATTACAACTCAGTGACTTTGACTCTTGAGCAGGACAAATTTGCACAGCAGGCTTGGATTAAGGCCGGTGCCGCTTCGGTGACATCAAGGCTGACGGGCGTTGCAACAATAGAAGAATTTTCTGAAGCCTTGATGAAAGAAATGACTCCTTTGGTTGGCGCACATGTAGGCGTAATCTACGTAGCTAAAGTGGATAAGAAAGGTAAAACTGTGCTGAGTTTGACTGGGTCTTACGCATTTAATAGACGTAAAAATATATCGAACGAAATTTCATTGGGTGAGGGCTTGGTTGGGCAGTGTGCGCTAGAGAAAAAGCAGATTCTACTAGAAAATACACCGGAAGATTACATTCATATTGGCTCTGGCACAGGAGACGCGAAGCCAGCCAACATTATTGTATTTCCACTGCTAAATGAAGGAGCCCTGTTGGGTGTGGTTGAGTTCGCCTCTATGCACCCCTTTACGGAGGCTCAACGTGAATTGATCGATCAGGCCTCCAGTACGCTGGGCATCATTATAAACAATATTTCTGGACGTCAAAATACCGAAATACTATTGCAGGACGCGCAGGCGATGTCAGAAAAACTGCAGGTTCAGCAGGAGGAACTGCAAGCTGCAAATGAAACATTGGAAGAGCAAGCCCAGCAATTAAAAGCCTCGGAAGAAGAACTTAACGTATCGAATGAAGAATTATTGGAAAAACAGGACTTTTTGCAATTACAGAAAGATCAAATTTCTTTAGCTAAAGAAGAATTAGAACAAAAAGCTGAAGATTTACAGTTGGCGAGTAAATACAAAACAGAATTTCTGGCTAATATGTCTCATGAATTACGTACGCCTTTAAATAGCATGTTGATTCTTTCGAAAATGTTATCAGAAAATAAGGAGGGAAACCTCAATGACAAACAAAAGGAAGATGTAAAAGTTATACATGATGGGGGAAAAGATTTACTGGTGCTAATTAACGACATTATGGATTTGTCCAAAGTTGAAGCCGGAATGCTAAGCGTTCATGCCGAGGACGTTAATGTTGCCAGTGTCTTGAACGCTATGGAAAATTTATTCGCTCATGTATCGGCCGAGAAAATGGTAGGGCTTTATATTGATCAGGGCGAGGGGCTGCCTAGTACTATCTATAGTGATGGTCAAAGGATAGAGCAAATTCTAAAAAACTTTCTTTCGAATGCATTCAAATTCACCTCTGAAGGAGCAGTTAATATTAAGGTTCATCAGCCCAATAGTGATGTTCAATTTTCACATAAGACTTTACAGCACGGTTCGGTGTTAGCGTTCTCAGTGATCGATACAGGAATTGGTATTCCAGAAACAAAACAACAAGCAATTTTCGAAGCTTTCCAGCAAGAAGACGGTTCAACTAGTCGTAAATATGGAGGTACTGGTTTGGGTTTGTCGATATCGAAGGAACTGGCTGGCCTACTGGGCGGAGAGGTAAGCTTGAGTAGCGAGCAAGGGAAGGGTAGTACTTTTACTTTGTATCTTCCCTATTCCTTGCCGGATGTTGAAGCGCCTGATCAGCCAGATAATCCCAGCAATAGGCCAGCCCCTACTCCGGAACATAAGGCCGAGGATGTTGTAGAGAAAAACCTTGCGAATGCGGCAGCATTTCAAGCAATGGAGATATTTATTGATGATGATAGGCGGGGTGCACACCAAGACGATAACGTTATACTTATTATTGAAGACGATCCCGTATTTGCGAAACTGCTTTTGGGTATTATTAGAGATAAAGGCTATAAGGGCCTAGTAACCAATAAGGGCCGTGACGGCCTCTATTTGGCAATGCACTACCTGCCCAGTGGAATTTTGTTGGATGTAGGGCTGCCTGACATTGACGGCATGGCGGTATTAGACCAGCTTAAATTCCATTTGAAAACAAGGGATATTCCCGTGCATGTTATTTCTGGAAGAGATAACAATAACAATGAATTTCTAACCGGAGGCGCTGTGAGCTTTTTGCAAAAACCCATTGAAGCCAGTGCGGTTGAGTCGATTTTGTCGGGCATCACTGAGACTTTGGAAGGGCAACAAAAGTCTGTCTTGCTTATTGAAGATGATGAAAGTTCACGCAAAGCTATTGAACGTCTTATTGGTAGCGATAAAGTTATTGTTACTGCATGTTCAACGGGCTCGGATGCCAAAAAATTGTTTAAAAGCGATAATTTTGATTGCATCATTCTGGATTTGGGTTTGCCCGACATGAGCGGCTACGAAATATTGGAGCATATGGCCGAGTTGCCTGATGAAGAGAAGTCTCCTGTTATTGTTTACACCGGGCAGGAAATTTCCGATGATGAACAAAAAATTCTTACAAAATATACCAACAATATCATTATTAAAGGCGCGGAATCTCCTGAGCGCCTATTGGACGACGTATCTCTCTTTCTTCATAGGGTTACTTCGGATCTTTCTGCGAAGCATTTAAACGTGATTAGCCCTTTGCATAATGAAAACGCAATGCTCCAGGACCGAAAAGTGCTTCTTGTTGATGATGATATGAGAAATCTTTTCGCCTTATCACGCCAGTTAGAGGACATGGGTTTAGCTGTTGATGTGGCGAGCAATGGTGAAGAGGCGATTGAGGCGCTGAATGTTGTGCATGAAAATGGCGATGTGGGCGATTATGACTTGATCTTAATGGACATCATGATGCCAATTATGGATGGTTATGAAGCTATGGGTAAAATTCGTGCGATGAAACCCTACAAAGATATACCAATTATAGCTTTGACCGCGAAGGCCATGCAGGAAGACAGAGAAAAATGTATCAGTGCGGGCGCTTCTGAATATTTAACCAAACCTATAGATGTCAATAAGTTGGTGTCAATTTTGAGAATTTGGCTCTATAAAGCGGTCAGATGACTATGAATCAAATGGTCAAGTGACTATGAATAAATCGTTGCTAGACATTGAAGTTGACTGTTTATTGGTCGCCATTACTGAGCGTTATGGTTACGACTTTCGTAACTATGCGCGCGCCTCATTAAAAAGGAGGGTGCAGAATTTTTTGGTTTTATCAGATTGTAATCACGTCTCTGAACTTATTCCTAAGGTGCTTCATGATAAGGCGTACTTTTCCGAATTTCTTAGCAATATGTCGGTCACTGTTACTGAAATGTTTCGGGACCCGCTCATATTCAAATCAATTCGAAAAGAAATTTTACCAAAATTGAAAACTTATTCTAGAATAAATATATGGCATGCTGGATGCGCTACTGGCGAGGAGGTTTATTCGATGGCCATTCTTCTTGAAGAGGAAGGTCTGTTGGATCGTACTCGTATCTACGCAACTGATTTCAATGCCAAATCTTTGGCGACGGCCAAAGAGGGAATCTATCCTGCTGAAAGTGTCCAGTTGTATACTAAGAATTATCTAAAGGCAGGTGGAAAAACTTCGTTTTCGGATTACTATCAGGCTAATTATGAGTCTGCAAAAATGAAAGACTTTCTTAGAAATAAGATAACGTTTGCCAGTCATAACTTGATTTCTGATCAAGTGTTTGCAGAAATGAATCTGATACTTTGTAGGAACGTGCTTATCTATTTTGATAAGGAGTTACAAGATCGTGTACTGGAACTATTTTCAGACAGTTTGGTACCGAGAGGTTTCCTAGTGCTAGGAGACAAAGAGGCAATAA
>Ga0209396_1006620_pt1 | contig 10566 bp, 9 predicted proteins | sample GOMGulsemesocosm_6_FD_184638 | JGI IMG/M metagenome (GOLD analysis project Ga0209396, IMG submission 184638) | Methane-oxidizing microbial communities from mesocosms in the Gulf of Mexico - GOM8C Gulf of Mexico (SPAdes) (version 2) | ecosystem: Environmental > Aquatic > Marine > Cold seeps... | reverse complement strand
CCTATCTTGGGCAAAAGCCTCCAGGCTTAACTCCCGAAGTTTTCGCTCCTGGTATTGTTTCGACAGAGCATCATGAGTGGGGCCCTTTCTTCACACCCGACATGAAAGAGTTCTACTTTAGTAGGAGAAACAACAAAAGTGGAAAAGATTCGTATTTGGTTTTTAAATTCGAGAATAATCAATGGCACGAGTCAGAAGCGGAACACGGGGTGAGTGGGGAGATCTCTCCTGATGGTAAAACTATGTTTTATACAAACCAATATAGGGAACGAACCGATGATGGATGGTCAGAGTTAAAAAGTCTTGGCTCTGCGTTTGAAGACATCGACATCATGCGCCTTACGACTTCGTCCAAAGGCACTTATGTTTTTGATGATGGATATAAAGATGGAAAGGCTAAAATTCGATATTCTCGACTGATAAATGGTGAACGTGAAGCCCCGAAGCCACTTAGTAAAGAGATAAATACCGGAACACCGAACGTCCACCCCTTCATTGCACCTGATGAGTCCTATATTATGTGGGATAGTAAAAGAGATGATGGCTATGGTGGTCTTGATCTGTACATTAGTTTTCGACAGGAAGACGGTACTTGGGGTGCTGCCATTAACTTCGGAGATAAGATAAACACAAGTACCTCACAAGGTGGAGGATACGTAACGCCAGATGGAAAATATCTTTTCTTTAATGGCCCAGCTAGCACAGGAAAAGGAGATTTATTCTGGGTGGATGCACAAATCATTGAGACACTTAGGCCCTAATGATGAATCATATAACAATTGCAGCAAGAGCGACGCCGAAAGGCGGCGCGTCTTCTGCGGGCGTTATCGATACAAAAACTTATCTAAATCAGCTTTCTCCCTTCTCATGCTAACATCGGGTTTGTGGTAGTTAGTGAGATTGAACTCACATGGCTAACTCGCCAGTCGAGGGAATAACCAATTAGGATTATTAGCTCTATGCCTTCTGCAAGCACATATCCGCCTTTAGTATTTAAATTCTAAACGCCCCCCAATTGAGCTAAAAAGCATGTCTATTGTTGAGCATATGCTTGAACGATCACACTTTTGACTGCATCAGCAATTAATTCAGGCTCATCCACTTGAATAAAGTGGCCACTATTCTGCGTAACAATATGGCTTCCATGTGAAAATTTACTAAATAATTTACTGTGTTCTTCACGCCAATATTGTCTGGCTTCTGGAGTATTGGCCAAAGATTTGGAGTTACGCTTTTTCGCTGCCGTCAAAATAACCACAGGCACATCAGGAAATGAAGCAATCTCGAGAGCATTTAAAGGCGTGTCGTAATAATTCGCCATCATCAATTTGTATTCCTCAAGCTTATTACCGGACAAACGCTCAAACATTCTTTTTCTTGAAGCTTCAATACGAATCGGATCAAGTTCTCTCAACCTTTTAAAATAATTTTCACTGGCAGGTTCGACAAACACTAAACCTTTAACGTGGGCCGGATGAATTTCGGCAAATTTTCTAACAATTAAACCACCATAACTATGGCCAACCATGATAAAAGGCCCTTTCAGCTCACTCATTTTTATAATCATTCTAAGGTCTTCAACCGAATCATTAAGCGTGTTTGGAGTGGGCGAGGGATTTGATTTTCCATATCCGGCTCTGGAATAAATAACCACTTTGCAAAAAGTGGAAATATACTTTGCAAAGGTCCGCCAATCATCTAATTCGCCCATATAACCGGCTTCGATAATAACGGTATTTTCACCATGCCCCATTGTGACAACGTGAAGTGAATGATTGCCAACCGATACCATGGAGTCGGTCTGTATTGCTTGTGTATTTCCATGTACCTTGAAAGATAAAACCAAAATAAAAAATATTTTCATGAAATTTAGAGCAAGTTTATTATAAAAATTCATAATTCCAATTTTTAACCGTTGATGTATATATAAAAGACGTAAGAAAAATGAAAAAGTTGAGAATTATTTAAAATATTTATGTCCACTTAAAAGTCGATAGTGCGAGCAGTTTCAAGGAATAAAAATTGTTGGACATATAATTTTTGAAGGGGTAACTTGCCAGTACACCAATTGTGTTATCTGAACCCCATCGGTTACAAATTTATTATAAAAGGGTTATATGGAAATGAGTACATTTAAAGCACTAATTATTTGTTTATGCATGTTAAGCAGTTCCCATAGTTTTGCCTCTACATCTCCATGGGATAATATTCGCAAGGAGCGTATCGAAACCTTGTTACCTGCGGCACTAGAGGCGGCAGCTGTGGATGCATGGATTGTTATTTGCCGTGAAAATAATAACGACCCGCTTGCTGAACATGTGGGCGGGGAAAACGCCGGCGGTGTGGCAACCTTTGTTTTTTATAATGATGTTCAGGGCTTTCATTCACTCGTGTTCTCACCGTCTAGTGAAGCGCAGGCCATTGATGACTTGAACATCCATGATGAAGTTGTCCATGTTGACCGCAGCGTGTCGACAATAAAAATCGCTGCAAAGTTCATTCAAAACAAAAATTTTAAAACCATTGCTATTAATTCATCTAATAGCAATGCCCAAGCAGATGGCTTGTCGTTTACCCAACGCTTGAGTTTAGAAAAAGCATTGGGCGAAGAATTTTCAAAGCGATTAGTGTCTTCAGAAAATTTGGTTTACGAGTGGCTATCCATTAAGTTGCCCGCTGAAGTGGATATATTGCGGCAAGCGGCACAAATGTCACGTGACTTTCAAATAGAGGCTTATAAACAAATTATTCCCGGCAAAAGTACAGATGCTGATATCGCCCGTTTTTTAAAAGCAAAGATGAAAGAGCATGGTGTTAAAGATGCATGGGCGCCTGCTCAAAATCCGAACGTGAATTCCGGCCCTGATCGTGGTCATTCGCATTCAACGGATAAAGTCATCCTGGCAGGTGACGTTATTCAAATCGATTTTGGTGTAAAACTCCACGATAAATGGGTAAGTGATATTCAACGCTTTGCCTATGTGCTACACCCCGGAGAAACCAAAGCCCCGAAAGACATAGAATATTACTGGAAAAGTGCTCGTGATGGTGGCAACGCTGCCTTTAAGGCTATGCGCCCTGGTGTTAAAGGGGAAGACGTTGACCGCGCTCAGCATATTTTAATGGATAAGGCTGGCTCAGCCCCAATTCCATGGAGCACTGGTCATCCCGTAGGTTATGTGGCTCATGATACGGGGCCAAACCTCGGCGGGTCACAAAGTACCTCCCCCCGTGCCAGTGCACAAAAACTGTTGAAGCAGGGCATGGTGTTTGCCTTTGATGGTTTCCATGCATGGAAACGAAAGGATGGTACTTTTAAAACTATTTCGGTCGAGGAAATGGCAGTGATCACCAAAACGGGAGCGGAATACCTCATTCCTCCACAACAAAATTTAATCTTGATCCCATCAAGGTAATTTAAACTCATTATTTCGCTATATCTAGCATTAGATGGTTATGAATGAGCAGTGATAAACGATATACGGCTTTAGTTTTCTTGGTAGTTATAGCAAACCTTGAATATAAAATCTCAATGGGTGTTTATGGCAAATCGGGCCTTTGAAAGCTGAATTTTAGCTTCAATGTATGGTCAGTAAAATGGTAGAAGGGAGCCTAACGGCAAGACTCCAAGCATTTCCATTTTGGCTTCTAAATCCTTGCAATGTTAACGACTTCTTGGTGCGCACTGAAGACATAAAACCTCACCTAAGAAGAAGGTCAACTCTCCGATCATAAAGCTGACATAACCTTCATAATCCAGTGGCAAAATGGGGCATGTAGCTCCTTAGGATTGATGGTGGAAAAGTTGGTTTTGGTTTTGTATGGGAAGTTGTAACGCCACATCTTGGCTAATATAATCTTATCGCTAAAGAAACGTAGTAATGCTGAACTTTCGTGTTTAGGGTGGGTTACTCGTTCTTTAGCCAACGGTTTTCAACAGCAATATCGATCTGTTCGCAGACGTATGACCACAGTCTAGGCGCTAATCCGTCTAAATGATTATTGCGATTGATAACTTGTGTCTTTTTCACATTGTACCTTAACCAACTTCCTCCGTCATTATGCATATTTTGTAATAAAGGCAGTACGCGATCCATGGCTTTAGCAAAGCGTGCATCTGGTGTTTGAGCCGCCTCAAATTCGATCCACAATTGTTTTATCGACTGATTTTGACTTTCTGGTAACAGGCCAAATATTCTTTCGGCGGCGGCAAGCTCTTTGTCTGCTTGCGCATCGAGTTCTTGCTGCTCGGAAAACGCAAACATATCACCGGCATCGATCTCAACAATGTCATGAATAAGCAACATGTTCTGCACACGAAATATGTTTATTGGTTCATCGACATATTGATGTAACACCTGTGCCATCAGAGCAATATGCCAGCTATGTTCTGCGCTATTCTCCTGTCTATTATTGTCCTCTTTTACAAGAGCCTGCCGATATACCGCTTTAAGTCGGTCTAGTTCTAGAACAAAATCTATTTGTTGTTGTAAGCCTGTCATTATTGCTCCATCTTTTTGCATAAATAAATGCCGACAATGATCAAAGCTACCCCACCAAACTGCATTAGGGCCGAAAACCATGTCAGCTCGCCGAGACCAAGCATTACCCCAGTCAACATCTGACCACTAATTACCAGTAATGCAGCTTTTAGTGCGCCAATTTCAGTAATAATATGGCTGTTAATTACCACATACAATGCGCCGATAACACCTCCTAAATAGAGCGACCAGTGTTGATTAGTTATCGAAATATAATTCCATGAAGTATTTGATGATAGACCAATAATACCAACCACTAGTGTGAGTATTAACGTCCCGATCAAATGATTATAAAATGAAGCAATGAAAGGGCCTTTATCTTGACTTAATCGGCCATTTAGGACTCGAGACAAACCAATGAAACAGCCATTTAATAGCGCAATTACGATAACGCCAATCATAAGCCTGGCCCAGATAAAATAATCAAATAGCTACCAGATACAATCATTAATATTGGCAACGACTGATACCTATTAATCACTTTCTTGGGCAAGCCAAATAGGCCTAGACTGTCGACCACCAGCCCGAAGATTATTTGTCCCAACAAGCCCAGGACCAAAGTACCTAAGAGTCCTACACTACTATTGACTGTCATTGCTGCAAAGATGATAACCAAAGCGCCGGGTATCCCTCCAAAATAACTCCAAATTGGGGGAGAAGCCATGCATATCGCAGAGATATTCGTTGGTGTGTTCAACATTAATCGAGCCACAATAACTATTAGCAATAGCGCCACCACAGTACCGATACCGTGAGCTAACCACGAGGCATACACCGGTGAAACGCTCAAGGCTAATGCACTATTTAACTTGATCATTATCGCCAGTAGTATGCCGCCGATAAGAGCTAATATGATGTTGAAGTTAGGCGAGGTCATATTCGTTGTCGCAGTGTGTTTTGAGATGCGGGTACTTTACATTGTATTTATTTTGTTGATAATATCTAGTTAGGACAATCATAGTTGAGTATAAGTTGACAGTATGGAAGTATTCTCTGCGATCCCAGTATTTGTAGCGGTGGTAGAATGTGGCAGCTTTTCTCAAGCGGGTGAGAAACTGGGCGTGACTAAATCGGCGGTTAGTAAGCGGATCAGCCAGCTTGAGTTGAAGTTAGGCGTGCAACTATTGCACCGCACCACTAGACGTTTGAGTTTGACCGAAGCTGGTCAGCGCTATTTCGATTATGCACGAAACTCTCTGATGATTGCCGACGAAGGTGAACAAGCTATCACTACGCTACAAGAGCAACCGCAAGGAACGTTAAGGCTTAATGCACCAATGACATTTTCTCGCTTACATCTTTCGCCGTTGATACCTCAATTTTTGCTAGACAATCCAAAAGTCAACCTTGATATGATGATGGACGACAAGGTTGTCGACCTCATTGGTGGCAGTTTTGACATTGCCATTCGCATAGGAAAACTACCTGATTCTAGCCTTGTCGCAAAACGATTAGCACCATGTCACAGTGTGCTTTGTGCGTCGCCATCATATTTAAAACGATTCCTCGCGCCTAAAACACCACAGGACCTTGCTCAACATAACTGCCTCTCATATTCTTATTTTCAAGCGGGTTCTGAATGGCAATTCAACGGACCAGAGGGAACGGAAAGTGTGATCCCCAAAGGCAATTACCGGGTCAATAACAGCGAAGCCTTGCTCGAAGGGCTTCTTGCAGGCATGGGGATTTGTCAGATGCCGACCTTCATTGTGGGGTCGGCTATTGCAGAAGGAAGATTGGTGACATTGTTATCTGAATATCAGCTACCTAAACACGCTATTTATGCATTATTACCGCAGCGAAAACACATACCTGCAAAAGTTAGGGCTTTTATGGAATGTTTGCAAAGTCGCTTCGACCAAGACATCCCTTATTGGGATAAGGCTTAATAAACCTCACCAATTTAACATTATTGCTCGCTATTAAAATAACGTTGAGCCTATTCTAAATCAACAATGGGTGAAAGCATCGAGAAATTAAAATCCTTAATAGCCAAAGAGTTTTTAGCCAAATGTAGAAAAATGGGACATAAAATATTACTGATATTCAATAACTTTTAATGTCCACCTAATTTTGGTCCGTAATTTAGCTCGACAAAAGTAGCTAGGCAATAAACGTTCAACTGCATTTTTTACCTAATATTATCAATAGATTAATTTGATTCCGTATGAATTAAAAAAATACCATAAACTGAATAAATAACAGCGACCACTAAAGCAAACGCTAAGGTGCGTTAACGAGATAGAATGATGCTTCTGATGTCAGCTATCCTCAATATAGTGAACATAGAAGTGGCGTCTATTGTTCTAAAAATTAGGTCCGTATTGTGGCATTAGTGACGGTTAGCATATTTTGTTGGTGTGGAATTTTGATTAAATTAGTCGAAATGATCACAAAGTAGTCTTACCGCATTGTTGACGTTAGCGGTTGGTTATTCTTTAGGTCAAGTGTTAGCCAGATATAGTCATTCAACCTTAATTATCTATACTTAGATTGTTTAGGTTATGTGCATTCTTGATCATATCAAGAAAAATATTAGCCAAGATTTTATATTCAGCTTTGAGACGGATTTAAGCTCGTTACTGCCAGTGGTGTGTCATCTTGAAATACTAATTTTTGCCACATTCGAGATATTAAACATTTAAATGAAATATGTTTGGATTAAATTTTGTGTCGATTATGTGAATTGAGCTAAATAAAATCTAATGGATTATCTATGACACTATAGAAAGCTATTGTCAGAAAATTTTACAGTTTTTGTGTAACGCTAAAAGGCTATATTGATAACCGATTGATTGTTGGTTTTATTTATGCTCTGGCATAGTGAGTGCTTTCTAAATAAATTATTGAAAATACTTTTATGGAGAATACAATGCGAACATTAACTCTATTGACCATACTATTCCTAATATTGGCCTTTACTAAATCCTCTTTTTCAGGTGAAAAAGTCATTTTGTGCCATAAAGAAACCAATACAATTAACGTGTCCATCAATGCTATGAATGCTCATTTGTCTCATGGTGATACCGTTGGAGACTGTCAAAACAACGATGAGGATGACGATGATGGTGGAGGTATATTAGAAAACATAATTAAGCGTCTTGAAATGCTAGAATCACGTTTAGAAAATTCCGACTTAGATCTTGACGGTTTTACACCTGCAACAGGTGATTGCAATGACGCAGATGCAGCAGTTAACCCTGATATGCTTGAAGAAGATGGTGATGGCGTTGACAACAATTGCGACGGAAATATAGATGAGGATGATAACCCATAATAAGGACTGGCAATGATTAGTAAATAGCGGACTAAATTAGATCGGCTTTGTTATAAAACACCATTAAACTGTGATAGCACAACTAGTTTTTAAATTTAAACTTTCTCGCAAGTCCATTTACAAAACTCGAGATCAAGTTAACGTTTTACTCGATGAATAACTTGTAGAGAATAATGCCTCAAATTACACAACGATTGTGACAAAGGTGTCGCTCAGATCAATAATTACACTCGCTATCATATATATTAGCGATTGAGCAGGCATCCAAAAAATGGGCAATGACAATAAAAAATTGAAAAACGGCCTTGAATCATCTTATGATTGAATTCGAAGGCCGCTTGAAATATATCATTTAAATCAAGTGGTTATATAGGTTCTGTTACATAGTTATCGTTATAAACAGCTTCTCTTGTCAGACTATCATGAATGTAGCTGTGATTTTTATGAAATTCAAAAGGCTTTAGAGTGCACTTACCATAATGATTACTGTTTTATCTTCGCTCTTCACATCTGTTTGAATCGTTTTCTTAGCAATAGTGTCTCTAATAATTACGTTTGTTCTATTCGTTTTATATCTGTTCGGCGTATATCTGTCTAAATAGAATGATGTTTCTTGTGCTCCAAACTCTCTTGCAAAATTTGCGATTATTTTATCATTACAAAATAATGTACTGGCAATTCTTCTGTTACTTTCATTTTCTATGGACATTTGCATTTTCAACGAGGCTTTATCGTTTTCGGCAGCTAATATACACATTCTTGTGTCTATTGAATTGTCTCCTGCAACAAATTTGTAAGTGGTGGCTTTTGAAGTGAATGATAATGTTAGTAGTATGAAAATAAAAATCAGTTTCAAAAAATTCATGGTTGAGCTCCTTTCTTTTTGTGTTAATTACATGATGTAAATAACAAGGCCCGCAAATGCATAAATAGAACCATTATTACTAAATTATTTATCATGTTGATTTATCCGTATTTTATCAAAAGGTAAAAGAAAATAATTTCAAGAGTGTTAAATTATTGGGCTCATACATTTGAGTGAGGTTTTAATCTAAACAATTGAAAAAATAGTAAAGTAATACAATAAAAAAGCAGGGAGAGTGTATATCGAATAATACCACTGTAAAAAAATTCGACTCATACAAACCGATGATAGTCATTTCTCAGCTGCGGTATAAATTCAATTTGAGCATTAATTCAGCTTGAGAGTTAACGTCTAATTTTTTAAAAATGGATTGCAGATGCGTGCGTAATGTATTGTAAGTTACGCCAAAATCTTTAGTTAATTCGTTAAGTTTCCTTTTGTTGTGAAGCCCTTGTAATAAATGTAATTCTTTAGGTGTTAGATGGAAGTCTTGCTTCACATTTTTCCAATGAAGATTTTCTTGGAAGGTTATGGTAATTAAACACAGGTCTTTATGTTGACTATTATTCAGCGTTAACGGAGATACAGATATTAATATGCATTTTCCTTCACTCTCTAAAATAATAGATTCGTGAGCCACAATATTAATGAATGTTTCATGGGCACATTGTTTGATTAATTGATACAACATTTCATTGTAAATCTTTTGTTTTATTTTGAGTTTATCAACATTGAGATAGATGGGTGAATTGCCATTTAATACCTCGTTTGCATATCCATTACATAAAATAATACGCCCATTTTCATCGCATATTACGAACGCTTTGTCTATTTGATCTAAAATACTTTTCGAGATAGAAGAATAGTCTTTATAAAGCTGTAATGTTTTGGATATATTAAGCGCTTTGGATAAATGTGGCGTTAATATGCGTATTAAATTGAGGTCTTTTTTATCATATTTTTTATCACTTTTATCTCTATTAATCGCGAAGGTGGCGTCATAGTATTCATCTCTGATCAATATACTGGCTAAACAGTGATATGAGCGTAGGGGAACAAAAATCTTTTTATAAAAATCAGATTTTTCAATTTCTGAATGCTGGAGGTAGTCACTTATATTTAAAGATTCGCCTTCTATTACTGCTTTAGTAACACCATAGAATGGATCTTCCTCAAATCGAGCGTAATATTCCTCTAAAAGCTCTTTGCTAACAGAAAAATTGGTTTGAAATTTGAAAACTAATGGCTTTTTTTTACTCGTATTATTTAGAACAATGAAGGCTTTATTCGAATTAGTTACTGTAATTATTTTGTCTAGTAAACTTGACCATTCGTTCATTAATGCTGCTTGATACACCCTTCCAATCAGCTCAGATAGTTCATAGGCTTTGAGCTTAATACCAAAAGTGTTATTGATATTTCTCATACGTTTTATCCATTTATAAACGTAGGTGTTAATATAGTTGAAATATCAATTTTCGCAAAATTGATATTCAAAATAATGTAGAGAATGACGTCTATAGAGTAAATAGATATAGGCAATGTTCTGAAAATAATTAGCACTACTTGAGTATCATTTTACTTTCTCAACCAAAAAAGCATTCCATGCGAGTATCGAATCTGGTGGCATTTTTTGCCTGTCAGGTTATTCGATTAATTGGTAATGTTTATCGTCAAAAAATGCATATTTAGATCTGTGTGAAACTATATCGTATCTTTGTTAACATCGCACCAGTGAGAATTAGATACTTCTCTAGCTAGCCATAAGCCGACATTAGCTTTTGTGAAATCATAAACATACTCAGCTGGCAATTTACTAGTAGCTGAAGTTAGCAATAGGAAACCACTTTCTAATTAACTTATTGCTATTCAAAACTGTTTAA
>Ga0209396_1006619_pt1 | contig 10567 bp, 6 predicted proteins | sample GOMGulsemesocosm_6_FD_184638 | JGI IMG/M metagenome (GOLD analysis project Ga0209396, IMG submission 184638) | Methane-oxidizing microbial communities from mesocosms in the Gulf of Mexico - GOM8C Gulf of Mexico (SPAdes) (version 2) | ecosystem: Environmental > Aquatic > Marine > Cold seeps... | reverse complement strand
CCAAGCGTGCTGATGAAGCGCCCATAACACTGGCTAGAGTATTTTCAGTGTGTTGAAGTAATTGTTGATTATAATCAGCTTGGGTAATTTCTTTTTTGATAATGCTTTGCTGAAATTGTTTGAAGCTAATCTTTGCTTTACCTTCACCGACAAAACGAGACACCAGTACTTCTAAATCACGCTCATCCGCGTTGCGCTTTTTCTGAGCACTTAATGGTGTTGGTGCTTGCCATTCTAAGAAGAGAGAGGCCTGCACTCTTTCTTGTACATTTTGACGACTAATTTTAGAAAGCGCCCACATGACAAAAATATTCACACCTAAACTTAACAAACTTACCGTAGTATTTGCAGATAATATTCCGCCTTTAAAAGGTTGCTCGTATAAACCAAACTGCGGGATAAAGTTGAGAATTAACCATAATAAAAAGCCAATTAAAATACCTGCATAGACACCTGTTAAACTAGCTCTTCGCCAATAGAAAGCTGCAATGAGTGCTGGTGTTAGCTGTGCAAATGCACCAAAAGCAATTTCACCAAGCGAGCTTAAGGTATCGGGCGAAGTCATTAAAAATACGACATAGCCCAGTAGAATAACCAATAATACTAAAGCTTTACGAATGTTTAATAAGCGAACTCGAAACTGATCAAAATCAGTATTCTTCGCTTTACCTGAACGGAAAATATAAGGGAAAACTATTTCGTTGCTCAGCATAGTACTCAAGGCAATAGACGAAATTATTACCATGGAACTTGCTGCAGAAATAGCACCAAGAAAAGCAAACAGTGTTAGCCATGTTTGTTGTTGATGCCAAGGTAAAAATAAAACATAAGCGTCTGACGGTACGCTATCGCCTAATAGCATTTGCCCGGCAATACCAAGCGGTGCAGCAAAAATAGCGAAAACTAATAAGTATAAAGGAAATATTGTTCTACTGAGCTTTGTGTCTTTAGGGTTTTTAAGTTCGACCACCATCACTTGAAATTGCCGTGGTAATGACAAAAATGCGGCCATTACTATAACTAGCATTGCTAACATAGACATCATGTTTGGCAGATTAAACTGCTGTTCTAGCTGAGTACTTGCACCTGATTTTGTCCAAATATCCATGGGAGAATCGAAGATAAAAAAAGTAACAAAAATACCTACGGCAAGAAAGGCAAAAAGTTTGACTAAAGATTCAAAAGCAATGGCTAACATGACACCGGGATGACGTTCGGTAACATCAATATGACGAATACCAAATACAATAGTAAAACCGGCAAGTACTAAGCTAATGATCAAACCGAAAACCCAAGTGATTAAGCTCTGTTCTGCTTGAAGTTGTTGAAAAGAATACACAATAGCTTTTAATTGCAAAGCGATATAAGGCATGGTTCCAACCAAAGCTACAATGGTAACCATAATGGCTAGGTTATGAGATTTTCCATAGCGTGAAGCGAGTAAGTCGGCCAGTGATGTTAAATTAAGTTTTAAGCTGACGCGAACAATGCGCTGTATAAATGACCATGCAAAAACAAATAATAATATCGGTCCTAAATAAATAGGAATATGAGAGAGGAAATTTGTAGAGGCTTGTCCGGTTGTGCCTAAAAAGCTCCAAGAAGTACAGTAAACGCCTAAAGTTAGTGCATAAATAATGCCCTGGGCTTTACGAACAATTTTATGACGGTATTTATTTCCTAAATAAGCAATCAGAAAAAGCAAGCCAATATAGCTAACACTCAATACGGCTAACTGCCAGTTGGGAAACATAATTTATCTCAATTGTTATTTTTATAATGTCTACAATACCAAGCCTACTGGCTTATTCAAACTAAAGTTAGTGAGTAATGTCGTGTTCATTTTTGACTGTATAGTTTTTACTCATTGCATTTTGGTTACAATCATTTACAATTGCATTCGAATGTTATTCGAATTGATTATCAAAAGAGACTATTATGGCACCAGCACCTAAATTCAGCCTTGAAGAACAAGAGAAATTAATCTTGTTTGCAGCGGTTACCGCAATAGAAAAAAGCACATTATTAGATTTTTCTATGTCATCAATTGCTAAGTTGGCCGGTTTATCTATGGGGTCAGTGTATAAATTTGTGCAATGTAAAGAAGACTTACTCATTGCGCTGGCTACAAAAATGTATCAAGAAAAGCAAAGAGTCTTTAGTCAAGTGTTAGCGCTACCACTGACAACACCAGAACGCATTATAGGCTTAAGCTTACTCGATTTTTCAAAAGTGCAAATGTACAGTTTTGATGATCAGCTAGAAAGTATTGTGAATACTTGCTCTATTATGAAACGTAGCTCGCCACGTTGGCTTGATTATATGATCAATTGTAGCAAGGTATGTGAAGAATCGTTTCAAGTGTTATTACAAGCTTCGGTTGATAGTAAGGAACTGCAATCAAGTGCTAGTAATGAGATGGAACAAATAAATATTGGAGCATGGTCGTTAGCCGTTGGCTACTTTCAAACGGTACGATTACACCACGGTAGGATTCATAACCAACAAAATAATGATGCGCAAGACTGTATTTCAGCTTTAGCAGTAGACAATGTGCATATATTAAACTTACAACGTTTTATGAATTCGTTTGATTGGCGAGAAAAGGTCAGTAAACAAGATATTGAAAAAGTAGCTGAGCAATTGGTTGCGTTAGCACTTAGATAACTCATTTAAAAAATAAAATTTTAAAATTAAGCAAAGGAAACAATATGAAAATCCGTCAATGGATCGTGACAATTATAATTTTAGCGGCTGTTATTAGCGGCTTGTATATTTATAAGTCGTCACTACAAGAAGCAAAAGCAGCACAGGGGGCCAATATGCCAGAACCTGCTGCAACCGTAAATGCTGGCCAAGTACAGCGTGTAGATTATCAAAAAATGCTAAAAGTGAGTGGTGAAGTACAGGCATTTAAGTCGTTATCGCTCAATAATGAATTTGCCGGACAAATCATTAAACTCAATGCCGCTTCAGGTAGTTTAGTGAATAAAGGCCAAGTATTAATTGAAATTGATCATCGTGATGAAGATGCTCGTTTAATTGCTGCTCAAGCACAGTTAACGCTTACAGAACAAACCTATCGTCGTTATCTTAAACTTAAGAAAAATAATGAAATCAGTGATGAACTTGTCGATCAAGCCAATGCAGCTGTGCAAATTGCTAAGTCAGATATTGCGATATTAACCACCACAATTGCCAAGAAAAAATTACGAGCGCCCTTTAACGCTAGAGTCGGTATACATAACCTTGAAAAAGGTCAGTACCTCGACAACAACAGTCAATTACTTACCCTAATTGGTGTGAACGAATACACTTGGATAGATTTTTACTTGCCACAAGTGTACCGAGAGTTATCGGTTGGGTCATCGGTACAAGTGAGTCCGATGAATCTAGATGAGTCTTTCGAAGCCATAATTATTGCCATTGACCCAGAGCTAGCACGTGAATCACGCAGCTTGAAGTATCGCGCGCAACTAAAGTCGTCAGTACTGGCCTTAAAGCCGAACACGTTAGTGAGTGTTTACTCTCCTATTACTGCCAACATCTCGGTAACCTCAGTTCCTGATGTAGCTATAACACGTGATCCTTTAGGTAGTTATGTATTTCTTTTAGAGGCTGAATCTGAAGGTGCTTACCGTGCTAAAAAAGTTAAAGTGACTTTAGGTGACCGTAAAGATGACCGTGTATTAGTGTTATCTGGCATAGAAGAGGGACAATTAATTGCCACAAAAGGGGCATTTAAATTATTTCCACAAATGAAAGTTTATGTTGCTGAGTCGCTTGCGACTAATACTGTAACGAATAAGTAGGGGGTATGATGAAGAATAATTCAAACCATACCGCTGATAACAACAAAGCATCAGTAATGGACATCTTTGTTCGTCGCCCCGTTGTGGCATTGGTGCTGTCGATTATTATTTGTTTAGCGGGCCTTTGGTCGATAAGTAAAATACCAGTATTACAATTTCCAAAAATTGAAAGTGCGTCATTAGTCATTAATACTTATTACATTGGTGCGTCTGCAGAGGTAGTACAAGGATTTGTTACCGAGCCTATCGAGCGTGTTGCCGCGACTGTTCCTGGTGTAGAGTATGTCGAGTCAAAAACGACTTCAGGCACAAGTACTGTTACTGCATGGCTTAACTTAAATGAAAACAGCACGTTAGCATTAGCAGAATTGACAGCACGTTTAAGTCAAATTCGTTATGAATTACCACCAGGTTCACAAGATCCTGTCGTTTCGGTGAGTCGTGCCGATAGACCTTTTGCGGTTTTTTATCTTAATGTTCATGCTAATGGCAACGAGCTATCGAAAGTTACTGATTATTTAACACGCCAAGTTAACCCTATTTTAAATGCAATTGAGGGGGTTCAGCGAGTTGGTATCGAAGGTGCTAGAACACCAGCTATGCGAGTTTGGTTAAATACTGATGCACTAACTGCATTTAATTTGAGTGCAAAAGAGGTTTATCAAGCATTAGCAACCAATAACAGTATCTCAACTATGGGTTATGCTGAGAATAGTCGCCAGCGAATTGATATTGTTGCTAATAGTCAGTTAAGTACAGTGAGTGAGTTTCAACAATTAGTAGTCTCTTCTCATGATGGTGTGACGATATATTTAAAAGACATTGCCCGCATTGAATTATCTGAAGAAGATTCAAATATTACCGCAAGACTCAATGACGAAGACACAGTGTATATTTCTATTTGGCCTTTACCGGGTGCGAATGAAATAGATATAGGTGACCGACTCTATAAAAAAATTGCTGAATTAAATAAGACACTACCACAAGATTTGAAGATTGATTTTGCCTACGACGGCACCTTGTATATGCGTGACGCCTTAAATGAAATTTTTATCACCTTGATAGAAACTGTAGTGCTTGTGGGTTTAGTGGTACTACTACTCATGGGATCTTTTAGAAGTGCAATGGTGCCACTTATTACCATTCCTATTTCTATTTTAGGGGCTATTGCGGCAATGTCATTCATGGGTTTTTCATTGAACTTATTGACGGTGTTAGCGATTGTATTATCGGTAGGGCTAGTGGTTGATGACGCTATTGTTGTCGTTGAAAATGTTGCGCGATTAATGCGACAAGGTCGCTCAAAGTTTGATGCAGCCTTAGAAAGCTCTCGACAATTATTAGTGCCTATTATTTCGATGACATTAACGCTTGCTGCTGTATATGCGCCAATAGGGTTTCTGTCAGGTTTAACAGGTGTTTTATTTAAAGAATTTGCTTTTACCCTAGCTATCGCAGTGATTATCTCGGGTGTTGTCGCTATTACCTTGTCATCAGTAATGAGCGCACATATTTTACCAAAAGGCGGTGAAGAAGGTTGGTTAACTAGACAAGTTAACCTCATCTTTGACAATCTTCAGCAAGCTTACGCTAATTTATTACATCGAATATTTAAATGGCAGGCACAAGTTTTTCTGATAGCTTTTGTAGTATCGTTATTGGCGGTTCCTTTTTACCTTTTTTCGCAAAAAGAACTTGCACCCATTGAAGACCAAGCGAGTGTAATGTTTGTGGTAATGGCACCACCAGATTCTTCATTAGAATATAACGTAGCGCAAATGAATCCCGTTGTTGAAAACTTACAAGAAATTGAAGGTGGTTTACGTATTTGGCAGTTAGTTTTTACCTCAGGAGGATTCGGTGGTTTAGAGCTAGTTGGTTTAGAAGACCGCGACTTTTCAACACAAGAACTTATTCCTGAAATGTACGGTAAATTGGCTCAAATCCCGGGTTTAAACATGTTTCCTATTTTGCCGGGATCATTACCAACATCCGGACAATTTGAAATTGAAATGGTGGTTAAATCTTCGGCATCATATTCAGAAATGAAAAGCTTTGCGGATCAATTAGTCGGAGCAGCGTTTGCCAGCGGTGATTTTCTTTTTGCCGATACCGATTTGAAAATAGATTTACCACAAGTTGAGCTACAACTTAATCGTGAGAAAATTGCAGATCTTGGAATGAATGTAGCTGATATTGGGGATCAGCTAGGTATATTATTATCGAGTAATTTTGTCAATCGTTTCGACGCGAATGGTAAAGCTTATCGTGTGATTCCTATGGTCGATGATAATGTTCGCGGGAAGACGGAAGAAATTCTAGCGCTGAATATTAAAATACCATCAGGTGAATTAATTCCAGTGTCAGCCGTTGCGGATTTGAAATGGAAAACTGTTCCACGAGAATTAGGTACTTTTGCTCAGCAAGCATCTTTTAAAATATTTGGTGGAGTTGCACCTGGCGTTAACAAAGAGAAAGCATTAACGACATTAGAAACTGCAGCGAAAAGTTTGCTTCCTGCAGGTTATAGTATTGATTATGCTGGAGAGTCTAGACAGTTACGTAAGGAAGGTAGTACTTTAGTGATGGTCTTGGGTGTTTCGTTGCTTATTGTATTTCTAGTCTTAGCCGTGCAGTTTAATAGCTTTAGAGATCCATTGGTTGTGCTATTAGGTTGTGTACCACTGGCATTATCTGGTGCATTACTCTTGCCATATATAGAGCTAACGACCATAAATATATATTCACAAATTGGCTTGATCACCTTAATTGGTTTAATTGCTAAGAATGGAATTTTGATTGTGGAGTTTGCAAATCATGCACAAGAAGAAGGGGCTAGTAAACTAGCCGCGGTTACCGAGGCGGCAACTACACGTTTGCGCCCAATATTAATGACAACTGCTGCGACTATTCTAGGTCACTTTCCATTAGTTTTAGTAACTGGCGCTGGGGCAGAGGCACGAAACAGCATTGGTATTATTCTTGTGGCAGGCATGTTTATTGGTACGATATTTACCTTGTTTGTATTACCTAGTTTCTATTTACTGTTTGCAGAAAAAAGACAAACTAGTGTTGAAAACAATAAAGACATTACGGGAGTAGCCATCGAAACCTAATGGCAAGTTTTTTGTAATTGTAAAAAAGGGCATCACTTATTAAGTGATGCCCTTTTGCTTTAAGCGAATTAATTTATTCATCGCTACTGTTTCGTTGTTCGGGTAAGTCGCTAAAATATTCGACAAATTCCACTTCGAAGCCATTTGGATCTAAAAAATATAAATTAGCGCGATGTGGGTGAACGGGCCCTTGTTTAATAACTTCAAAACCAGCTTTAGCTAATCTATCTTTCATCGCTGACAAATTATTGGTAACGAAAGCAAAATGAGCCAAACCCACTTGATGGCCGCTCAAGTCTCTATTGTCAGTGGCACCATCGTCATTAAAGGTAAGGTATTGATAGTCATCACCAAAGTGTAGCCAATTACGCGCTACGCCGGACCATTCTCCAGTACCTTCTGCTCTTACGTGCCAATGTGGAAATGCCGCCTTATAAAAGGTTAAAGTTTTTGGAATGTCGTAAACGACTAAATTTAAGTGTTCAATATGAAGCATAAATATCCTTGTTTATCTAAAGTGTAAAGTCTGATTATTTGGCTTGCATGGTGTTATTAAACAGCTGAATAAATTTTTCCATAAATGATCTATTATCAGCTTGATTATTACTTTGGTCTTCAGTCGTTAATTCTATATATTTCATGTGAGTCACTTAGTTATTAATTGAAAGTGACACCACTATAAAACCTCAAGATAACTTGAGGTAAAGCTTTTTTTTTAATAAACTTACTATAATACTAGTATGAGAAACATATGAGGAAAAGTGAAGTATGGCAGATGAAGCTAATTTAACCGTAGGAAAGGTCGCTAACCGTTGTGGCGTAAAAGTATCTACTTTACATTTTTATGAAGAAAAAGGGCTGATCCGAAGTTGGCGCAACCAAGGTAACCAGCGCCGTTATAAAAAAGACGTACTACGTCGTGTTTCAGTGATTAAAGCGGCGCAAAAAGTAGGTATTAGCTTAGCCGATATAAAAAGTGCCTTCGCAAATTTACCCAATAACCGCACACCAAATAAAGACGATTGGTTAGCGCTGTCTACTACTTGGCGAGATGAGTTAACAGCAAAAATTAATTATTTGGAAAAATTAAGAAGTTCTTTAAACGGTTGTATCGGTTGTGGCTGTTTAACAATGAGCAATTGCCCGATATACAATGAAGACGATAAATTAGCGAGCGAAGGATCTGGCGCTGTTCTTTTGGATAGAAGCAGCGTGTTGAATGAATAAGGGCCTTATCAGCCATAAATATTACTTAATCTGAACTCTGATAATGAGTGATTGATGTTAGAGTACAATCAATAGCTTGGACGGTTAAACAGAAATAACTACAAACTTGAAGTAACTATATGCTCTATCAATGTTTCATTTTATGCCATTATCGACGTTTTAACGCTGATAATGGGATAAAAGGGAATGTTGAGCAAGTGCTGCTTATCCAGAGTTCAGGTTACTTAATCGTTTGCGTGTAAAACTCTGAAAAATATTTACCACCTTTGATTTCAAGGATCAGTCTAAGCTTGTAACTTTCACCTTTATTGGCGACTAAACTGCCGAGTGGTGTTTCTCGTTTCCAGTAATAAGGACTATCTTTCATACCTAAGGGAAATGCCGTTGCTTGGCTTTTTTTGTCGACAAGAAATAGTGTCGCGGTATCTATAGGATAAGTTGAGTTGACCGTTGTGATACCATTCTCATCCATAACATTCACTTCGAACTCCCCCGACTTTAGAATACATTTTTGATTGATGACGTCACAATGTCCAAAAGGCACTAATTCGAAGGCACGCGATTCATTGGCGTTACTTTCTTCCCATATATCGGCTAGTGCAAAACCTAAAATAGTTAGAATAGGGGCAACAATAATAGCCGTTTTAGTGTGTTTGTTCATAAAGTTTCCTTGAATTACGTTTTTCGTCATCCTGAATGTATTTCTGTTAATAGAGAGCTGTAAATAGACACTCTGAAATAAATTCAGGAGGAAGCCTGCTTAAGCAGAAGCGTTTTAATCATTGTATCTTAATGCGTAAATACAAAGCCCTATTTATAATCGTTAAATAGGGCTTTAGTTTAGTTAATCAATAAGTCACTGTAAGACTAATTAATGATCATGCGCTGCTGCAACACCGCCATATGGTGTACGCATATTATCAACCATTTGCTGAATATGCGCTGGCGCTGGACCGGTAACCTTCAATACAGCGAACGCTACAGCGAAGTTAACAAATGCACCGACTGCACCAAAAGCATTAGGAGAAATACCAAAGAACCAGTTAGGTCCCATGTCACCTAAAAATGAGCTAGGAGCATAAAACATGATACCTTTGTGTTGGAACACATATAACATGGTTACACCGATACCTGAACACATACCCCATACTGCTGCAGTACCACTCATTTTTTTAGCAAATATACCCATCATTAATGCTGGGAATATTGATGATGCCGCCAAACCAAAGGCTAGCGCCACCGTGCCTGCGGCAAAGCCAGGCGGATTTAAACCGAGCCAACCAGCAACAAGTACGGCTAACGTCATTACAATTCGCCCTGCCAGTAACTCATTTTTCTCTGACAAGTCAGGTGTTAATATACCCTTCATTAAATCATGGGAAATAGAGGACGATATCGCTAATAATAAACCCGCTGCAGTAGATAACGCAGCGGCTAAACCACCAGCAGCAACCAAAGCAATAACCCAGTTTGGCAAGTTAGCAATAGCAGGGTTGGCTAATACCATAATGTCGTTGTCAACTTTCACCATTTCATTGGTGGCTGCATCTGCTGTGTATTGTATTTTACCATCGCCATTTTTTTCTTCATACTTTAAAAGACCAGTTTTTTCCCAGTCTTTAAACCACTGTGGACGCTCAGCATAATCAAGGTTTTGACCTGCTGCTGGTTCAATCGTATTCATTAAGTTCAAACGAGCCATTGCGCCAACTGCTGGAGCAACTGTGTATAACAAAGCGATAAACACTAAGGCATACCCCGCTGACTGACGTGCCGCTTTAACAGAAGGAACGGTGAAGAAGCGCATAATAACGTGAGGTAAACCCGCAGTACCTATCATTAGAGACAAGGTATAAGCGAACATGTTTACTGAGCTGCCCATGTTGTCAGTGGTGTATTCTTTAAAGCCTAATTCAGTTACTACTTGGTCTAACTTATCAAGTAAGTAAACACCGCTACCGTCAGCTAATGTAGAGCCTAAGCCTAGTTGTGGAATTGGATTACCGGTTAATTGTAAAGAGATGAAAACTGCAGGAATTGTGTAAGCAAAAATCAATACCACGTACTGAGCGATTTGCGTGTAAGTAATACCTTTCATACCACCTAAAACAGCATAAACCCAAACAACGAACATCCCGATATAAAGACCTAAATCATAATCAACTTCTAAGAAGCGAGAGAATGCTACACCGACACCTTTCATCTGACCTATGATATAAGTTAATGACGCGATAATTAAACAAGCAACCGCAACAACACGTGCCGTTTTCGAATAATAACGGTCGTAAATAAATTCAGGTACGGTGAACTTGCCGTGTTTACGCATATAAGGCGCAAGTAACATTGCCAGCAATACGTAACCACCGGTCCAGCCCATTAAAAATACTGAGCCACCGTAACCGGCAAAAGCAA
>Ga0209396_1006618_pt1 | contig 10569 bp, 10 predicted proteins | sample GOMGulsemesocosm_6_FD_184638 | JGI IMG/M metagenome (GOLD analysis project Ga0209396, IMG submission 184638) | Methane-oxidizing microbial communities from mesocosms in the Gulf of Mexico - GOM8C Gulf of Mexico (SPAdes) (version 2) | ecosystem: Environmental > Aquatic > Marine > Cold seeps... | reverse complement strand
GCCAGAGGCTTCAGCCGCTACGCGAGTTAGGGCCGCTGTTAGGGTAGTTTTACCGTGGTCAACGTGGCCGATGGTGCCAACGTTTACGTGGGGTTTGGTACGGTCAAATGTCTCTTTAGCCATGATAACGCCTCTACTTTTTTAGTAAGATCCAACACATCTTTTCAGATACGAAAAAAGGCAATTCACTGCTACCAAGCATTGAACCACCTTCAAAATTTTAACTATATGTAAAAACTGTAACGTATAATTTACTTGAATCAAGTTTTCTATAAATTGAAACAAATAAATGGTGCTGATACCAAGAGTCGAACTTGGGACCTCATCCTTACCAAGGATGCGCTCTACCACCTGAGCTATATCAGCGAAAATGGAGCGGGTAGCGAGAATCGAACTCGCATCATCAGCTTGGAAGGCTGAGGTTCTACCATTGTACCATACCCGCAAAATCCTAAAGGCTAACTCGTACTGCTTTAAGACTTGCCTTGAAATCATGGTGGTGGGGGCTGGATTCGAACCAGCGAAGCTTTCGCGTCAGATTTACAGTCTGATCCCTTTGGCCACTCGGGAACCCCACCAAATTGTCGCGCAGATTTTGCCGTTACCAGCCTTGCTTGTCAAGTAATTCCCTTAGAAATTACATACTTACAAGATTCTACACTCACTCTTCTTGCCATAGAACTTGTCGAAGAGGGCGCGCACTATACCCAATTTTTTGGCTTATGCAAACCCTTATGAGCGGTTTTATTTGAAAAATTAACAGCGCACCTGACGCCACTGCAAATCCTTCCCTTCTAACAAGCTTTGGCGGGTTTTTTCATCAATGGGAGCGCGCCTATTAACCGGTGCCATCAACCAAATATGGTCACGTTTACGCTCTAAAGGCTTAACCTGGGCTACAATTTTTTTCTTAGCCAGTTTTTCCAGCAGCCGATCAACTGACTCCTGCTGGCTAAATAAGCCAAGAGAGATACCATTGGCTAATTCACCCTCGGTAATCACAAAGCTGTCTATCTTGCGTTTTTGCAATTCCTTTAGCTTACGTAGCGCCATTTTTTTGTTGGCCAAGGGCGGCAAATATACCCAGGATTCGGTTTTCACTACTACCGATCTTTTGTCCTGGTAAGCAGGGATATCCAAGGCCAGCATGCGTGCCTGCATATTCTTGGCATCCAACCCAAGCAAATACGGCCCCACCGCCCAACACAAGGACTGTTTAGTCGCCTTCTGCTGGGGCAAAGCCTGCTTGGCCTTTATTTCTGACAATAAACGAATGGGCTGGGCATCATTCACCGCCACCATCACAGAGTCACTTTGCACCAAAGCCGGCGGCTGGGAAAATTGATAACCAAGGTAAGCCAGGTTAATAACCACTAAAGAAATGAAAATCCAACGCATAATGTCTAATTGTTTCTATCTTAAGAAAAATAAATTTTTAAGCCGTCCAGCACTAAGTCAGCTTCGTACACCACAGGGGACGACAACAAGGACACCAGTCGCTCGCCATCGCCACCGGTTACCCATATTTTGGCATTGGGCTGTAAGGCACGATGATGCTCCAACCAGCAGGCCACCATATCTTGTATGCCATGATCCACGCAGGACTGGGTATTATTACCCAATGCGCGACCTAACTGCCAATTATCTTCGGCCAGTACGCGCTTGGTGCCGCCTAGCAGGCTCGTCTTCATCATCCTGAAGCCGGGGCAAATGTAGCCGCCCACATGACGACCAAATTCATCCACAACATCAAGAGTAATAGCCGTGCCCGCATCAATCACAATATGAGCGCGATTTGGCTCTTGCTGCCACACCGACAACATCACCAACCACCTGTCTACGCCCATCTTGTGAGCGTCCTGGTAGCTATTGCTCAACCCCTTGTGACTCACCTGACTGCTGGCAAACTGTGCCTGAGGGAATACCGATAGAACTTGCTTGTCCAGTTCACGGTGTACCGAGCTCACCCAAACCACCTCCACCATCTCAACCCACGAGGGCTCCATGGCAAGCTCGCCCATTAAATCCAGACCGGACTCAAGCACACTATAGTCGTCACACAGGCGCCATTTAGTTCTGGTATTGCCCACATCCAATTCTAATCGCATGAACTAACCTTCACCCTCAGTCACCACACGCAAACTCACTTCGCCGGCATTAAAGGCCTTTAATCCCTCGTCGGTCTGCAATTGCAATTCTCCCTTTTCATTCACCCCGGCACAGATACCCTGAATTTCACTGGAGGGCAAAATCAGTTTTACCTTTTTACCCCGAAAAGCATCATTGTCATTCCACTCTTGCTGAAGAGGCGCAAATCCCTGAGCACTAAATTGCTCCAATACCTCACACAAGTGATTGACGATATTGGCCGCCATAGCATTACGGGAAATATTACCTCCCAACTGCTTAACGCCCACCGCCTGCTGATCAATTTGAGTAAGGTCCTTAGCCTGGATATCCAGATTTAAGCCCACCCCTATGACCACCTGACAGGCATCACTCATGTCACCGGTTAACTCGATGAGAATTCCGCCCAGCTTGGCGCCATTGGCAACCCCTCCATTTACCAAGATATCATTGGGCCACTTTAAACCCACCCCCTGCACACCCTGCTCTTTCAGACTGCGCTGAATGGCCAGGCCCACCGCTAGGCTCAGACCCTGGATGGCGGCTATGCCCTGGGAAAAAGGCCATAACACAGAGAAATACAGATTGCGGGCAAACGGGCTTAGCCATTGACGACCACGGCGACCACGGCCAGCGGTTTGCATCTCTGCCAACACAATATGACGATCACTTACATTGGTTTCCGCCACCGACATCATGCGGTTATTGGTGGAGTCGATACTTAGTTCAATTTTACTGGAGGCAAACTTGCCACTAGGAAAACCTGCTTTTTGCAGGCTTTCCAGCTTCAATAGCTCTACCGCCTCAGGCAGGCGATAACCCTTACCCTTCACCGAGTGCAGCGGAATGTTCATGGCCTCCAGTTTTTGCAACTGCTTCCAGATAGCCGCCCGACTAATGCCCAGACCCGCCCCCATGTCTTCACCGGAATGAAATTGACCATCGGCAAGAATTTCAATAAGCGCGTGATTCATGGTTTTCCAGCTTAAAAAATAGGATAGGACGCAAGGTAACGTATTCGCACCCGGCATCCAATATTTCTTTTGTGTAGAGGCTCACCTTGTAGGCGATCTTTTAGAATCGACAGGGGTTTGTCGAGTATACCCACATGGATGTGGGTATTAGAGATGCATTAAGCAATTGCCAAAAGGCTGCCCTCCTACAGCTTAGTCTTCCCAGGCATCCAGGATTTCTTTGGCCGCTCTGAAGGCATCCTGTGCCGCCGGAGCGCCACAATAAACCGCAGAGTGTAAAAAGACTGCCGCAATCTCTTGCTTGGTAGCGCCATTACGTAACGCGCCTCTAGTATGACCCTTGATTTCAGTGGGGCATTTTAAAGCCGCCAACATACCCAAGGTTACTAGGCTGCGGGTTTTTAAGTCCAGGTCTTCACGTACCCAGCTGGCACCCCAGGAATGCTCGTTTATATATTCTTGCAAAGGCTGGGTTAATTCATCGGCATTGTTTAGCGCGCGATCTACAAACTCATCACCCATCACCTGACGTCGAATCTGCTCACCGGTTTTATTAGCCATTTTATTTTCCTTTTTGATTAATTAATTTTATTTATATTTAAAAGCCCAAAACGCAAAAAGCCGACACTAGGCCGGCTTTTTTTACGATTTAGCTTTTATTAAAACTCAAAGCTGTGACGCAATACGATGGTCTGCACACGATCAGGGCCCGTCGAAATAATATCGATGGGCGCACCGATGGCATTTTCTACGAAGCGAATATAAGCACGAGCATTTTCTGGCAAGTCTTCCAGCTTCTGAGCACCTACTGTGTTTTCGCTCCAACCTGCTAACTCTTCGTAAACAGGGGTGATTTTATCAAACTGATCGGCACTGGCCGGTACATTTACCGCGTTACCATCTTTATCCTGGTAACCCACACATACTTTAACCACATCCAAACCGTCTAATACATCTAACTTAGTTAGACAGATAGTGTTTACCGAGTTAACACGAATAGCGTGCTTAACCAGTGCTGCATCAAACCAACCACAACGACGTGAACGACCCGTAGTGGTGCCTTTTTCGTGGCCCACGGTAGACAAGTGCTCGCCTACCTCATCAAACAATTCAGTTGGGAAAGGACCCGAACCCACACGAGTGGTGTAAGCCTTGGTAATACCCAGAATTTGATCCAGGTATAAAGGACCCACACCAGAACCACAAGCAACACCACCGGCAGTGGTATTAGACGAAGTTACAAACGGGTAAGTACCGTGGTCGATATCAAGAAGTGTACCCTGGGCACCTTCAAACATAATATCGCCGCCAGCTTCACGAATGCTATGCACTAGATCAACCGCATCTAAAACGATGTCTTTAATCTGAGCAGCCCAATCCATGCAAGAAGCCAGAGTTTCCTCGTAGCTTACTTCATCTACCTTGTAGTAGTTCTTCAAAGAGAAGTTATGGAATTCCATAACTTCTTTTAATTTTTCAGCAAACTCTGGCTGATACATATCACCCACACGCAAACCGCGACGCGCTACCTTGTCTTCATAAGCAGGACCAATACCGCGGCCGGTCGTACCAATTTTGGCATTACCACGTTTAATTTCACGGGCCTGATCAAGGGCTACATGATAGGGCAAGATAAGTGGGCAAGCGTGAGACAAACGCAAACGCTCCATCACAGGAATGCCGCGTGCTTCAAGCGCGCGAGCTTCTTTCAATAATGCGTCTGGTGCCACTACAACACCGTTACCTATGATGCACTGTACGCCTTCGCGTAAAATACCCGATGGAATCAGGTGCAGCGCGGTTTTAACACCGTCTATTACCAGTGTATGACCGGCATTGTGACCGCCCTGAAAACGCACTACTGCGGTGGCTTTTTCAGTTAGCAAATCTACAATCTTGCCTTTGCCTTCATCACCCCATTGGGTGCCTAATACAACTACGTTCTTGCCCATGACTTTCTTTGCGCTCAATTTATTGCTCAACACCCACTAATTAAATTAGCGGCTTTAAAGAACTTTCACGATCCACTGGCTGTTTTCACACACCAACGACGAAGTGCAACCAGAGGCTGCCGGAGTATCATTGCTTGATAGCCCACTAATGACTCGCTTACCCTGTGAGCGTAGCTCACAAACGGCAGACCAGTCGGCATCATGGGGAGCAAAAATAGCCTCCACGGGTGATGCGTTATTATCAATTACTTGAATCCATTGCTTAAGGTCGGCACTGAAGCCGGTGGCCGCACGAGAACGCCCAAATACCGCACCGGTATCATCATAACGCCCACCTTGCGCCACTGCCTGACCGTGACCGGCCACGTAAGCGGCAAATACCACACCCGTGTGGTAATCAAAACCGCGCAACTCGGCTAAATCTAAAAAGATGTTAACCTCAGGGAAGCGCGCCTTAATAGCACAGCAAATTTCTTTTAAATTATCCAATGATGCGGCTATATCAGCCACATCCTTTAAGTCTTGGGCGCGGTCCAGCACTTCGGTGCCGCCATTCATCTCTAGCAAACACAGGAAGGCTGCCTGCAATTTAGCATCCTGAATATGCTCTTTAACCAGAATACGGTATTCGGTCACCGACTTGGTATTCAGGGTATTGAATATTTGTTCGCTGGCATTCTTGGTTAAATCCGCAGCTTCAACCAGGGCTTTATATACACCCACATGGCCCAGATCCAGGTGAATTGTTTTTACACCGGCCGCGCTCATGGATTCAACCAACAGAGATAATATTTCAATATCGGCACAAGAGGCCGACTCGCCAAATAACTCGGCACCAATTTGCATGGGTGCGCGCGAGCTTAATAAAGACTTGGCTTTGGTATGCAACACAGGGCCGCAGTAACTGAGGCGATTCACACCTTCTTTGGGCCAGCTGTGGGCATCGATACGGGCAACCTGAGGGGTAATATCGGCACTAACGCCCATTAACTTACCGCTTAATTGGTCGGTTACCTTAAAGGTATGCAAATTCAAGTCACTGCCCACACCGGTAAGCAATGACTCTAGATGTTCTAGTTGGGGAGGCATGACAAGCTCGTACCCCCAGCATGCAAAGGTATCTAATAATGTACGACGCATGCTTTCAAGCTGCTTTGCCTGGGGAGGCAACAGCTCTTCAATTCCGTCCGGAAGTAACCAGCGATCGGCTTGGCTCATTCGACTCGTTCTCTTAAGACACTAAAAATAGAAGACCAACACCAGACAGCATGCTTATCAGGCCAATCAGTCGCATGGTTTTATCGTCTATGGTGGCCATTTGGGCTACCAGACGACGCCATCTGCGCGGGTATAAAAAGGGTAATATGCCCTCAATCACCAGCACTAGGCTTATTGCGATCATTAATTGTTGCCAGAAAGAACTGTCCATACTTAGCTTCACTACACAAAAAAACCGGGATTAAGCCCGGTTGCGCGAATTCTACACTTTTTTGGCCTTAGCGCCAAGGGAAAGGGGTTTGCCTTGGTGGGAGCGAAGCCGCTGCTGGTAAGACAGGTCGGTCACGGGGTGACCTCCTACGATCGAGCCATGGATGGCTCTTATGAGGGCAATGCAGGATACAGGCTATCCCTAGCCATAAAAAAACCGCACTCAAAGGTGCGGTTTTTTTAGAGCAACTCAAAAGCTATTGAGTTACTTACCCTTGGAGCTCTTCATGTATTTGAAGAAGTCACTGTCAGGCTTAAGCAATAACACGTCTTCGGCGCCGTTGAAGGTTTCTTCGTAGGCTTTTAAAGAACGGGTAAAGGCATAAAACTCTGGGTCACGGTTATAGGCCTTGGCATAGGTACGGGCTGAAACCGCATCTCCTGCACCTCGGGTCATTTCCGATTCCTTATAGGCGTTGGCTACCAATACGGTCTTCTGACGATCGGCATCGGCTTTAATACCTTCGGCCAGTTCGCGACCTTGTGAACGTAGTTCACGCGCTTCACGTTCACGTTCCGCCGACATTCTGCGGTAAACGTTATTCATCAACTCATCAGGTAAGTCGATGCCTTTTACGCGAGTATCCACAATCTCGATACCGTATTGAGTTTGTGCTTGGGTGTTTAAGGTTTCGGTTAGATGCGCCATCAATTCATCACGCTCGCCCGATACCACTTCTTGCACGGTACGGTTGGCAAACTCGGCACGCAAGCCGTCGTTTACCAGGCTTGATAACAGGGCAGCACCACGATAACGATCACCCGAGGTGGCCTTGTAGAAGGCGCGCACGTTGATGATGCGCCATTTAACAAAGCTGTCGACGATTAAAAACTTCTTACCTGCCGTTAAGAAACGCTCTGGACGAGCATCCAGAGTTAACAAGCGGGCATCGAATTTTTTAACCTTCTGCACAAATGGCATCTTAAAGTGAATGCCGGGTTTAATGTCATCTTCGACGATGGAACCAAACTGCAATTTAATGGCTCGTTCGGTTTCGTTCACTACGTACAGGCTAGACAAGCCAGTCATGATGACGATAAGGGAAATAATACCCAGTACTAACGCTTTTGGATTCATTATCGATTCCCTCCACTACGCTCAGACTGACGCTTGCGTAATTCGTCATATACCTGATCGGCGATGCCGCTGATGTCGCCGCCAGTCGACCGTGAAGAAGAGGTACGGCTTTGCTCCATGATTTTATCCAATGGGATATACATCATGTTGTTGCCGCCATCCACGTCTACCAAGACCTTGCTTGAGTTGCTGTATACCTTGGAGATACTGTCCAGGTACAAACGGTCACGAGTTACCTTAGGGGCCTTGCGATATTCTTTGTGCAACTTCACAAATCGATCCGCTTCACCTTCAGACTGCGCTACAACCTGTGCTTGATAGGCGTTGGCCTCTTCCAGCATACGCTGAGCCTTACCACGAGCTTCCGGCACTATGGTATTGGCATAGGCTTCGGCTTCGTTCACGTAACGCTCTTTATCCAGCTTGGCACTTTGTACATCATCAAATGCAGCCTTCACCTGTTGCGGTGCAGCCGCTTCCTTGATGTTGACCTTGTCCACTTCGATGCCGGTGTTGTAGCTGGCCATGTAACGCTGCAAACGAATGCGCACGTCGGTAGCCAAAGTAGCACGACCACTGGTTAGGATAGGATCCATATCGGTACTGCCCACTTCGTGACGCAGGGCAGATTCAGAGGCGTGCGCCAAAGACTGCTCGGGGTTTTCAACACGTAAGGCAAACGCAACTGGGTCGACCACACGGAATTGAACTTCCATGGCCACTTCCACTACGTTCTCATCCTGAGTCAACATCAACTCTTTTAAGCTCGAGTTACGCACTTGCGTCACATTCACTTGAGTCACGGATTCAATCAAAGGAATAACAAACTGCAAACCAGGCTCCAGAGTACGATCGTATTCACCCAGGCTTAATACTACGCCGCGCTGTTGTTCGTCTATGGTGTAAACCGACTTGAAACCCAAGAAGATGATAAAACCAATGAGCGCCAGGCCAAACAAGCCAGCACCACCGCCTGAACCCTGATCACCGCCTTTGCCAGATGGTTTTTTACCACCAAACATGCCGTTGAGCTTGTCCATCAACTGCTTGAGAGCTTCATCTAAATCCGGTGGCCCTTGATTATTGCCGCCGCGATTATTGTTGTTGCCCCAAGGGTCTTTATCTTTGTTGCCGCCACCACCAGGCTCATTCCAAGCCATACGCACTCCATTTATGTTAAGTGAAAGTTAAATAACCGTGGTGACTCATTGAAGCCACACACATTGATTCTGTTTGCTAAATTATTTTTGCCAATGCTCTTTAACCTGTGGAATGAAACGCTCCACAGGAATGCCCGCACGAGACAATAACCTTTGCAGGTCGTCTTTTTCCAGACGCACATCCATCATGATATTGCCATTTTCGCTCACGGTTTCATTAACAACCGCTTGCTGAGCATACAATAACGAACGCAGCTGTCCATCTTTAGGGGTGAGTTCAAGCACCTCTTCAAACAATGTTTGGCTTAATAACTCGCCGATGGCCTGACTTACCAGTTCCATGCCCTGATCGTTTTTAGCGCTCACCCATACTCGCCATGGCAATCCGCTTTCATCACGATCGATGCGTGGACTTTGACCGGGCAATAAATCAATTTTATTGAAGACCTGTAATACCGGGCGCTCTAGTGCTTCAAGTTCGTCCAGCACAATTTCAACCTGCTCCATATTCGCTTGGCGATCATCGTCGGCACCATCGATCACGTGCAGTAATAAATCCGCTTCGCGAGTTTCTTGCAGGGTGGCCTTAAAGGCTTCTACTAATTTGTGCGGCAAGTGACGAATAAACCCTACCGTGTCTACCAATACCACTTCACCCAAACCCGCTACCGGCATACGGCGCAAGGTAGGGTCGAGTGTGGCGAACATTTGGTCGGCGGCATACACGTCGGCGTTGGTAATGGTATTAAACATGGTGGATTTACCGGCGTTGGTATACCCCACGATAGATACCGACGGCGTGGAGGAACGTTTACGAGCACGGCGACTTTGATCACGCTGCCCTTGCACACGCTCCAGGCGCTTATTAATGGTTTTAATTCGGTCACGCAATAAACGGCGATCAGCCTCTGACTGAGTTTCACCGGTACCACGCATACCGTAACCGCCTTTTTGGCGATCCAGGTGCGACCAACCATGCACTAAGCGGGTTGCTTGATGCTGAATTTGAGCCAGCTCTACCTGCAACTTACCCTCATGGGTTCGCGCCCGTTGGGCAAAGATATCCAAAATCAAACCGGTACGATCTAGAATACGACAACCCAGTTCTTCTTCGAGGTTACGTTCCTGAGAAGGGGTTAAAGCGTGATTAAACAACACTAGCTCAGCTTCGGTAAATTCAACCGCTTCACGAACTTCCTCTAATTTGCCTTTGCCTATATAGGTTCTGGCATCGGGAACAGAGCGAGTACCGGTAATTAACGCCAACGGAGCACAACCAGCACTGCGTACTAGTTCATCAAATTCGCGAGGGTCTTCCCTATCGGCGCCTTCGGGGAAATCTATGTGTACTAATACAGCACCTTCACCGTTATCGGGTCGATCAAAAAACAAATTCTAGCTCCACAGGTTAATAATAAGACAGCAATTAAAAAGGTGTAAGACGGGGTAAAGACAAGGTAAAGATCAAACCCGAAGAACATGAATTCTTCAGGTTTTACAGACTAGCGTTTCAAAATTGTATTTTAGCTAGCTTCGGTTTCTTCTGGTGGCGCTAAACGCACGTTGCGAGATGGCACCACGGTAGAAATAGCGTGCTTGTAAACCATCTGGCTTACGGTGTTTTTCAACACGATCACAAATTGATCAAACGACTCAACCTGACCTTGCAGCTTGATGCCATTTACCAAGAAAATCGATACAGGAATACGTTCTTTACGAAGCGCGTTCAAATAAGGGTCTTGTAAGCTATGCCCTTTTGACATGGTGTTTCTCCTAATGATTTCAGCTTA
>Ga0209396_1006603_pt1 | contig 10580 bp, 11 predicted proteins | sample GOMGulsemesocosm_6_FD_184638 | JGI IMG/M metagenome (GOLD analysis project Ga0209396, IMG submission 184638) | Methane-oxidizing microbial communities from mesocosms in the Gulf of Mexico - GOM8C Gulf of Mexico (SPAdes) (version 2) | ecosystem: Environmental > Aquatic > Marine > Cold seeps... | reverse complement strand
TGGGCATTATGCAATGCCATAACCTTATATTCTGGAGAAGCGATGAAAGCGCTGTCTGATCTTTACTCTCAAGTCATTACTGAACTTGGGGAAGATGTTAACCGTGAAGGGCTATTAGATACGCCTAAACGCGCTGCTAAAGCTATGAAGTTTTTAACCAGTGGTTATGAGCAGTCTTTAGAAGATATCGTCAACAATGCTGTTTTCGCCAGTGATAATGATGAAATGGTCGTTATTAGCAACATCGAAATGTACTCTATGTGCGAACACCATATGTTACCGTTCATTGGTAAAGTCCATATTGGCTACTTACCCAACGGCAACGTATTGGGTCTTTCGAAGTTCGCTCGTATTACCGATATGTTTGCTCGTCGTTTACAGATTCAAGAAAACCTAACCAAGCAAATTGCCGATGCCGTTCAAGAAGTGACTGGCGCACGTGGCGTTGCAGTCGTGATTGAAGCACGCCATATGTGCATGATGATGCGCGGTGTAGAAAAACAGAATTCATCGATGTCTACCTCAGTAATGCAAGGTGCCTTCCGTGAGCAACCTGCAACTCGCAGTGAATTCTTTCGCTTAATCGGTAAATAATACACCCGCTCTATGTAGTCAGACATTAGCGCTTGGCTCCTCATACTGCCCTCATCTATACTTAGATTCAGTGCAACGTTGATGGAGCCTAAAATTGCAATGGTTTGATACCTGGCTTGATAGCACGGCCTTATTGAATAGCTTTGATTTGAGCTGGACTCTAATCATTTACTTTCTTGGTATCGCTGCGGCTATTGATGCTATTTGGAATGGTCGCACTTCTCAAGGCACCTTAGCTTGGGTTGTAGCCCTCACCTTCATTCCCTTTATAACACTGCCACTGTATCTATTTTTTGGTAGTCGAAAATTCCACGGCTATAAAAAAGCTAGAAAATCCAGTTTAAAAGTATTAGAACGTTTGAATCAACACTCGTTCATCCCTCATAATTTTCACAGTAACTCCCCATCTTCGGCGACCTACCCGCTAGAGAAATTAGCGCGCCTACCTCAAACCAATCAGAATAAAGCCCAACTATTAATCAATGGTGAGCAAACTTTCAATCATATTTTTGAGGAAATTGAAGCCGCTGAATACTCTATTCTTGTTCAATTCTACATTATTAATGACGATCAACTTGGAAGACGACTACAGCAAGCTTTAATTAAAAAAGCACAGCAAGGGCTAAAGATTTATTTCCTGTATGACCAAATCGGCAGCCCAAATCTAAGCAGTCCATTTTTAAAACCGATGACGAATGCCGGAGTACACTGCAGTCGCTTCAACCCTTTTAAACTGCAAAGACGCCTGCAATTGAATTTCCGCAATCACCGAAAGTTAATTGTCATTGATAATAAAAGTAGCTTTATCGGCGGACATAATATTGGTGATGAATATTTAAGCCGTCATGCAAAACTAGGCCAATGGCGTGATACCCATTTACAAATCGATGGCCCTGCAAGCCTAGCCGCTCAACTCTCTTTTGTTGAGGATTGGCATTGGGCGCAGGGTGAAATTCTCACGCTTGATTGGACCCCTCATGCAAGCTCTGCTAATAGCAATGTTCTGATTATTCCCGGAGGGCCTGCCGATACGCTAGAAACAACGAGCTTAAGTTTTGTTCAATTAATACAACAATCAAAGCAGCGCTTATGGATCGCGACCCCTTATTTCATTCCTGACTTAAAAGTAATGGGGGCTTTACAGCTAGCCGCACTGAAAGGCATCGATGTACAAATAATACTACCGAAGAAAACAGACAATCTTATTTTGACCTTGGCCATGAAAAGCTACGTTGCAGAACTAAGCCAGCTAGGGATTATTTTCCATCAGTACGAAGTTGGTTTTATGCATCAAAAAGTGATGCTAATCGATCAGGACATCTGCTGTATTGGTAGCGCTAATTTAGACAATCGCTCACTGAGGATTAACTTTGAGCTAAACGCCATCATTGAATGCAGACAGCTGGCGCAAGAAATTGACGAGATGCTTCGCAATGATCTTAAACATTGCCAGCCTTATCCTGAAAAAACCTATTTCTGGCAAAAATTACTGTCAAAAGCAGCACGACTTTTATCCCCTATCTTATAATTCAATACGCCATTTGGGTTAAAACGGGCCAAAAGTTCAAGTCATCAGCCGTATGGATTGTCGGCAGCAGACCTGTTACATCCCCCTTTAGCTCCTATAATAGTTCAATGGAATTAAGAACATAACAACTTCAAGATTATTTAACGCTTTAATTGCACGGCTTGGGCGATTTTGCCCAAGCAACTCTTAGTTCATCAAGTTTATGTTTGAGTGAGCTTTTTGGGGGGAAGTATTCCCTCTTTTTTTCATTTTTATCTATTTCTAATCTTAATCCAGAAGCTGTTAAGACCGTTTCTCTCTAAAAACACACCACACCGTATCTTTCCCTACTCCCACCATGCTAGCTTTAAACATGAGACAGAAGCAGGAGTGAATTATGAAAGATGATAATATCTTAATATTTCCGCAGTCCCGCTGCCGTTCGAGTCAGGAAATTCCAAAACGTAGCGGACTAATCAACACTGATTGCGAGTATCACGGACTGCAAGAAAGTGAATTGTTTTTAGCGCGCCTGCTACACAATATTGCCGAGCAATATCAGCTAGATCCCTATTATGCGTCACAGACAATATCGCCCTATATTCCAGGATTACATAGCTTAGTTGAAACTGTATTAAACTTTTGTGATTCTCCCTCCTACTGTCCCGAACAGATCGACGTAATTAACCAACTACTAGCCGGAACACTAGTCAATAGCTTTCAACATGCACAACAGCTTGCCTCAGAATGAAGACGAGTAACCTCTAAGGATCAAATAGTTCAGGTAGAGAATATACGGTACAATGCGCGCTTAATTCGTTTCATTGAGCACTATCACCATGCTTTCAGTCAGTCGTTTATTTCCCATTTTGGCTATTATCGTTGCCGCTCTCGCATATAACGATCCAGCACCCCTCATCAGTTGGAAAGCATCTATTATTCCATTATTAGCCATGGTTATGTTTGCCATGGGGTTAACATTACGTATCAGTGATTTTAAACGTGTATGGAATAATCCACAGCCCATTGCACTGGCCATTATTATTCAATTTTCTGTTATGCCTATCGCGGCAATTCTGCTCTCAAAGGCTTTTGGTTTATCTGACGAGCTAACATTAGGGATGGTCATTGTCGGGGCGTGTGCTGGCGGAACAGCATCCAATGTAATGACATACCTTGCACGCGGTGATGTTGCCCTCTCAGTCAGCATGACTCTTGCTTCAACCTTATGGGGCGTGATTGCAACTCCTTGGATTATTAGCTTAAGCGCGGGGGAGATGGTTCAAATCGATAGTCAGGGTATTTTGTTCAGCTTAATTAAAATGGTCTTAATACCGATCATCGCTGGCATATTAATTACGCATTATCAGCCAAGCTTTGCCAATAAAATCAACAAGTATTTAGCGGACATTGCGAGCACTTTAATTCTACTCATCATTGCCATCATAGTAGCTCTCAATGCCGATGAGATATCCACTTTAGGGTACGGAGTCTTTGTCGCGGTTGCTTTGCACAATATCATTGGTTTAATCAGTGGCTATACAGCAGGCAAGCTTACTCGCCAAACAGAAGTTACCTGCCGAACTCTTGCAATAGAAGTTGGCATGCAAAACTCAGGCTTAGGGGTAGCATTAGCACTTAAACATTTTGGCCCTTTAGCCGCGTTACCTGGAGCCGTTTTTAGTATCTGGCATAATATCAGTGGTGCAGTGCTTGCGGGCTTATGGCGTTTGCAAACCGACATGAAAATTCGCTCAGTAGAGAAGCAGCGCAAAGGTGCGGTTAAGCCTTTTGATCCTTCAAAGGATTAACGTAATACGGCTTCCAGTACTGATGCCTAACTTTAGTATCGACATATAGCTTTTAGCGGTATATCGATACTAAATATCAACAATAAAACCCAAAAATCAGATCTTCTCCCACCAAAGCCCCCAACGATACCTCTATCTAAGAATCTCAAAGCTGGTCTGATACTTGCTCTATTAAAGTATTGATTACTGGAGCTTAGCCTTGAACATTCAACACCTTACCCGTAAAAAACCAAGAGACTTTATTTGGTGTGATGAATTCCAAGCGTCGGGTCCAGATTGGCCTAAGTGTTACCCTGGTAATAAAGTTTGGATGAATATCCACGAATATAGGGCCGCCCTTGCCGGCGATGCTTCTTATTTAAGAATACTGATCAGCGGCGACCCTGATTGCAACCTTGTCTGGGAAACCTCGCCAGATAGCTCTCATGAATTACAATGGATGATGAGAAAACTGCCACAGCCTTTAGAATTTTCCAAATTGAAGAAGTTAGGATTTAGTTACTTTATCGATGATCAGTATTAGCTTATTTGACTAATACTGCTTGAATACTGAATCGATTATTTAAGTACATACTAGAAAAGCTTAGATTCAACTTGAGGAAGCCCGGAGCATCAGCTCCTCAGTCATTTTTATTGCTGCAGAAACGAAAAAACCCGAAACATTCTTTTATCAAGAACGCTTCAGGTTTTAGAAATAGTGGCGGTGAGGGAGAGATTCGAACTCTCGAACGGTTACCCGTTACACGCTTTCCAGGCGTGCGCCTTCGGCCACTCGGCCACCTCACCTTTTTACCTAGACTTCCTGTCTAGCTGCAACGAGTGCAGAGGCGCGTACTATACTCAGCCCCTTAGCAAGCGTCAAGCCCCCAAAGGCAGCTTTTTAATCCTACCGCATTGTTTTTAAAGGCTTTGTTGTATAATAAAATTAAATAGCCGGCCAATCTTGTACAAAATCAGTAACCATCAACTCGGGAGGTTGCTTCAGTTTACAGTTCACATGCCCTAAATAGATAAAACCAAGTATTTCTTCATTCCCATGCAAGCCCAAAGACTTTTTAACATGGATATCATAAGCCATTTCTCCGGTGCGCCAGATTGCGCCTAAGCCCATCGAATAAGAAGCCGTCAGTATATTCTGAATTCCAGCACCGACTGCTAAGCGCTGCTCTAATTCAGGAATTTTGTTATCTTCCTGAATATTAACAATGGCAACAATCATCAAAGGCGCTCGTTGAGGCATATTCTTCAACTTCGCAATTTTAACATCGTCTAAATCTGGATTTTTCTTTAAACCCGCCTCAGCAAACACCTCCCCTAATGCAACCAAACCTTGCCCACGAACTGTAAGGTAACGCCAAGGACGCATCCAAGCATGATCAGGGGCTCTAAAAGCGGCTTGATATAGCAACTCCACCTGCTCTTGAGTCGGCCCGGGGCCCGTTAGCTGGGCTACTGAAACTCTTTGCGTTATCGCCGTTAGTGCATCCATTTAGGTATATTCTGTCGCTGCTTATAGAAGAGACTGTTATTTTATGCTGAACACAAGTCAATAAGCACGAAAAATAACTAACCCTAACTTGCCTAATCCCATAGAATGAGGGTAAATAGCATTATCAAGGTACTGATATAGAGATTATGAGCACAGAGAATACCATCGACTTTAGTGAAACAAGCATGCCAATGCAGGACTATATTGCCAGAGTATTGGGCTATGCTGCTGCAGGCATCACTATAATTATTGGCGCTTTCATTGGGTATTTTGAAAGTAACATCATATGGGTTGGATTAGGCGCACTCCTCTACCCTCATTTATTACAATATTTAACCCGTTCTTTTCGTACCCGACACCCTTATGGCACACGCCAAATTCTTATTCATGGCGATGCCGTATTGTGTGGATTGATGCTAGCGCTAATCGGCTTCCCGCTCGAACTTACGATACTCTTCCTCATCATGATCAATACCAGCTTTATTGTGGTGGGCAGCATTACCGCATGGACCTTCTGTGTCATTTCTTTGTTCATTGGTGCAGCACTCGGCGTATTAGGTTTTGGCTTTACGCCCGCAAAGGATATCCCAACAGAGGTATTTGTTGCCGCCTCTCTCGGTGTCGGAATGCACCTAGCGATCACAGCCTATAATTCACACCGCCAAGCTCGTGATTTGATGCGCCTAAAGCGCAAATTCCAAGGGCAAGTTGAACGCTTCCAACAGCTATCACACAAGGTTTCTAAATATATATCCCCGCAGATTTGGGAATCTATATTCTCTGGACGTAAAGAAGTTCGCTTAGAAACTCAACGTAAAAAATTAGTCGTATTCTTTTCAGATATTGTTGGTTTCACTGCCCTATCTGAGCAAATGGAAGCCGAAAGTTTAACCGACGTACTCAATACCTATTTAACCGAAATGTCGAAGGTTGCTCTGAAACACGGTGGCACGATCGATAAATTTATCGGCGACAGCGTGATGGTTTTCTTTGGCGACCCTAAATCAAATGGTACCAAGCGTGATGCTTTAGCCTGCTTAGCAATGGCCATCGACATGAGACGCCACATGCAAATCTTGCGTAAGAAGTGGCAAGAACAAGGAATCAAATCACCATTACAAATTCGAATGGGCATCAATACAGGCTACTGCACCGTGGGTAACTTTGGTACTGAAAGTCGAATGGATTACACCATTATTGGTAAAGAAGTGAACCTTGCCAGTCGCCTTGAAAGTAATGCTGAAGCGGGTGAGATTCTAATTTCAGAAGAGACCTACAATCTTGTTAAAGACAAAATCATGTGTCGCCTGAAAGGTAAAATGGACATGAAGGGTTTCTCGCAACCGGTAGCAACTTATCAAGTTATCGACTTCCGCCGCGATCTAGGATCAAATCCAAGTTTTATTGAACACGATTCTGAAGGCTTCTCTTTGTACTTAGATACTCAGAAAGTCAAAAGCTATGACAAGGACCGTATCGCTGACGCATTAGAAAGTGCAGCAAAGAAGATACGCGATAAGATTATCGCTTAATTTGACTCGCTTAAAATTCAAATTTAACAACACACAATAAAAAGGCCCAATATTTTGCATTGGGCCTTTTTATTTATCTCGCTCTTTATACGCGTTTAAGATTATAAACTACGGACTATTGGCGAATCGTTCTAAAGTTAATCGCCTGCTTTTCTTCATTCGAGCTACGCATCGGATTAATATCCAGCCCACCGCGGCGAACATAACGCGCATACACAGTTAATGATTCAGGCTTACATCGAGTCCATATATCCCAGAACGTTCGCTCGACACACTGCTCATGAAAATCTTGATGCGTGCGCAAAGAAACAATATAGGTTAAAAGAGATTTCTCATCGATATGAGCTCCCTTATATTCGATATAGATAGAACCCCAATCTGGCTGCCCCGTTACCGGACAGTTAGACTTCAATAAGTGACTAACAAGTGCTCCCTCAAAAACAACCCCACTAGGCTCTCCATCCTTTCCAGCCGCAAGCTGAAGCACACTAGGATCCAACTCATATCGATCCATAGAGATATCTAAATCATCAATGCACACCGATTTAGGCTCAACAGGAAAGCTATGTTGCAGAGACAAGATAGTGACCTTAACCGCACCACCCGCCGCCGCCGATAAATCTCTTACCATTCGCTGCTCGACATTATCTTTATTAGCAAAGCGCGTCTGATTATAGGAATTCAAATACAACTTAAAGGATTTGGACTCAATTAAAAATGGACTCGTTGCTGGTAAGCGAAACTCAGCCATAGCAACCTGGGGAATACCCTTGTCATTAAGCCAAGAAATCTCATAACCATTCCAAACATCCTCGCCATAAAACGGCAAGGTCTCACGATCAATACCAACCGCCTTCCAGCTCTCTGCACGCGAGATTGGAAATAGCAGAGTCGGATCATAACTGTCTATATAAGCCGAACTTTTACCTAATGGATTATTCTCACTGTGTACCGATGCCATAACAAACTACCCTTAATTTTTTCTTAACTGCGCATGCCTGTGCCGCGTTTTAATAACCACACACTAAAACTTGATAAAACCACAATGAAGCCGATTAACATCGCAATCGAAACCCCGACATTGACATCTGATATACCCAAAATGCCATAGCGAAAACTGTTCACCATATAAAGAATTGGGTTTAGCATCGATACATCCTGCCAAAATTCAGGCAATAACGATATCGAATAAAAGACGCCGCCCAGATAAGTTAATGGCGTGATAATAAAAGTCGGTATGATAGTGATATCATCAAATTTTGTCGCGAAGATGGCATTAATAAATCCACCTAAAGCAAACAGGATCGCCGATAATATGGTGACGATAATGACCACAGGTAAATTGTGCAACTGCAAATCAGTGAAGTACAACGACAATAAGGTCACGATAATGCCAACCATGACACCTCGAACAACGCCTCCCACCACATAACCCGCAAGTATGACCGATGGATGGACCGGTGAAACCATTAATTCTTCAATACAGCGCTGAAACTTATTACCAAAAAATGACGAGGCGACATTGCCATAAGCATTAGTAATAACACTCATCATAATCAAGCCTGGGACTATAAAAGACATGTAATCCACGCCATCCATCTTACCGATGCGTGAACCAATTAAGTTGCCAAATATAATAAAATAGAGGGTCATTGTAATTGCCGGTGGCAACAGCGTTTGCTGCCAGATGCGCATAAATCGGCGGACTTCTTTAATTACTATCGTAGTGAACGCGACCCACTGAATGGCCCATACACTTTTAGCTGCATTATTAGCCGCACTCATTTAGCCCCCTCCAATACGTTATCTTGTCCTTCATGCTGTTGCACCAAGGCCACAAACAATTCTTCTAATCGATTCGCTTTAGTCCGCATACTACGCACCTGCAAATCAGCATCATTAAGAATGACAAATACTTCATTTAAGTTTTGTCCTTTCTCCATCGTTATTTCGAGGCAATCATCACCCACATGAGCAACCTGGTACTGGGGAAGGCTAGGTAAGCGAGCCAGATCCCCTTCCACATCAAATACAAATGTCTCTGTCGTCAACTGACCTAATAAATCACGAACACTGGTATTCGTTATGATTTCGCCTTGATTAATAATCGCAATGTTTTTACACAACTGCTCTGCTTCTTCTAAATAGTGAGTCGTCAGGATAATCGTAGTGCCTTGTTCGTTGAGCTCTTGCATAAACTCCCACATTGACCGGCGCAATTCGATATCAACACCTGCTGTCGGCTCATCCAGAATCAAAACTTGCGGTTTATGAATCAAAGCTCGAGCAATCATCAAACGACGCTTCATACCCCCTGATAACATACGAGATAGCTCGTTACGCTTATCCCACAAGTCTAATGCCTTTAACAAGACCTCTGCATATTCGGCAACTTCTTTCGCCGTTAAGCCGTAATAACCCGCCTGAGTAATAACAATGTCATAGACTTTCTCAAACTGATTAAAATTAAACTCTTGCGGCACAACGCCCAAACACCGCTTTGCGGCAAAGCTATCACTGACGAGGTCGTGCCCCATAATAGAGACACTACCTGCTGTTTTTTGTACTAAAGAAGAAACTATGCCTAACGTTGTCGACTTGCCTGCACCATTGGGTCCCAGCAAAGCGAAAAAATCACCCCGCTGAACGGTTAAATCTATGCCTTTTAATGCTTTAAAGCCATTTCCATAGACTTTCTCTAGTCCTTGGATAGATAATGCAGCCGTCATATTAAACCTTTATCAAAATATATTTAAGATCGAATCAAAAAGAGTACAAAGAATGAACCAACGGCTCGCGTACCATGTGGAATTATTAAATCAGTTATCAATCCAGCTGAGTAAACTGGAGCAATCAGATCAAGAATACAACCAAGAAAATACTATTCTACAGCAACTTAGCCTGCTGATTGAGTCTTTAAAGGCACCATCAGAGCAACAGTCTGGTTCAGCAATTTTTGAAGGTCAGCAATGGCTTCATCGTTTTTTAACTCATAACCCTGAGCTCGCACCTGCTATTCACCGCGATTTATTGTGGTTCTTCGGTGGTGATTGCCTTCACTTTATGCCTGAGGACGAAATTGAGAAGTATCAACTCCTTGATGACGCGATGGCCGAAGCCATGTTACGTAACACACCGTTTAACTATACGTTGTCACGCGAAGCCATTTTCAAATAAGCATTAATTATAAACACCGTGCTTAATCCGCCCCGCCTCCCAACTAACGCTAATAACGGTCGCGGGGCTTTTTTTATGCTTATCATTTATTCCACATCTAAATGATAGGCATAAAAAAAGCCGCTTCAGGTGACTGAAGCGACTTTTAGAATTTGGAGCGGAAAAGGAGACTCGAACTCCCGACCCCAACCTTGGCAAGGTTATGCTCTACCAACTGAGCTATTTCCGCTGAATGATTTAGCTGATTCCTCAGCAGAACAACAACTTCACTTGTTATTCTAGGTCTTGTCAATACGTTCTTTCGTGAGAAAGAATGGTATCCCCAAGGGGATTCGAACCCCTGTTACCGCCGTGAAAGGGCGGTGTCCTAGGCCTCTAGACGATGGGGACACACCGTTTGAGTGATGTGCATTCTACACATCAAATTTTGATTTGCAAGTAATTTATTCTTACAAATCAATAACTTATCT
>Ga0209396_1006602_pt1 | contig 10580 bp, 9 predicted proteins | sample GOMGulsemesocosm_6_FD_184638 | JGI IMG/M metagenome (GOLD analysis project Ga0209396, IMG submission 184638) | Methane-oxidizing microbial communities from mesocosms in the Gulf of Mexico - GOM8C Gulf of Mexico (SPAdes) (version 2) | ecosystem: Environmental > Aquatic > Marine > Cold seeps... | reverse complement strand
CGACCGCTTTACTCGGAGTTTTCTGTACTTTTTTTGCTTTATAAATTTGCGCCATATTGATATACAACTATTGCCTATGTCATCATTAGGGTATTATTCTAACCTGCTTTCCCGCTTTATACTTTAATTAACTTCGTAGATGGCATTAAACCCGATACCAAATAAGATGACTTTATGACTAAATATGGACTTCGTGCCAAAGTAATGTCGCTGACGATTTTACCGACCGTTTTGATCGGTACATTATTAGCCAGCTATTTCACCTTTAACCGCTATCAGCAGTTAGAAACAGTGCTTATTGAGCAAGGTATCAATATCATTGAACCACTAGCCATTGCCAGTGAATACGGTATGTTGCAAAACAGCCGAGAATCACTGAAAAAGCTGCTCGGTTTAACCCATCGCAAGTTTGCACCGACGATTAAAAGTATCGCCATTTTTGATACCAATAATAAGCTGTTTGTCACCAGCAATTATCACCGTAATTTTTCCGTGCTCAAGAATCCCGACAACAGTAAATTACCGGGGGCGACTCGAGTCGAAGTACTTGATGATTACATTATTCTACGTTCCCCCATTATTGCCGAAATTGACAATAACAGTTTCCCGTTAAGCTTAGAAAACCCGGAACAGATCCTCGGTTATTTGTCTATCCAGCTGATACGTGACAAAGCGATATTATTGCAATATCGTGATACCACCGTCTCGGTATTTATTGTGTTACTGGGCTTCTTTACCGCGCTGATCTTCTCTTGGCGACTGGTTAAAAATGTAACCCAGCCCATTACCGACATGGTGACTGTGGTCGATCGGATCAGAGAGGGTCGACTCGATGCCCGAGTCACAGGGGATCATACCGGTGAATTAGCCCTGCTCAAGAATGGTATTAATTCGATGGCCAAATCGCTATCGGCTTATCATGAGGAGATGCAGCAAAATATTGATCAAGCGACCTCTGATTTACGGGAAACCTTAGAGCAGATTGAGATCCAAAATATTGAATTGGATATGGCCAAAAAACGCGCCCAAGCCGCGGCGCGGGTCAAATCAGAGTTCTTGGCCAATATGAGTCACGAATTAAGAACCCCGCTTAATGGTGTGATCGGCTTTTCTCGCCAGTTATTAAAAACATCGCTGAGCCCTAACCAAACCGATTATTTACAGACCATTGAAAAATCAGCCAAGAACTTACTTAATATTATTAATGATATTCTCGATTTCTCTAAACTTGAAGCGGGCAAACTAACGTTAGAGCAGATCCCCTTCAATCTGCGTGACACCATTGAAGAAGCCGCAATCTTATTAGCACCAACCGTGCATGATAAAGGCCTGGAATTATCACTACACGTTGATAAGAATGTCCCTGACGGTATTATTGGTGATCCATTCCGCTTCCAGCAAGTGATCACCAATCTGCTCGGTAATGCGATCAAGTTCACTGAAAATGGTAATATTGATATTCATATCGAATTACTGGAATGGACAGATAATAGTGTCACTATTCAGACCAATATCCGTGATACCGGTATTGGCATTTCAGAACAACAGCAAGCGCAATTATTTCAAGCCTTTAATCAGGCTGACACCAGTATTTCTCGTCGTTATGGCGGTACCGGTTTAGGTCTGGTTATTACTCAACGTTTAGTTGAGTTTATGGGCGGTGAGATCTCGCTTGATTCTGACTTAGGCCAAGGATCTAACTTTAAATTCTCACTTAAATTCGACGTCACTGCTAACTCATTGTCAGAACCACTGCCGGTAAGTAATTTTAAAGGTAAGCAGGTATTATTGTATGAAGCCGATAACTACTCAGCACGCTCGTTAATCTCACTGCTGAATAGCTGGGATCTGGACGTATTACATTGTGCCAATGATGCTGAGTGGCAGCACTATATCAATCAACCTTATTACTGTGTTGTTATTGCCCAAAATGATGAAACCAACTTAACCCCTATGTATGACAAGATGAGTCAGTGTCATGACATTAATGCTGCTGTAGTAGTATTAATTAATTCATCAGATCCTTGCTTACAAGAAGAGATCATTCGTATAGGGGCAAGACATTGCCTGACTAAACCCTGTAATCATCGTAAATTAGTCAATGCATTAGCTTACTTAGACAAACCAGATGAACAGCCAATACCACAACTGAAGATTGAGAAACCAAAGGCCAAAGTTGATCTGTCTATTCTGGCGGTTGATGATAATCCGGCGAACCTGAAATTGATTAGCGCCATGCTGGCCGATTCGGTAACTAAGATTGAAATGTGTAGCAATGGTGCGGAAGCCGTGGCCAAAGCCAATGCCATGGATTTTGATATTATCTTTATGGATATCCAAATGCCAATCATGGATGGTATCAGCGCCTGTAAAGCCATTCGTTCAGGCACCCGTAACCAATCTACACCAATCATTGCGGTGACAGCACATGCAATGAGTGGTGAACGAGATCGCCTGCTCAGTAAAGGCATGGATGATTACTTAACCAAACCAATTGATGAGTCTATTCTTAAGCGTCTTCTGCAGCAATGGAGCAGCTTGTCACATGATAACACCACAGTGCAAAATCATATTTTAAATTGGCCACTGACCTTGCAACGCTCTATGGGTAAAGAAGACCTTGCGGTAGACATGTTAGAGATGTTTATCAATAGCCTTCCAGAGATCAGCGAACACCTTGAACTCGCACTAGCACGTCGTCTATCACGCTCAGAATTTAAAAAGATAATCCATAAATTCCATGGTGGCGCGGCATGCTGTGGGGTATTACCAATTCAGAATTTAGCCGATCAGATTGAACGCGGATTACGCAAAGGTGCAGAAATTGAAGAGGTAGAACCTGAGATCTTTGAACTGCAAGAAGCCATTGAAACCGTGATCAAGGAAGCCCAGCCTTACTTACCGAACTAGGTTTATGGTCTCACGGCTATGTTGCACAGTAGCATAGTAGCATAGTAGCATAGTAGCATAGTCGTGAAATTACAGCTGGACTCAAGCCATCCTGACAAAGCACATTTCCTTATCGTTCACTAGCTGACGCTAATAGCAAATGATATAAACATTTGGTGGCAGGTCCAGCCTTTGCCCCTTTAGGCAAAGTAAGGTGCAATGGCACATGATAACAATTGGAATGCTCAACATTAAGCACAGCTATATCGCCATCATTATGGCGCTCAATGATATGCAGAGGTAAACGGCAGTAGCCTAAACCTTGCTTAACCGCTTGCAAGGCGTGATCAAAGTTATCAACTGTAATGCGCTGGTTCGATTTCAACCAACCAACATCAATGTCATCAGATACACCTAAATCTCGAATCACAATTTGTCTATTTACCGTTAAATCTGCTAAACAAAGTTCAGCCTTACTCGCTAAGGCATGATCTTTCATTACCACAGGTAACATACTCACAGTGCCAAACGATTCGCAGGGATAGTTGGTGATTGGAAAGTTAATAATTGAAATATCAGCAATCTGTTCTTCAACCATACTCGTGGTTTTCGATAATGAAGTTTCAACGACCTTAATAGACGTCGTACTATTCTGTGCGAGGAAAGTAGCTAAGGGTTCGTATAGCCATTTTCGGTCACATAAATGATCAATGGCAATGACAATTTCGGACTCCACACCTTGTGCCAGTTGAAGACTGATCTCCTCTAGTACTTGTGCTTGTTCAATCATCGACTGTGCTCGGCGTAATAAAGACTTGCCATCATCGGTAAGCACAGCACGACGTCCTTTAATTTTAACCAGCGATACACCAAGTTGATCTTCCAGCTTTTTGATTGCATAGATCAAGGTGGTATGGCTTTTATTTAACACTGTGGCAGCTGCCTGAATGCTACCGGCCTTATCTACTTCAGATAAGGTCAGCCATTGGTCTAATGTTGTCTTCAATCTCATAGGTCTATTAATTCCACAGTTATACGCAGTTTTATGAACTTTTATGTTCATTTTTTATAGATATTATAGTGCACATAACAAAGAGCAAGAAAAGCATCTCGCTTTATTCAGCTTATGCACAAATGATTGGAGAGATATAATGAACAAGTTATTACAAGTAGATTTCGATTTCACAGGTCCGTTTGGTGATGAAATGGCTACAATGTTAGTTGGTTTAGCCGAGTCGATTAACCATGAGCCAGGCATGATTTGGAAAATTTGGACTGAAAATCAGAAAGCACAATTAGGTGGTGGTATTTACCTATTTGAAAATGAAGCGTATGCACAAGCTTATTTGGAGATGCATTCAGCCCGCTTAAAAGAGATGGGAGTAAAAGAGATCAGAGGGCATATTTTCGATATCAACATGCCGCTATCAAGTATTAATAACGCGCCACTTACAGGTGTCATCGATGATGAACAATAAAACCTTCTTAACTACACATGGCATTATTTATGGCATATTTGCTTTAGGCTTGTTTTTCATCCCTGCGATTATATGGCCCATGTACGGGATAGAGCTGAACGACAGATATGCATATTTTTTATCTCAACATAACAGTATTTTCTTAGGCGGAATAGCCGCAATCAGTTTGTTATTAAGAGAGGTTGAGTCAGGGGTTATCGCTAAGAAATTGTTTCTTGCACTACTGATTAGCAATCTGCTCGGCGTTGCGATCACTTTATACGCCGGAGTAACAGGACTCTTTGTCGGTTTCGGTTGGAGTGATCCCGTATTCTTTACGTTACTTTCAGTATTGAGTTATTGCCAGTTCAAAAAGCAATAATGGGGATCTAAAAACAGGTAGCGTTACCAATGTTCAGGTTTTAACAAAAGCGTTAAATACCTTGAACATTGGCTTCTTTACATCCAGATAGGACGGCATAAACTTAGCTGTTATTACGCGCTTCTTGCATGATAACTTGCATGTCTTTTACCGCTTTACCTAAACCATCAAATGCTGCACGGGCAATAATTGCATGGCCGATATTCAATTCGTAAATTTCAGGAATAGCCGCAATAGGTTGCACGTTATGGTAATGCAAACCATGACCAGCATTCACCTTTAACCCGGCTTTATGCGCATAACTCACGCCTGCAGAAATCTTTTTCAATTCAGCTTGTTGCTCTGATTCAGAGTCTGCATCTGCATAGGCACCGGTGTGCACTTCAATGTATGGTGCGCCACTAGCAACAGCGGCATCAATTTGTTCTTTATCAGCATCAATGAACAGCGATACTAGAATGCCAGCGTCACTTAAACGTTTAACCGCCTGGGTGATCTTATCCTGTTGACCAAGTACATCTAAACCGCCTTCAGTCGTCAGCTCTTCACGTTTTTCAGGTACTAAACAAACAAATTCAGGCTTGATCTCACAGGCAATATCGAGCATTTCAGCGGTAACTGCCATTTCTAGATTCATGCGTGTTTGAATCGTTTCTTTCAGTACACGTACATCGCGATCGACAATGTGACGACGGTCTTCACGTAAATGCACCGTAATACCGTCTGCGCCGTTTAGTTCAGCGACAGCGGCTGCATGTACAGGATCAGGGTAAGTAGTGCCACGTGCTTGGCGTAGGGTTGCGATATGGTCAATGTTGACACCTAAAAAGATCTTATTCACGTTTCATTCCCTTATTGATAAATAGTTATCTGTTTTTCAGAGGCTTATTAATAAACAGTTCTCTGCTTTTCAGCGGCTTGTTGCCCAGATAGGGTAACAAAATTTGACGACAAAAGCGTTTTGCCGCGGCTAAATTAGCTGGATTAAATTGTCGTTGCTCAAAGGCCAGTAAATCCGCGCCTAAAAATGAGCTACCCACAGCAACTTTATAAATCGATGGCACTATCCCGACATGGGGCACGTATTTATACATACGGTCGGGGAACACAGCGTCCATCGTATCAGCACAATAGCTTAACGCACCAATGTTACCTAAACATTGCATTAAATTAAGTTCGAATTCACGCAATAAAGGTTCAAGCGGCTCGCGTTTAGCTAACGCTAACAGGGCATTTTGATAATAGGAAAATAGTTCGGGGTTGGCTTGTTCGCTGGCGAGTAAACGATAGAGTAATTCGTTGAGATAAAAACTAGCATAGAGATGCTTACCGGAGAGCGGTAATGAATTAGATACCGCCTCAACCTGACGCATGGATTTTAATCCACCTTTGCCGGCATAGGCGATATTGAGTAAGGTAAACGGCTGTAAAATTGCACTTTGACTGTTTTTACGCCCTCGTCCTGCTCGTCCCACTAACGAAATTTTACCATCATTAATGGTAAAGAAGTCGATTAATAAACTCGACTCCTTAAAGGGGCGACGATGCAGTACAAAGGCGTTTTGTAAGTCCATGCAATAGCGCTATTTACACTTCATCTCCGTAACCTAAGCTACGAAGTGCACGTTCATCATCAGCCCAACCAGACTTCACTTTCACCCAACATTCTAGGAATACTTTATTATCAAACAAAGTTTCCATATCACGTCGTGCTTCAGTACCAATGGTTTTTAATTTCGAGCCTTTGTTACCAATAACCATACGTTTTTGAGTATCACGCTCAACTAAAATTAACGCATTGATATGGAACGTGCCGTTTTCACTGACTTTAAACTGCTCGATCTCAACCGTTGTTGAGTAAGGCAATTCTTGACCGGTGAAACGCATTAGTTTTTCACGAATGATTTCAGATGCCATGAAACGTGAAGAACGATCAGTTACATAATCTTCAGGGAAGTAAAAATCACCTTCTTGTAACTGCTGTGAACAAATACCACGTAGCATTTCTACATTGGTACCTTTCGTTGCAGAGATAGGGATGATTTCCGCGAAGTTAAACTTCTCAGCTAATACCTGTAGATGCGGCATTAATTCTTCCGCTTTGTCTTTGATCGCATCCGTTTTATTAATAGCCAAGTAAATTGGGCATTTAATATCACGTAATTTGTTTAGTACCATTTCGTCGTCTTCAGTCCAACGGGTACCGTCAACAACAAAGATCACGGCATCAACATCAATATCTTTCAGTGAGCTGCTTGCTGCACGGTTCATTAGACGGTTGATTGCACGTTTTTCATCAATGTGTAGACCTGGAGTATCAACATAAACCGTTTGACGGTTTTCTTCAGTATCAATACCTAGAATACGGTGACGAGTCGTTTGTGGTTTACGCGAGGTAATACTTACCTTTTGTCCCAGGATGCGGTTTAGTAACGTTGATTTGCCTACGTTAGGACGGCCAACGATAGCAACAAAGCCGCTATAAGTCATATCACTCATTGTAATTGCTCCAATGCTTTTTGAGCTGCTTCTTGTTCTGCTTTACGACGACTAGTACCTTTACCTGTAACAGGGTGCTCTAGGCCTTCAATAACGCAATGAATAGTGAACTCTTGATTGTGAGCTTCACCTTTAACTTCCACCACTTGATAAAGTGGAAGTGCTTGCTTACGTCCTTGCAGCCATTCTTGTAATTGTGTTTTCGCGTCTTTCTGACCGATACCAGGTTCGATCGTTGCTAAACGTGTTGCATACCATGCCAGCACACGTTCACGCGTTTTCTCGATATCACTATCCAGATACATAGCACCAATCAGAGCTTCAACGGTATCAGCTAAGATAGACTCACGGCGGAAACCACCGCTTTTAAGCTCGCCAGGGCCTAAGATCAAACATTCACTTAGTTCAAATTCACGCGCGATCTCAGCGAGCGTTAACCCTTTCACTAAGGTTGCACGCATACGGCTTAAATCGCCTTCAGGCACCTCAGGGAATTTGCAAAACAATGCATCCGAGATAATAAAACCAAGTACTGAATCACCTAAAAACTCTAGGCGTTCATTATGCTTGAAATAAGCACTACGGTGCGTTAGCGCTTGTTGCAGTAGGCCAGCGTCTTGGTACTGATAGCCTAATACTGTTTGTAATCTTTCTAATAAAATTGTCATAATTATTTTAATTTGCCAATACGACTAAAGCGTATACCTGTTGGGATCCAACCAGGTAATAAAGAATCTGGGTCGCGTTCAAATTCGAAACTAGTCCAAATGAACACAGCCTTACCAACTAAATTTGCTTCCGGAACAAAACCCCAAAAACGGCTATCAGCACTATTATCGCGGTTATCACCCATCATGAAGTAATGACCATCCGGTACCACCCATTCGTATTGACGGGTTGGCGGATTATCTTGCTGATAAAAATCACGCGCTAAATCAGGACGACTAGGGTTAATTAAAATATTGTGTTTAACATCCCCTAGTTGCTCTGTATATTGCTGTAACTCAACCATTTGATCTTTAAATTTGCCGATTTCGACTAAACTAAGATCGAGTTTTTTAAACCCTTCGCAGTTTGTTCCGCTGCATGCTTGTTGAATGAAAACCTGCTTTCCACGATAGGCAATACGATCACCCGGCAAACCGATAACACGTTTAATGTAATCGACGGTTGGCTGTGGTGGATATTTAAATACCGCCACATCACCACGCTCTGGCTTACCTGTTTCGATAAGTGTAGAACGTAATACCGGATCTTTAACGCCATAACTAAATTTTTCAACCAAGATGAAATCACCAACTAATAACGTTGGCATCATAGATCCTGATGGAATTTGAAATGGTTCGTATAAAAATGAACGTAAAACCATCACAGCCGCTATCACCGGGAAGATCGATTTTGCATTTTCAACAACAAACGATTCTTGCCCTAATTTTGCAATAGCTTCTGCTGGTAACTCAGCCTGAGATTGAGCAAATGCGACTTTTTCAGCGCGCGCCTTTTCCCAAATCAGTTTGTCTAACGCCCAAATAATACCGCTAACGAAAGTAACCAATACCAATATCAATGAAAAATAGGTTGCCATTTATCTAGTCCTTTCCGATATGCAACACAGCTAAGAAGGCTTCTTGAGGTACCTCAACATTACCAACTTGCTTCATGCGTTTCTTACCGTCTTTCTGCTTCTGTAGCAGTTTTTTCTTACGGCTAATATCACCGCCATAACATTTTGCAATTACGTTTTTACGCATTTGCTTAACGGTGCTACGGGCAATCACTTGTGAACCGATAACCGCCTGGATCGCAATGTTAAACATTTGACGTGGGATCAGCTCTTTCATTTTCTCAACCAGTAGACGACCACGGTTAAGTGAGTTATCACGGTGAGTAATCATCGCTAACGCATCAACACGATCGGTATTGATTAATACATCAACACGTACCATATCGGCAGCAGTGAAGCGGATGAAAGAGTAATCCAGTGACGCATAACCACGGCTTGTAGATTTCAAACGGTCAAAGAAATCCATCACTACTTCACCCATTGGGATCTCGTAAGTTAATGCCACTTGTTTACCGTGATAATCCATCTTAGTTTGAACACCACGCTTATCAATACACAAGGTAATTACATTACCTAAGTATTCTTGTGGTACTAAAATATTACATTCTGCGATTGGTTCACGAATTTCTTCGATATCATTCAATGCCGGTAATTTAGCCGGGCTATCAACGTATATAACCTCACCTTTTTTGGTTTCTACTTCGTAGACAACCGTGGGTGCCGTCGTGATCAAATCAAGATCGTATTCACGCTCTAAACGTTCTTGAATGATTTCCATGTGTAGTAAACCTAAGAAACCACAGCGGAAACCAAAACCAAGTGCTGAAGAGCTTTCTGGTTCGTAGAATAAAGACGCATCGTTTAGACTTAGCTTACCAAGTGCATCACGGAACGCTTCATAATCGTCAGAGCTAATTGGGAACATGCCCGCATAAACCTGAGGTTTAACTTTACTGAACCCAGGTACTGGTGCATCTGCAGGGTTACGCGTATTTGTTAGCGTATCACCTACTGGTGCGCCTAAAATATCTTTAATACCGCAGATAACAAAGCCAACTTCACCACAGTGAAGCACGTCAGTATCAGTCTGTTTTGGTGTGAAGATACCGACTTTGTCAACTAGGTGCGATTGACCTGTCGACATAACAGTGATCTTGTCACCCTTACGTAATACACCATTGGTAATACGTACTAGCGATACCACACCCTGGTAGTTATCAAACCATGAATCGATGATCAGGGCTTGCAGTGGCGCGTCTTCAGAACCTGCTGATGGGCACGGAATTTCTCTGACAATTGTTTCAAGTACGTCTTCGATACCTAAGCCAGTTTTTGCAGAGCAACGTGTTGCTTCCATTGCATCAATACCAATAATATCTTCGATTTCTTCTGCTACACGATCAGGGTCGGCTGCAGGTAAATCGATTTTATTGAGGATTGGCACAACTTCCAAATCCATCTCCATCGCGGTATAACAGTTTGCGAGTGTTTGTGCTTCTACGCCTTGACCAGCGTCGACAACAAGTAAAGCACCCTCACAAGCTGCTAATGAGCGAGAAACCTCATAGCTGAAGTCCACGTGTCCTGGAGTATCAATAAAGTTAAGTTGGTAAGTTTCACCATCTTTGGCTTTATAATCCAGCGTTACGCTTTGTGCTTTAATTGTAATGCCACGCTCGCGCTCAATATCCATTGAGTCAAGAACCTGTGCAGCCATTTCACGGTCAGATAAACCACCACAAAATGAAATCAAACGATCTGATAAAGTTGATTTACCGTGATCGATATG
>Ga0209396_1006600_pt1 | contig 10583 bp, 6 predicted proteins | sample GOMGulsemesocosm_6_FD_184638 | JGI IMG/M metagenome (GOLD analysis project Ga0209396, IMG submission 184638) | Methane-oxidizing microbial communities from mesocosms in the Gulf of Mexico - GOM8C Gulf of Mexico (SPAdes) (version 2) | ecosystem: Environmental > Aquatic > Marine > Cold seeps... | reverse complement strand
TAAAGAATGCAGCCACACTCAAAATTACGCCGGTGTTATCAAGTGATTGCCAGCAACGATTGGAGAATGAACAGGAGCTTGATCGTATCCGGCGTACATCCTGGCAGCTACACTGCAGCGCTAATACTCTAGTTGGCAAAACAATATCCATGCAGGGATTAGACTCAAGTGGCGCCAGTGTGTTGCTCAAAGTGCATTTGCGCGATGGACAGTTTTATCAGCGTATTTTGTCTTCTGAAAACACAAACTACAAGGTACCAGCAGAGCAAAGCCGCTTAGAGATTTTCAGCGATTATGTTGCCATGGGCATAAAACACCTTTTGGTTGGCGTTGATCATATTCTGTTTGTGATTTGTCTGGTGCTATTGGTGACGGTGAGAAGAAAGCTGATTCTGGTGGTCTCTATGTTTACGCTTGGGCACAGTATTACACTGTCACTTTCGACTCTTAAATTGGTAACGGTATCGACGGCATTGGCTGAAGTGTTTATTGCCTTTAGTGTGGTTTATACCGCTGCTGAGCTGCTGGACAAGAACAAACAATCACTGATTAGAAAATACCCGGCCATTTTGGCGATGGCTTTTGGCTTGTTGCATGGTCTGGGTTTTGCGAGCGTGTTATCTGATGTGGGGGTGCCTCAACTGCATATCCCCTTATCGCTGCTTGCCTTTAATATCGGTATTGAAATAGGCCAATTGGTTGTTATCTTCGTGCTGTTGGGTGTTTCGCTTTTGGCTCGTTCTTTAATTAAAAAAGTGGGCGTTGGCCAGGTGAGTATCAAACTTCCCATCTATGCCGTTGGCTGCCTTTCGTCACTGTGGTTTTGGGAGCGCATGCTGGGATAAGTCCATCCCTTCAAGCGCCTTATTCTTCACAATATTTTTTAAAAGTTGAAAGATAAACGATAAAAACGTCTGGGTTATATCGTTTATCTTTTGCAGTGTATATCCCAATAAAAAATCCCATGCCCAGCCATTCGTCACCTGGCTCTGTTCTTGGGCTCATTGCGTAATATGTCAAGTTTGGCAAGACAGGCTAGCTTAATATATGTGCAGTCTTCCGCTGTTAATGGTGGGGAGCCACGACTCAATATTATTGCTAAGAAGGAAACCCCGTGAGAAAACTACGACTGAGTATCGCGCTGATAGGTTTGGTGGCGGTAAGTGTTACAGCCGGCATCTGGTACAGCAAGCTGGTGAAGAACCCAACACAGGAATACGCCTACGCCAAGGGCATTGATGCAGTGACCTACAGCTTCCCTTATTTCCTCAACAGCCTGCTGCTGAACAAGTGGTCGAAGCCCCCAGTTCAGGGAGTGAAATATACACCCTCGGCGGCGGTGAACCAGTTCTGGCACCTCTCTGAGAATCCTTCAGCCGAGGATTACCGCGATGGGGGCATGCCCAATCAGGATACCCTGTATTCCATGGCGTTTATCTATGTGGGTGAAGAGCCCATTGTGATGTCTGTGCCGCCGATCCCCGACGAGCGCTACTACACCTTCGAGATTGCCGGCTTTGACTCGGATAACTTTGCTTACATCGGCAAGCGCACCCACGGGAACCTGGGTGGCAACTATGCGATCGTACCGCCTGGCTGGGACGGTGTGCTGCCCGGTGATGTGCAGCACCTGTCCGAGGCGCCAACGCCGTGGATTATCGTGTTTGGTCGCACTCTGATCGACCCGAGCAAACCCGGAGACCAGCAGAAAGTGAATGCGCTGCAAGCACAGTACCGTATTACCAGCCTGCCCCACTGGGGCATGGATAACCCGCCCTTGCCACCACACCCGCCGCTGGATGGCCTGGACGCCTTACTCGATCCCTACTTGGCAGACGGGGCGCCGAAGCTGATCCGCAAGATGGCCTTGCAGGACCCTATGCGGTACTGGCAGGTAGTGAACTGGGCGCTGGATGGCAACGGTGTACCGGTACGCGACCAGTCGCGCCTGGCGGATTGGGCCACCCTGGGACTGGGCCCCGGCCAGGATCTTTCGACACTGGATGATGATACCCGCGAGGGTCTATCGCAGTCGGTCATGCAGGGCTTGCGCATTCTTCAGTCCTATCCAAATAGCAGTCTCAATCCCGCACGTAAAATCAACGGTTGGAAATACCCGCCAATGCACCATGGCCGCTCTGGCGTTGATGGGCACTATCTGGGTCGTTCTGCCATTCAGTCCATGATGGGAATCATTTCCAATGATCCCGAGGAGGCGGTTTACATGGGCTGCTTTGACGATCAGTTCGGCGATCGCCTGAATGGTGGCAATCAGTACCAGCTGCACTTTGCCGCCGGTCAATTGCCCCCAGCCACCCAGTTCTGGTCGCTGACCGCCTATGACGAGGATGGCAACGCGATTATTAACCCGCTGAATCGTCACGCGGTGGGGGATCGTTCAGACCATCTGGAATATGACGCCGACGGGGCATTGAGCATTTACCTTGGTCCCAAGCCCCCTGCAGGAAAGCAGAACAACTGGCTGCCACTGGCAGAAGGCAAAATAACCTTAGTGCTACGCATGTATGGACCGGGTGGCACAGTACTAAAGCAAACTTGGAACCCACCCCAAGTGCGCCGCTTGTAGCGCACTCACTTTCAAAACGGGCACGCTTCAAAAAGGGCGTGCTTGGGGTTTCAATTGATGAGTTTTTTACCCGCCCAGATCCTTCCTGGATTCACTGTTAGCAAATCCATTGAATGTCAGGTTTAAGCAGTTTGCTTGAACCATTCAAATCCTAGAAGTTCTAGCCCATCACCCCCCTGACGTTACAAGAGGATCTTCCAAATTGCACAATATGTCATGTTTGCCCCTCTCCCTGCTGCTACCGTAAGACCTCGATGTCACCAGTGGTTTATTCAGGTTCTCTTAACATGATTTTTCGGTTGAAAAAACTTCGCCGCTAAATCCTTAAGGCTTAATTGTCTCGGATGCCCTTTTTTGTAGGGCTGTTGTTGTAGAGCTTTTATTTTTTTTGATTGTGTTTTGGAGTTGAGATGAAGATATTAAAAGTGTTTAACGTGAATGCGTTGTTGGGAATTAGCCTGGCGTTAGCGGCAGGGCAGGCTGGGGCAGCAACAGTAAATGGTTATGTCTCTACAGCACAGAGTAAAGTACTGGCGGGGGCTATTGTAACCCTGTGGAATGATAAAAAGGATCAGAAACTAAGTACCTATACCGATGCCAAGGGTTACTACACATTGGAAACCGATTTTACCGGCCATGTGACATTACGCGGACGCAGCCCCTATTATCGAGATACCAATACAACACTGACACTGGGCAGTGATTCCAAGGTAGATCAGCTGCTTATCTTGGAGAAAATGACTGACCCCCAGGAAATTTCAGATTCCCTTCCAGCCTCTGCCCATGTGACTAAGCTTTCGCTAAAAGAAGGTGAAGATCGAGAAACATTTATTGCTCAATGTAACTTTTGCCATCAACAGGGTAATTCGGTAACGCGAGCGCCTCGCCCTGAAGAAGCCTGGGATGCAACCATCTGGCGCATGGAAGGTTATGGGGCAATGATTAGCCATGCCGAGCACGACATGATTCGCAAAACTTTATTTGAAGGGTTTGATGGCGCACCGGTTAACATCGAGCAAACCCATGACTTCAGTCCTGAGTTAGCGCAAGCAACAATTCATGAATGGCATGTGGCAACCCCAACATCATTTTTGCACGACACTATGGTTGGTCATGACGGGAACCTATACGGCATTGATGAAAGCGACGATATAATCTATGAAATGAATCGCGAAACCGACGAGATTACCGTTCACAAAATTCCAAACCCTGAAGGCCTGCCGGTTGGTGGAAATTTTGAGGGCGCAACACTGCCCATTGGTATTTTTACTGGGCATCACGGCCCACACAGCGGCGCCCAGATCAGTGATGGCAGAATGTTTTTCACCGCTGCGTTGTCCAGCAATTTAATTGAGTTTTCAACCGACACCCACGAATTTAAATTCCACCCTATTCCCCGTGGATTTTTATGGAAAAAGGGGATCTATTCCCACACCATCCGCGCCGATAAAGAGGACAACGTATGGTTCACCGTACTGGCCTCCAACATGGTGTTAAAGTTTGATACCAAGACTGAAGAATTTACCGAAATCAAACTGCCCTCTAACGGGACAGCTCGGTGGTTAGCTGATCAACTGACCGGTACGCTGCTCAAAATTACCGGATTTTTTCCCGGAAAAAACCACGTGCTTGATCTGTCGCACCACAAACAAGATGGTATAGGCGCAAAAGCATTTAATTGGCCCTATGGTATCGACATCAACCCGGTTGATGGTGGTGTGTGGTATGCGAAGTTACTGGGTAATAAAATTGGTCATATAGATCCTGATACCTTGGAAATTACCGAATTCGACACGCCGTTTAAAGGCCCTCGTCGCATGCGCTTCGATAAAAACGGCATCCTTTGGATTCCTTCGTTCGATGAAGGCATGTTAATGCGCTTTGATACCAAAACAGAACAGTTTGAAAATATTGAACTACCGGTATTGTCCGAAAATGAATACGAAGTGCCCTATGCACTCAATATCCATGAGCATACCGGTGACGTATGGATCGCGGCCAATAACTCTGATCGTGTGTTGCGTTACATTCCCGGTGAAAAGCGTTTTATTTCATACCCTATGCCTAGCCGAGTTGTGTGGTTCCGTGATTTTGAATTTACCGAAGACGGACAGGTATGTACCAGTAACTCCAACTTACCCGCTTACGCCCATGAAGATGGCGTGCCCGCCTTCTTTTGTATCGACCCCAATGGGAGGGGAAAGACTAGCCACTAATGTGAACTGAAATTTTCCACAAGAGAAAAGCTGTAAAAAGTTTTTCTCTTAAGGTTTTATTTTAGGGCACCTCTATTAATTGCTTGTAGCCTCTGGCTTTACGCCAAGTTCAGAATCAAGGCGGGCTTTCGAAGAAATGCTTATTGCCTTTCAAGGAAGACCAGCGGAGTCTGGACTTGGCGTAAAGCCCCGCAGGGCGCGGCCTGAAGTTCACATTTACTGCGTTGCAGCCTTTGAAAATGGAATAACCATTTTACTGCGGGACTGTGCCTTGTAACTGTAAACTTCAGGTCACGCAGAGGCTGCAATCAATTAATAGAGGTGCCCTTAAGTTACGACAAGTAGTAATTATTACGAGGAAGTACAGTGAAAATCCATTCAATTCCAATCCTTTACACCACAATATTCCATGGTGAGTAAGACCCAGTAAAAAGTTATCACCCAAGCACTTAACCTGACCCGAATGAGTATAGTTTAAAACCCCCTGCGGCTTATTCTTCCTTCACTGCACCACTACGGTGATTCCAAACGTTAGGCCGTCACACCTAAATATAAATAAAGAGAAACCCTATGGAGAGTTTTCAAATCATAAGCGCACTGATGGTTGGCATTGCAATATGCATTCACCTTGTTCGTGTACGCATACTAAACATTAAAACCCAAGCTAAAAATCACGAGGACTTTTCTGGGCAGTTACTGCAAGTGGGAAAATCCGTGGTGGCTTACCAAAAAGAAGATGACAGTCTCACCACTAATAAACAAACCATAGTGTGCATGCATGGTTGGTTGGAAGACCACCGCTACTTTAGCGAGATTTATACTCCCAAAGACGCCGAGCTAATTTTCATTAACAGTTGTGATTACCATAGCCCTGACAAAGACAAAACGCCTGTAAGGGCACAGTGGCAAACCAACATTCCTTACCCTGACTGCACCATAGAATATGACGCAGCCGTTTTAATTATGGCGGTTAAAAATTTGGCCACTCACAAAAAAGTATTACTGCACGGCCACAGTCGAGGAGGGGCCGTGGTAATTGAAGCCATTAAACAGGCCCCTGAATTATTTTCCCAGACCCGGGTAATACTAGAGGCCCCTATTTTGCCCGAAGCGCCGGTGTGTGTTCAAACCCCATCAAAATTCATCAATGCGCTTGGGTCTAAAGTGATTATGTATACATTCCCGTTTGTGGCACATGCCTTGGCCAAAAAGGGTTTACCAAAATTTGTGCTTGAAAACATGGGGCCACTCAACCCTCGTAAAAGCCACCTACTAAAAGGGTTATTTTTCAGCGCTAAAAGCACCGCGGTACTAATGAAAAACCTGGACAATATGATCAATTGGCCCTTACAGAACAATATGACCCTGCTCGATAACATTAAAGGCGGCTATATATTATTGGGATCTTGCGATTACGTATTAAGCCGGCGCTTAATGATTAAGAGCATTAACAAAAGCAAAGGGAATCTTAATGTAGTCAACACCAAACATTCCAGCCATTTTATTAGCTTGGATATTCCGGCCCAGGTTAGCAGTTTAAGTTTTAGTTAATTGCCAAAATTCGGCATCAACAGTAAATAGAGGTAACTTATGAATACTGAATATCAAGACGTTATTATTGTGGGCGCGGGACTGTCGGGCATTGGCGCCGCATATCATATTGCAAAAAACTGCCCGGAAAAATCCTTAGCCATACTGGAAAGCCGTGAGTCCATGGGCGGCACCTGGGATTTATTTCGCTATCCAGGCATTCGCAGTGACAGTGATATGTTTACCCTGGGTTATAACTTTAAGCCTTGGCGCGGTGCCGATGCGATTGCCAATGGTGCGAGTATTTTAAACTACATAAAGGAGGCCGCCTATATAAAAGTGGCCGCAAGCAAACATTCTCTTGCGGATAAAATTCGCTATCAGCATAAGGTTGTGTCCATGAGCTGGTGCAGTAAAAATGCCAAGTGGACGTTACAGCTCTTGGTAAATGGTAAGCCACGCACTATGAGCTGTAATTTTTTATTAAGTTGTACTGGCTATTACAATTATGACAAGGGCTTTACCCCAAACTTTAAGGGTAAAGGCGATTTTAAGGGCCAGTTTATCCATCCGCAAAAATGGCCAGAAGACCTGGACTATACCGACAAAAAAATTGTGGTGATTGGCAGTGGCGCCACCGCCGTGACGTTGGTTCCTGAGCTGGCTAAAAAGAGTAAACATGTCACTATGTTGCAACGCAGCCCCAGCTACATCGCCAGGGTTCCCAAGCAAGATAAAACCGCAAAAAAACTTCGTAAAATTTTACCTGAAAAATGGGTATACCGAATCATCCGCGCACGCAAGGTTACCTTTACCTTATTGCTTTATAAATACTGTCGAGCATTTCCACAACATGCCCGCAAACTTTTTACCGGTATGGCAAAAAAACAGCTGGGCAAAGACGTTGATATCAAGCACTTTAGCCCCAGCTACGCACCGTGGGATGAGCGCTTGTGTGCCGTACCTGACGGCGACTTATTTAAAACTCTGCGCTCGGGTCAAGCCCAGGTGGTCACAGACACCATAGACAGCTTTACCAGCAATGGCATTAAATTAAACTCAGGAAAAACCCTGGAAGCCGATATTATCGTCAGCGCCACCGGGTTGGACCTTAAGATGATGGGGGGCATTGACATAAAGGTGGATGGGCAGCCATTCAAAATCTCAGATTCTATGGTGTATCGCGGTGTATTAGTTGAAAACCTGCCCAATGTAGGCTCGATATTTGGGTATACCAACGCATCCTGGACCTTAAAGTCTGACCTTACCAGTGAGTTTGTGTGCCGTATCATCAACCACATGGACAAAACCAATACCCAGCAATGTCGAGCCGTGAACAGTGACAAAAGGATGGGCACTACCCCTTTTATTGATATGAACTCCGGCTATATTCATCGCGCCGCTAACAAAATGCCCCAGCAGGGCAGTAAAATACCCTGGCGCTTATACCAGAACTACTTCAAGGACATGTTTATGCTGCGCCTGGGCAGAGTAAATGACGGGGTATTGCAATTTGACAAGGTCCACACCCAGGAAGAACCTGTCTGTGCTGAAGCCAATATCACACAGACTTCACTTTAAAGCAGGCCTATCCTGGCCTTCAGCCTAGGCCTTAGACCCACATACGGGTGCTTTTGAAACCCTTATCTATAACCCCCTTGTTAGGTGCAATGGGGGCTATTAGTCTATGGCATTGGCAGCAGGGGAGTGTTTTGGTTTATACAGAACAGTTTAGGTATTTTTGTTTAGGGCTCAGGAAAGGATTAACCCTAAAGCACGTTGTTTACTTTAACAAAAAGGGGGGACCCTTTGGTTAAAGCTCACACTCAAGTTTACCGGTTTTTTCCATGCACTCGCTTGTTCTGGCGCTATCGTAAGCCCCTTGGCCCAGTTGCTGCCAACTACAAGCACTTACACCAGACAACAAACAACTACACACTAACAATACTTTCATTATTTTCATGCGAGACTCCGTTATTTTCTACCCACGCTTGGGGCTTTCAACATGATATCGGAATAGTTTAACACGCTTGAAAATAGAAATTGTAACAAGTTATACACAGTGGCTAGCAGGTAACAAATCAATAAGATTATTTATTAATGCGATAAAAGCTGGGGGTATTGCCCGTCCATTTTTTAAAGGCATTGTAAAAGTTAGCGGCATCCGAATAGCCCAGCTCGTTGGCTAAAGCTTCGTTGGATAAGTTTTGGTGTTGAATCAGGGTAATGGCCAACTGGCAGCGCACCTTGTCAATGAGGGCGGTGAAGCTGGTGCCCATTTTACTTAAGCGGCGGCGCATGGTGCGGCCACTCATGCCCAGGGCATTGGAAATCATATCCGGGTCGGGAAAGTCACCGCCCGAACATTTTAAGATGATGTCGATGTTATCCACCAGCCCCTGCTCTTCATGCAATTCATCCAGCAAGGATTTAAGGTTAACCGCGGCCTCCTGGGGAGGATATAAATTATGTGTCACCCGTAACGCCATGCTTTTCATGTCGATAACACATTCATTAAATTTACAGTTATCTTCTATGGGGCAATGAAACAAGGCAGAGAATCGAGCTTTGGCAGCCTCACTTAAAGACGCACTAAAACGCACACAAAAAATGTTGACCCGCTGCCCGGATATTTCTTCACCCAGTTTAATCATGCCGGTAACGGTTAACTCAAATAAAAACTGCAGCACTCTTGGGTCCAGTTTGGCCACGTCCACCAAGCGATTGGTAAAACTGTGTTCATCCACAATATTCACAATGTCGGTAAAACTGCCCAGCAGCTCGTAGTAGGTTTGGCTAATGTCCATGGCCTCACCCAGGGTTGCCACACTGCCCATACAAACCCCTATGGCCCCCAGCTCTGACAAACTGTAGGTTTGTGCGATGTCACACCCCAGGCCCGGCTCATAAAATTTTTCAATAACGCGGTTTAAGCCCTCCAAGGCAATATGGGAGGGCACAAAGGGGCGCTGTAAATCATAGTCACTTAAGGCCAATTGGCTGCGTAACTGCTGGCACCACTGGCCGTGCCCTTGGGCAGACAAGTACGCAAAGACCGCGCGCAGCTCAAAGCTGGGATAGTTTTGATCACCCAGGCTGGTAATTTGTTTATGGGCCACACTGGCTTGATGAGCGATTTCAGGTTTCATAGCGTCTTCTTTTTTTATTTGATTTTAGCTCTAGACCTAAGTGATACCTTGCTCTCTTCCCTTAGCATAAACATGTTAAATCTGGCCAAACCCGGGCAAGCAGCCCAGGCCAGGCAACACTTAACCAAAAAAGGCACCCTGAAATTCAGAGTGCCCTAAAACAAAACACCACACAATTTATTTAGTTAACCGTAAAGCTTCGGCTGGTGCCGGTGTAGGCCACAATCTTGCCACTCCAGGGTTTTTTCTGGTCACCAAAATGTTTTAACCGATACGTGCCGCTGGGGGCATCGGTGGGAATATTCCAAGTAAGAATGGCGTGGGAGGTGCCCCAAAAACCATCGATGCGCTGCCACTCATAAGTCGTGTCCCAATCGTTGTCTGTGGCCACCGCTTGCCAACTGCCGTTTACCTTGCGTTGCACTTCCATGAAGGTTTGCTGGGTACGTAAATTATTTTTAGGATGGCCCGACCAAAACTTCACTTTTACTTTCGCGCCCTTGTTATAACTGCTGTTGGCATTTTGCACCACGTCTCCAATGCTCTTAAAAATAGGGGCTTGGTCGTGCACCACACCGGTTTGGAAATTAACCAGTTCACCGCTTAAGTCTCTAGGCTGAGGTTCATTGTTTGGAAATGGCACCGGGCTTAAATCAGGGGCCGGGGTTTGGCCTTGCGGCAACATGTTGGCCGCCAGTTGATAAAAGGCCTGTTCATAAGCCGCCAGCGTCCACGGGCCAAAATGGGTAGAGCCCCCTTCGTAATGCTGCATGTCGTATTCTTGTTTAGTGGTCACATAACCCGAGTAGGCGTTAGACAAGGCCGCCACTACCGAATACTTGGTTTGTTCACCCAGCACAGACTGCACCGTGGCCATGATGCGACGCCCGGCCATGACTGTAAATTCCGCGGGGGCCGCCAACATGCTTAGCTGGCCAATTTTGTGTACCGATACCGGCAGCACTTCAGGGGTCCAGGGGTACGGCGAGGTATTACCTTGCACCACTAAGATGGCCTTGGTGCCGTGACAATCACGATCACTTTGCTGAATAGGCGCCAGCATGCCGGTAATAAATTGCAAAAACGGGTTATCAGCCTTGG
>Ga0209396_1006593_pt1 | contig 10595 bp, 7 predicted proteins | sample GOMGulsemesocosm_6_FD_184638 | JGI IMG/M metagenome (GOLD analysis project Ga0209396, IMG submission 184638) | Methane-oxidizing microbial communities from mesocosms in the Gulf of Mexico - GOM8C Gulf of Mexico (SPAdes) (version 2) | ecosystem: Environmental > Aquatic > Marine > Cold seeps... | reverse complement strand
AGCTTATCAAAGGGATACAAGCCATGATCCCTTTTGAAGATAATATAGAAATCACTTTAGAAGCTAACCCTGGCACCGTAGAAGCGGGCCGATTTAAAGGTTATGTTGATATTGGTATTAATCGTATATCAATTGGCATTCAAAGCATGCAAAACGATAAGCTTAAAGCGCTTGGCCGTATTCATGATGCCGATGAAGCGGTCAAAGCTGCAGAACAAGCTCGCAGTGCAGGCTTAAATAGCTTCAATTTAGATTTAATGCATGGTTTACCGGATCAAAGTTTAGAAGATGCTTTGGGTGATTTACACAAGGTAATTGCATTAAAACCTAAACATATCTCTTGGTATCAGCTCACTATCGAAGAAAATACCCAGTTTCATTCACGTCCGCCAAAGCTACCAGAAGATGAAGCTTTATGGGATATTCAAGAACAAGGCCATGAAATTTTAACCGATGCGGGCTACCAACAATATGAAATTTCAGGTTATAGTTTACCTGATTATCAATGCCAACATAATTTGAATTATTGGCGTTTTGGTGACTATTTAGGCATAGGTTGTGGCGCTCACGGTAAAATTACTTTACCGGTACAAAATAAAATTGTACGCACAGTTAAAATTAAGCACCCAAAAGGCTATATGGCACCAAGTGACTCAGAGCAGCCAAAAAGCTATTTATTTAATAGCTGGCAAGTAGAGCAAGACGATTTACCCTTTGAATTTTTTATGAATAGATTACGATTATTTGAAGCTTTCGACCAAAGTGAATTCACTGACTATACTGGGTTGCCCATCAATTTAGTTGAGCAATCTTTTATTAAAGCCAATGAACAAGGTTTAATTTTACAATCATTATCTAAAAGTAACGCACCGCAGTGGCAAGTCACCGCAAAAGGTCACAGATATTTAAATGATTTGTTAGAATTATTCGTCTAGAAAATGGCAACAGTTGCTAATAATTTAAAAGATTCGACAACTGTTCGCCAACCTATAAAAGAGATTAACTTTACTCTGATTGGTAGGTAAAAATTCGTTACAAAATTATACTGGGTTTTAAATTGTACCGATATATAATGTCCATAAAAACACCCATAAAAATACTCTTGAAATAAAGGTAAATATAATGATTAAGCAAACACTTATTGCAACTGCAATTAGTACACTTCTATTAACTGGCTGTCAGCAAACTCAAACAACAAACGCCTCTGATACCGTTAATAAAGTTGTTAAAACAGCGCAAACTGAGTCTGAAAAAGCAAATGCCTTTTTTGAAGATACTTTTAATCGTAGCGTAATGCGTAGCCCTATTTACCAAACTTACATGGGTATTAAAAAAGATTACGATAAGTGGGATGATGGTTCTGAAGCTCGCACATTAGAAGACTTAGCTTTAACTAAAAAAGATTTAGTAACATTAAATGCAATTAACTACGCAGCACTTGATGACAGTACTAAGGTTAGCTACAACTTAATGAAGCAAAACCTTGAAGATACAATCGCAGACTTCAAATGGCGTCACCATAACTACCCAGTAAATCAAATGTTTGGTACTCACTCTATGGTGCCTGCATTTTTGATTAACCAACATCAAATTGCAGATGTATCAGAAGCAAAAGCATATATTTCTCGCTTAAATGGCGTAACTGAAGTATTTGCTCAACTAGAAAAAGATCTAGAAGTAAGAGCTCAGAAAGGCATTATCGCACCTAAATTTGTTTTTCCTCATGTAATTGACTCAAGCAAAAATATCATTAAAGGCGCACCATTTGAATCTGGCGAAGATTCAACTTTATTAGCTGACTTTAAACGTAAAGTGAATAAGCTTGAAATTGAACAAAGCGAAAAAGATGCGCTAATTTCAGAAGCAACAAAAAGTTTAGAATCTTCAATTAAACCTGCTTACCAGCAATTAATCACTTACCTTAAAACGTTAGAAATGCGTGCCAACAATGAAGATGGCGCATGGAAGTTCCCTAACGGTAAAGCTTTTTACAATAATGCACTAGCACGTACAACTACAACTGATTTAACTGCTGAGCAAATCCATAAAACGGGTTTAAGCGAAGTTACGCGTATTCATAACGAAATGCGTGAAATTAAAGAAAAAGTAGGCTTTAAAGGCGACTTAAAAGCATTTATGCAGTTTATGAAAACTGATAAGCAGTTCTACAAGCCTGATACAAAAGAAGGTAAGCAAGAATACTTAGACGAAGCTGTTGCCCTAATCGACAATATGAAACTACGTTTAGATGAATTATTCATTGTAAAACCAAAAGCGGGTTTAAAAGTAAAAGCTGTTGAAGCATTCCGTGAAAAAGCAGCCGGTAAAGCATTTTATCAACAGCCGGCACCAGATGGTTCTCGCCCAGGTGTTTATTACGCCAACCTTTACGACATGGAAGCAATGCCAACGTACCAAATGGAAGCCTTAGCATATCATGAAGGTATTCCAGGTCACCATATGCAAATTGCAATTGCACAAGAACTGGAAGGTGTACCTAAATTCCGTAAGTTTGGTGGTTACACGGCTTACATTGAAGGTTGGGGTTTATATTCAGAGTTAGTACCAAAAGAAATGGGATTATATGAAGACCCGTATTCAGATTTTGGTCGTTTATCAATGGAATTATGGCGCGCATGTCGTTTAGTTGTTGATACCGGTATCCACGCAATGAAATGGACTCGCCAAGAAGGTATTGATTATTATGTAAATAATACTCCAAATGCAACTTCTGACGGTGTTAAAATGGTTGAACGTCATGTAGTTATGCCTTCACAAGCAACTGCCTACAAAATTGGTATGTTGAAGATTTTAGAATTGCGTAAAGCAGCTAAAGATAAACTTGGTGATAAATTTGATATTCGTGAATTCCATGATGTTGTACTAAAAAATGGTCCTTTACCATTAAACGTACTTGAAGACTTTGTAGACCAATACGTTGCTTCAAAATAATACACTCTAAATCTATACTTTAAAAAGGGCCTTTTGGCCCTTTTTTTGTTAACTAAAAGCAATATTAAATAACTACTGCCTTCACTATCCGAAGCACAATAAATAGTCTAAGCTTATAAAATAACAATAAAAATATTCCGTGAGCTGCGTTTGCCTAATACAAAACCAATCGTTTATGCCGACTTTAACTGCCCTTTTTGCTACGTTTTACATCAAAGGCTAGATAATCTTGGATTATTAAATCAAATTGAATGGCGCGTTATTCAACATGCACCGGGTGCTAATTCAAATGCCAATGATCCTAAACAGTTAGATCTGTTAAAAACGGAATATCAACTGGTATTAAAACGTGCGCCAGAAATAAAAATCATCAATCCCGGCATCATTCCAAACACAGAATTAGTAAATACTTATCTGACACTTATTTCACAGCAATACCCAAATAAAACCCATGATTTTAGAAAAAAAATATACCAGTCCCTTTGGTTAGACTCCTTAGATATTTCTAGTAATGAAATTTTAAAAGATGTCTGCTTTCAACTTGGGATCACACCACCCACTTTAGATAAACACCTTTCTACCAATCTGGATTCTTGGCAACAACTATGGATGCATGGAGATTTTGACTTACGAATACCCGCTTTGAGTAATCAACAAGGCGAAGTCATGCTTGGCCTGCAAAATGCAAAAAGCTTAAATGATTTTATTAATTTAGGAATTGCTAGTAAAAATGAAAATAGTAATGTATGTGGTTTTAAAGCCAAAGATCGCATTGATATATTATGTCTAAGCGACAGTAAAAGTATTTTAGATTTAGCCTCTTCGACTGAAAACATTGAGCTGATATTTCACAATAAAATTTCTGAATTATTTAAAAGCACCCAAGAAAACAACCCATGTTTAGTGCTTGTTGAAAATAAACTAGATATGTCATTTAGTTTATGTAACAGCATAAATGAAGAGAAAAATAACGCTATACCTATCGTATATTTTAACAATAGTTCGCATAAAAACTTGGAAATGCAGGCATTCAATATGGGTGCTTCAGATTTTCTTAATTTGTCAGAGCAAAAAGAAAGTTTTTTTGAACGATTGAAAGTGCATATTCGATATAAAAAGAAGTTAGATATTTTAGCAAATCACGCTACTCATGATCCTCTCACTGGTTTATATAATCGCAGAGAAATTGATGACTTTTTAGAGCGAAGTTGGCGAAATGCATGTCGTTATAAAGCACAAATGGGCGTTTTAATTATAGATATTGATTTTTTCAAAAATTATAACGATTTTTATGGTCATATTGGCGGAGATGAAGCACTCATAAAGGTCGCTAATGCAATTGAAATGTCATTATTCAGGCCGGATGATTTAGTCGGTAGAATTGGTGGCGAAGAGTTTATAGTTGTAGTTAATCAAACCGACGAACAAAGTTTATTTACTTTGGCAAAGCGTATACACGAACAAGTTTTCACTCTTGATATTGCACATGAAAAAAGTGAAACATCGCCTCAACTCACGATCAGCATAGGCTTAGCACTGACAAGGGCACATGCAGATAATAATTATCATATGCTGCTAGAATACGCCGATAAAGCGCTATATTTTGCTAAATCAAATGGTCGTAATACCAGTGAACTAGCCCATTTACCGACACCTAATTATTAACTATTTCCCAATCAAGTTAAATAGCCATCACCCGTAATGACTTTCATGCCATTATCGGACAAAGTAACTTGATGTAAATGATAAAACATTAAATCTTGATGCAATATACACTCTTGGGTATCTATATCGACTAAATCTCGCATTAATTCTAAAATAGACCAAAAACTGAGATCTCCCATAAAAGGGATCTCTTCAAGTTGCTGGTTTTCACCAAATAGCTGAGCAAGTGAAAGTGGTTTTACAGACAAGATATCTAATATTTGCCATTGTGTTCGTGAAAGCTCAGGCTTAGGCGGTGTTTCTTCTAAAAAGCGTGTAATAGCAAGCTTGAGGCTTGGCCAATATTTAAATTCTAACGTTAAACATTGCTTAAGCTGGGTACTTTGCAATTGCTCGTCTGAAATTAAAGCTTGCCATACTGTATTTGCTAAATCATAAAAGGCTTTTTCTGGGGTAAATCGCGTTTGAAAATAACGCTGAACATGCTCTGCGTTATGCTCTCTCGGTGGTAAATGATCAGGCAGCATAATCACTTTTAAGCTTTCGGATGCCATATCAGTGCTTTTAAACCATGCTAAAAATTGCAAGCCAATTAAACAATCAAATAGTTCTGGGGTCAGCCATAATACGATTTCATCAGTTGGCTCTAATGCGAGTAATGCATCATCCCTTTGTTTAAACTTTGTTTTCACGTCAGGTAAAGCAATGCAAAAAAAATCAGCTAAAAATTCACTACGGTATTCACTTATTTTTTTTAAATCTGTTTGTGCTGTTATAGGACCATGGTGCAAAACATCTTGCCATGCTTGAAATTGACCTTGAATGCCTATTTTTTTTAAATAGCTATTTGCGCTATCACCATTGGTAATATGAATCATTATTAACCTATAAATTATAAAAGTACTTTTCGAAATAGCTTAATCTGATAAATAATATTCGATTGTTGAAACCACACGCACTTTTTTAATATTAGGCGTATTTGAATCACGATCTGAAATACTAAATTGCCCCTGTCTTGCCGATTTAATTTTACCTAGCTTTGAATCTGAATCTTTTGCAAACTTTAATGCAACCTCACGGGCGTTTTGAGTTGCTGTTTGCACCATTTTTGGTTTGATATCATTAAGCTTAGTAAATAAAAATTCTAATCGATTATTATATTCTTGCCTTAACATCACTATATTTTGTTTTGCTAGCACACTCATTTTAGAGCGCGCGTTTAATACTTTGTCGGGTGAGCAGGTATATACAGATAAAGATGACTCTACTGTATAACGATATTTTACTTTTTGATTATTAGCATATTCAGTAGCAAACTTATCATGCACTGCTTGGCTGCCAATGGTAATTTCACCATCATCAAAGCCATGTAATTTTAAAAATGCAATGATGCTCTGGTTTTTTGTTTGAACTCTTTCCATTAACTGCGTTAAATCATTACCGGCATCAGTAAACTTTATTGGCCAAATAACCGTATCGGCATTAACTTCAAGTTCCGCAAGCCCTTTAACAACAACTGAACGCTCCATTGATTTAAATGTAAGTAAGCCACTTTTAATAGATAAACCTAAGCCAATCAAACCTACAATTAACGAAAATCCAATAATTGAACTATTTATACGATCAGTTTTTTGCATCATGTTAACCCTTTTGATTTTTGTCTAAACCATTAAATTCAGGCGTTTGTACTGATAGCACTTTTAAAGGGTTGAATGATGTGACTTTAACACCATGAGTCGAATTTTCAGGCACTCGAATATAGTCTCCTTTTTTAATTTTAACGACCTTATCATTTATCTTCATATCCCCAACGCCATCTAAAATATAAATTATTTCAGTATGATATTTATGAATATATAAAGGCACTTGTTCAGCAACTGTAATTAAAAACTCACTTTTTTGTTTGTTACTACCTAATTGCGTAACAGATAGTTTATCTGCATCTCCATGAGCGACTAAAGTATCTAAATTAAGTATTGATGTGCCAATTGCTGCACATATAAACATGAGTGTCATAAATTACCTTTATATATTTCTTATTATTTTTGTTCCTGATCTGTAAATAGCATACCTAAGAATTGTTCCAAATCAAAGCTTATACATTATTAGCTAACTCAGCGTATATTAGACTAATGGATTAGCTATAAATGTCGCATAATAAACTCGGGATCGATAAAGTACTAAAATCAAAATAAGGCAAAGATCAGATATGACCGTAAAACGCATTAGTCAATTTTTCAATCCAAAATCAGTTGCTGTCATAGGTGCATCAAATCAATCAAACCGCGCTGGATTTGTTGTAATGAGGAACTTACTTCAAGGTGGTTTTAACGGCCCTGTAATGCCTGTTACACCTAAATACAAAGCAGTTCATGGTGTTTTAGCTTATCCAACTATCTCTGATTTACCTCAAGTACCCGATCTCGCTATTGTCTGTACAAATAAACATTTATCCTTCAAATTAATTGAAGAATTAGGTGCTAAAGGATGTAAATACGCAATTTTAATTGCGTCAGGCTTTAAAAAAGAACATAAACATCAATTAAAAGAAGTTGCTAAAGCGGCTGGCGTTAGTATTTTAGGACCTAACTGTTTAGGTTTATTGATCCCTAGTATCGGATTAAATGCGAGCTTTTCACATACGGTTGCATCTCAAGGTAAAATAGCCTTTATTTCACAATCAGCGGCGGTTTGTTCAACTATATTAGATTGGGCACAAAATAGAGATATCGGATTTTCATATTTTGTCTCTATGGGTGATTGTATTGATATTGATTTTGCTCAGTTAATCGACTTTTTAGGTCGGGATGCAAAAACCCAGGCTATCTTACTGTACATAGATAACATAGAAGATACACGTCGATTTATTTCCGCAGCTAGAGCCGCAGCTTTTAGTAAACCAATTATCGCGATTAAAACCGGAAAAACACAAGCCGGTGCAATTGCGGCTCAACAACATACTGGCGGCAATACTAGTTCTGACGCAATTTACGATGCCATGTTTCAACGTGCAGGCATGCTAAGAGTAAATGATTTACGTGAGTTATTTGCTGCCACTCAAACCTTAGCATTACATCCAAAACTATTAAAAGTAGAGCAACTGACCATTTTAACTAATGGTGGCGGTCCAGGTGTAATGGCTGTTGATAGTTTAACGCAAACATCAGGTAAGCTTACCCAATTAAGCGATAACACTATCGCATTATTAAACACAGTATTGCCTCAAGAAGATATGGCAAATAATCCTGTTGATATATTTGGTGATTCTGATCCTATTCGATATCAAAAAGCGCTTGATATTTTACTCAAGGCACCTGAAGTTGAAAACTTATTAATTTTACATAGCCCATCAGCACTGGCTCCAAGCGATGAATATGCAAAAATCATTGTTGAAACTGTAAATAAAATTCCAAAAATGCAGCGTCCTTATGTATTGACTAATTTTATGGGTGAAGAAGCGGCTTTTAAAGCAAGAAAAATATGTAGCCAAGGTGCTATCCCCACTTATAGAACCCCTGAAGGTGCGGTTGGTGCATTTATGCACTTAATTCAATACAGAAGAAACCAAAAACATTTAACACAAACACCAGAGTCTTTAATGGATTCATCTAATCACGACCCAAAAAAGATTGAGACCTTAATAAATGGTCATATAGCTAATAATGAACATTATTTATCAACTCATCAATCTAAGCATATTTTAGATCAATATGAGATCAGTACGATAGATACAAAAGCCGCTTTAACGCCAACAGATGCCAGAGAACAAGCCATTGCAATGGGTTTTCCTGTTGCGTTAAAGCTGATCAGCCCAAGTATCTCATCTAAGTCTGACGTTGGTGGCGTAGTGCTTAATCTCAATGATTCCGATGAAGTAGAACAAACCGCTTTTGCCATGTTATTAAGAATAAAAAATACCTATCCAGATGCTAAAATAGAAGGGTTTTCATTACAAAAAATGGCACCTAGAGCAGGCTCTCAAGAGTTACGTATCGCAGTTAAAACAGATCCTAACTTTGGTCCTGTTATTTTACTTGGAGAATCTGGAACTGGTTTGAACTATGAGCAGGCAGCCGTTGCATTGCCACCTTTAAATATGAACTTAGCTAAGTATTTAATTGCGGCAGCCCAAGATAAAGGGTTAATTAAAGAAAAGCATTTACCTGATAAAATTGATAAATACACATTATGTGCATTACTGACCCGGGTTTCGCAGCTTGTTATAGAACAAAGTGATATTAAAAGCATTGAATTAAACCCGGTACTTGCCAGTGGTGGTAAATTTTTAGTGCTTGATGCGGTAATCCAATTAAAAAAATATCAACCTAAAATTGGCTTTAAACGTTTGTCTATTCGTCCATATCCTAAGGAATTAGAAAAAGAGATCATACTTAAAAATGGTAAAAATGCGCTTTTAAGACCTATAAAACCTGAAGATGAAGAATCACACAGAGATTTTGATCTCTCTCTTGATAAAGAAGACAGATATAAACGCTTTTTTGGTGAATTACCGCAATTTAGTCATGAGCAATTAGCTAAAATGACACAAATAGATTATGACCGAGAAATGGCTTTTATAGTCACACAAAAAATAGCAGGCAAAGCACATACTTTAGGTGTGTCTCGTGTATTGATGGATCCTGATAATTTAGAAGCAGAATTTGCGATTGTGATCCGCTCAGATCAAAAAGGTTTAGGTTTAGGCCGAATACTATTACAAAGTGCGATAGATCATTGCAAGCATCAAGGTGTTGGATTAGTAACAGGTATTACTTTACCTGAAAATACCGGCATGATTGAACTCGCTCGTAAACTTGACTTTAAAATCGCCCGAGATTTTGAAGAAGGCACAGTGACAATGAATTTAAATTTAATGAAATAAATACTTCCAATCTTGTCCCCTTTGTCAAATAATGATGTGCTATTTGATTCAAGTGATCAGCAGTTTACTTGGACATAAAAGGGGAATGAGATGAAAAAAGTATTACTAATAGACTGCCCAGATGAAAAAGGTTTAATCGCCAAAATCACTGGGCTTTGTTATGAACATAAATTAAACATCATAAAAAACAACGAATTTGTTGATAATATCAATCAAAGGTTTTTTATGCGTACTGAGCTTCAAGGAGACTTTACCAAAGTAAACTTCCTGGAAGAGCTAAAAACACAACTACCTAACGATTGTAATCTTGAGCTTATTGGCCAAGAAAAAATGCGTGTTGTTTTATTAGCCACTAAAGAAGCCCACTGTTTAGGTGGTGTTTTATTAAAGTATTTTGAAAATGCATTAAATATTGAAGTTGTTGCTGTGATCTCAAACTATGAAACACTAAAACCACTCGCAACAGGGTTTAATGTGCCTTATCACTTCATTAGTCACCAAGGTCTTACACGCCAAGAACACGACGAAGCAGTAGCAACACAAATTGAACATTACCAACCAGATTTAATTGGTTTAGCTAAATACATGCGCATTTTAAGCAGTGATTTTGTGAAACGATTCAGTGGTAAAGTAATCAATATACACCACTCCTTCTTACCTGCATTTATTGGTGCAAAACCTTATCAGCAAGCTTATGATCGCGGTGTTAAAATGATAGGTGCTACAGCGCATTATGTAACAGATGAGCTAGATGAAGGTCCGATTATTATGCAAGATGTGATTCATGTGACCCATGATGATGATGCAGAGTCTTTGGCTAAGTTAGGTCGTGATGTAGAGAAAACGGTATTCTGTAAGGCGCTACAATTAGCCAGTGAACATAGACTTTTTGTAAACGGTAATAAGACTGTAGTGTTTAAATAAACTTAAGTCGAATCCTAAGGATATTGAAAAGATCAATATATTCCGTAAAGCCTTACAACTTGCCAGTGAACATAGACTTTTTGTAAACGGTAATAAGACTGTAGTGTTCAAATAAACTTAAGTCTAATCCTAAGAATATTGAAAAGATCAATATATTCCGTAAAGCCTTACA